>Ga0123357_10001812_pt1 | contig 23163 bp, 18 predicted proteins | sample TergutEmb28metaG_FD_89873 | JGI IMG/M metagenome (GOLD analysis project Ga0123357, IMG submission 89873) | Embiratermes neotenicus P4 segment gut microbial communities from Petit-Saut dam, French Guiana - Emb289 P4 | ecosystem: Host-associated > Arthropoda: Insects > Digestive system > Gut ... | reverse complement strand
TAAACTGGCCGCTCGTGCTTTCTTCGGGTCCCGAGATGATAACGAAGCTTGCCAAGATCACCGACGTGATATGTGATTTCAAGGTCGCCGACATCCCGAACACCGTAAGTCTTATAGTCAGCGGTGCGGTCGCGCGGGGTGCGTCCGCTGTGATAGTGCACGCGTTCACTGGGGAGGATTCCCTCACGGCCGCGGTGGAGGCGGCCGGTGATGCTGATGTATACGTAGTAACGGAGATGAGCCATCCCGGAGGCAGGATGTTCACTGCGCAGCACGCCGAGGAGATGGCCGAACTCGGGGTAAGATGCGGTGCGGCGGGATTCATTGCACCGGCGACGAGGCCGGACAGGATAGCTAAGATTCGAAGCATAGTCGGTGACAGGAAGATACTCTCGCCCGGAGTTGGCGCGCAGGGAGGCAGTGCGGCCGATGCAATAAAGGCCGGAGCGGATCACGTCATAGTCGGAAGGAGCATATACGGTTCCGCGGATCCGAGTGCGGCCATCAAAGCCGTAGCCGGACAGGTCAGGTCGGCCTTGCATAGATGAAAGACAGAAGGCCGCGCCGGGGTACATTCTGCGGGTCGGTCGGACCCTGTCCGTCCCTTTGTAATCTATATATACGTGATTGTTAATGCAACGCTACCTATAGGAATCGGAGAATTATCTGATGAGTGTGCTCAGATCCAGAAAATCATCGGCATCAAATGGAGAAGGTGCCCCTAGTATCAAGGACCGCATGGTGAAGAACTGGCAGCTCATTTTTGTATTGTTTGTGATCGTTCTCATCGCGTTCATACTGAGGGCATTCTTCGCTTACGACTATGCCGTGGGTGGAGGATTCGCGCTGTCCGGAGGATCCAGCGCATCGATTCATCTGAGGGCCATAGAGCACATAATGACCAATTGGAGTCAGCTGACCAACGATCCTGGGCTCAACTACCCGTTCGGGGACCATAACACCAATCCGTTCCTGATGGACTGGATACTTGCGGTCATAGCCAAGGTCGTGACGCTGTTCGGAGTGTCGACCTCGGCGGCAGCGGCAGGAACGCTTGTGTTCGCAACGGCGATACTCGGTGCGCTGACGTGCATCCCGATATACTACCTCGGGAGAGATATGTTCAACCACACCGCCGGTGTGACCGCGGCCCTGCTGTATGCGATATGCGCGGTCGTGATTTCCAACACGGTCCTTTCCAACGGGACCGAGGCGGCGTTCTACGGATTCTTCTTCGTGCTGATGGTATACTACCTGTACAAGGCATTGAAGGCGTGCACCAACGATACGTTCGTGCGCGAGAAAGGAAAAACGTCAACGTACGTGAGATCGGTGTACACAAAGAACAGGCACGCGCTCAAGTACGCGCTCATCGCAGGAGTGATGTTAGCTTGCGTCGCACTTACCTGGAACGGATTCAGGCCGGTCGTGCTGATGCTGTCGGCGATAATGCTGATCCAAGTGATCCTGGACCGCATAAGAAAGAAGGACTCCACCGCGGTAGCGTCGCTGTACTCGGTAACGCTTCTGGTCGGTATGTTCATAGCAGCACCATTCTACTTATTCCAGGGGCTGTGGGGGATGGTGTTCTCCGGACCCTTCATGCTCTCGATCATTGTCGTCATAGTGACTGCTGTGATCTCAGAAACGAAGAATCGTCCGTGGCTTGTGGTCATCCCCGTGGTCGCCGTGATAATGATCCTATTCTTCCTCATCCTGTTCTTCGTCTCTCCCGGGGCGTTCTCTGACATCGTCAGCGGGAACGCCATTTACACAGACCCGACATACGCTTCGCTGGCGGTAAGGAATTCCATTGTGTCGTTATCGCAGATGGCGGCATACTACGGATGGCTGACGGTATGGATGCCGTACGCACTCGCGGCGCTCATGATATACGCTCTGCGTGAGAAGATGAACTCCCCGACGCACACATTCATACTGATGTGGATCGTGGCAATGCTGGCGATAAGCTGGACATCAAGGGCCAACGTGTTCCTCGCGGCACCCGCGTATGCCGTCGGCGGAGGTGCGTTGCTGGCCAGGATATTCAGAAGAGCGGATGTTAAAGAATATTTCTCAAGTTTCAAAGGGACCGGGTTCCAGATAAAGGCCGGTCTCAAGAAGATAGCCAAGCCGATACCCCTCTTCACAGTGCTGATGGCGGTGTTCCTGGTCGGGGTGCCGAACGCGGTCTACGCGATAGATTCCAGCATGTCATCTAACCAAAATGCATCGAGCAACGGAGGGAACTACTTCGGCGCGTTCAACTATTTCGTCAGGAACGATGACAGTTGGAAGGCCAACGATGCGTGGCAGTCAATGGCGAATGAGCCAAAGAGCGGCGCACTGGTCACATGGTGGGATTATGGTAACGACGCTGCGCTGATGGGCGGATTCGACGTTGTCACTGGCTCGTCAGGCGCGGGCGCAGCGGCAGCATCCAACATAATGCTGGCAGACGGAAGCAAAGAGGCGACCGCCGCCATGGCCATCAGGATCATGGATTATTACGGTATAGAGGCGTTCCGCGATGCGTTCGTGAATAGTTCGGCGCCATTCATGACGGATCCGCAGTTCAATTATCTGGAGAGTATATTCGATAACCCGTCGTCATTTATAAGCGAGATAATGCGTAATCCGGGCAGATACGGAAGTTTCTCATCCTCTCTGACGCCGGAGAACGCGATGTACATCATGGCGATAGATTATCTGTGCAGTACGCCGGCGGCCAATGCGCCGTCACCGGCGGCGGCCAATGCGCCCCTCGGTCTCTCCGAGACGCAGATAATCGATCTGTACGACAGCGTATGCGGGATCAGCGGTAACTCGATCAACTACATCGCGGTCTCGCCGGCCATGTTCCCGATCGGCTACGGGGACAATTCTATGTTCAGTACGCTGGCGTACATGAACAACTATGCGCTCGATTCTAACGGCGCACCGTCGCAGTTCTATTATTACGATTCTTCAGGATATTGCGTGTACAACGATAACATGTACAATTCCGTCCTGTGGAGAACATACATCGGACCGTCGCCGAGTGATTACGGTTACTCTTCGGCGATACAGATGCTGAATGCTTTCACGTTAAGCAACGGCGAACCCAATACCTATCCGCAGCCCGGCTTCGGTATGCCCAACTATCAGGTGGTGTACTGGAAGGTCCTGTACAACCCTGACCCGAAGGCAACGAATGATTCAGACGGCTGGGTGACCATGGATGCACTGGAGGCCAGAGCACTGCAGATGCAGGTGAGCGACCCTTCGCAGAGAGGTCTCATCAATTACTTCGCGGGCTATCCGATAATCCTCGAGTATATGCCGTCGAACGGCGCGGACAAGGTGACCGGGCAGGTCGTGTTGAACGGCACCACTGATGGAATCGAGGGCGCGCGAATAGCACTTTTCGATCAGGATGGTCTCCAGAGGGCTACGGTATTCACCGATGAGAATGGTGACTTTGAATTGTACGCACCATATAAGGACGCATCCGGCAACGCAGACTGGACGATAAAGGTCTCTCTCGGATCAACCACAAGGACGGGAGGCATACAAATGGAGAGAGAATACACTCCCGCCGATCTCCCCGGGCCACTTACCATCGAGGTCACTCCGATTTCGCTTGAGTTCAGGCTGTTTGAGGACAAAACATACGATAATCAGATAGACGATTCGACACTTACTGCTACAATTACGGGTGCGGCGCACATCAAGGATCCCGTAGAGTTAAAGATGGATCCGAGTGACGGAGTGTTCAGGGTTTGGGATTCGACCCTCTCAGTGTTCAAAACAGCAGAACTTATTCCCGATACTTACACTGTGACAATAAAGGACAGCAGCGGAACAACGCTGTTCACAGGAACATACAATCCGACCATCGACTGGATCACCCAAGGTGACATAGTCAAGGCAGACATGTTCCTCAGTTCCGCCACAATCAACCTGAATGTCAGCAATGAGTTCGGCGCGCCGTTGACATCGGACCCGACCTCTGATCCGCCGACCGCACCGTCGGGGCTTTATGAGAAATATATAAAATTAACAAATGTCGACGATCCGACGTATTACCGCATAGTGCAACTTGATAACGGTACGGGGACGACAGACGTCATACCCGGAACATATGTTGCGACGGTCGTCGCGTGGGACGGTTCGGATCCGGCGACGAACGTATCCGATCCGAATTACGAGTTGTTCAATTCCTTCGTGACGGTGGCCGCGAACGGGACGCAGACCCTGACCGCGACGGCACAGAGGTATGCGACGATCGACATAACATATCCGGCGATGACGGCTCTGACCGAGGTCACTATCCTAAATTCAGCAATATCGATCACACTTGATGTGAGCGGCTCCGCGCCGGCATCTGCCAAGGCCCCCGCAGGCCTGGCGGGTAACACGTATACTGTTTACGCATTGTACACAGACGCAACAGGCGTCCGTAAGTTCTCATACAACACCGTGAATGTGACACAGGGAGGCAGCGCGGCCGTCAGTCTGCCTGCAGGTTCGGACGTATTCACATTCTCAAGGACCTTAGTGTCCTCGCTGGATGGAACCTCGGTCGTGGGTACCGTTGACATATATGTCAAGGACGCATCAGACCAATATAATCTCCTTATGACGCTGGGCGCGGGAAGCGACGGGAGCATAAGCACATGGCTGCCGGCCGGAACATACATGGTCCACGCTTACAACACCACCGCCAGCAACAGGCTGGCATTCATCGGTGAACTGACGACAGTAGGAACGGACACAGGCGGAGTGATACGCCTTGAGAGGGCTCAGGCCCTGACGGCCAAGGTCCTCATGTCGAATGTCGGTTCTGCAGCGTTCTCCTTCGCACCTATTGTGATAAACGACAGCACGACGGGCCTCTCGTTCAACGTGACCACCGACAGCACGGGATCCTACAGCAAATTCGTGCCGATGAGCGGGAATTACACATTCATGACATACAGGACATTCAGTTCGTCGAGCACCGGGGCGACCTTCGAGATCGCGAACGATGACAGCTCATACGTCAATTTGACATATGTGAGAGGACTGACGCTCACTACTACAACAACCGTAACGGTAACATTCAGGACGCTCACCCCGACACTGGGTGGATATATATACTTCCTAGACCAGAACGGTGATCCTGTTCAGACGGAGGGGCTGATCGCAGGCGTCAGCAACATAATTGAGATAAAGCAGTCCACACAGGCCGACACACAGTATGTGGGGTACAACACAGACCCGTCCAACGGTCGTCTCTTGGATCCCGTCACAGGTCTGCCGCTTCAGCTCCCTATCGGAAATTACACCGTGAGAGTACAGCGCGATACGGTTACGGCGGCGGGGGCGACAGTCCCGACGGGATATTACTATAGCGGAACATTCACGGTCACAAGCGACCAGGCAAAGGTCACGGTCAACGTGGAAAAGATGAACAGACTAGAACTTACCGGACTGGCAAGCGACGACGTTGTCACCGTGACGAAACTCGACGGCGGCGACAGCATAGCAGGCACCGGGACCACCGCCGGCCACGAGAACATATGGTACTTCGAGGCTGGAAAGACATTCCAGGTCCAAGTGACCAATGCCACAGGCGACAAGATATGGTACTATTACGTCACAGGTGATGGTTTCGATGCTACAGGCATCTTGATCGGCACAGTGGCGCCTGCCTCGAACACAAGAGAAGATCCTAAGAGTCCCCTGAGCTCCGGCAACCCCGACATCCCCGGCCTCTTCGGTACAAGGGTTGCTGTGGAATTGGAGGATTCCGTCGAAATAAAAGGATATGTCGGATACGCCGGCACAGGCAACCTGTACATATCTTACGGACAGGTCGGACCGTACGTCCCATCGACACCCTCTTCACCATCATCACCCTCATACATGCACGCGGTCAACCCCAACTATATAACGGATGACCCCCAGACCTACGTCGCAACGATATCTGCTGGTAAATATACAGCAGTCCTTCCGAAGGCCCTGGCGGGTACCAGTTTGCAGGATCACATGTACTTCTTCGCGGCATTCCTTGGATACGATAATGATTCCGGGGAATACACGTACACGAACATGCCCGGATACCCAACAGGCACGCTGGGCGACCCGACCAGGATCGTGAATACCGGCGATGATCTCCCAGACCCGAACTACGGCGTCGTCAACATGACGGTGGTCGGCGAACCGGCCGCGGTGACCCCGGCCGACGTGCCACTGACGATATCGAGCGAGGATTGGACCCTTATAGATTTCAATGACGGCGTCTACACAGTGGAAATCACTCTGGAAAATATCACTGGTAACGCCGTGAGTGGCAGCGACAACTTCAGATCCCTGTTCCTGTCGGGAGGCGCAGGATGGGACAGCATCAAGTTCGTCGACCCGACGACTGGTAAAGAGATATCTTTCGTGAACCTGAGCAGCACGCCGGTATCCGTAAGGGTGGAGGCAACGTTCAGTGATGGCGTGGATGGTTCGCAGCTCACAATAATATTCACGGATGCCTCAGGAACGACCGTCCAGACATACACGGTCGTCGGCAGTGACAGTGCAATACCTGCGCCCGGGACCGGGGCCTTGACAGAGGATCCGACGAACGATGTCGTTATCGGCAGAGGAGAGAGCGACCGCATCGCGAATAGCGAGTCGAGTGTTTCCATTACATTAAGGAACAACACTCTGTCCGCGAAGTACTTCCAAATAGATGTGTTTAGCCGGGAGAGTTTCCCGGACATCTTGAACTATGACCCCGGATGGTATTACGTCATATCGGATTCCACCGGAAATATACTCTCACGTGACGGACCTGACAGGTATACCTTCGAGATTGATCCGATGACCGAAGTTACGGTATTTGTAACGATCATAGGCATGACAGAGAACAGCCCGGTACTTCCGGACAAATTCGACGTCTCTGTGACAGTGTTCGAGGACGCCGCAGCAACAACGGAGTGGAACACCGTCGCCCCAAGAGGAGAGAACGCGAAGGCGGGCCCGGCCGACAACGAGGTCATCGTGACACTCGAGCCTCAACCTGTCAGTCTGGTATCCGGAGGCGGCAGCGCATCCGGGCCTAATGTGTTCGGTGACGGAGGAAGCACACCGAGCATACTGTGGGTCATGCTGGCGCTGATGATGCTGGTCCTTGTCCTCATAGTGTGGTTGGGAATGAAGAGGGGGGTGTTCACACGAAGAAAGTGATCCTCGCCTCTGCGGTGATATTCGCTGTGATGATGCTGATCATCATCCCGGTATCCCAGACCAGTAGCGGTGCCCAGTTCGGCATAGGCGGTGGCAAGACGCTCATGGGCACAGGCGATACGCTGAATGTGGGCGACGATAACGCTTTCGTCCTGTTCACAGACGGGACAGTATACTCTGCGACCATGAAGGTCGTGGACTCCAACGGCAACACTCAGAGCGGAGCCGTCTCTCCGACAAGTTACACTTTCAACGGCGATACCAGCAAAGCCCTTACCATAACCGCGCCGCAGACACCCGGGGATTACAGGCTTGTGGTGACGTTCCAGCTTACAAGCGGGAGCAACGCAGCGACTGTGACAAGGACATTCCCGATCAAAGTGGTCGCGCCGATAGTCCTGTCGGTCGACATAAAGAACAACTCTAATTCAGAGGTCAACGGTCTCAGCCTGCAGTTCGTGATAGACGGCAGGGCCATGGATCTGACAAGCGACACTCAGAACATATCCATAGCACCGAACAGCACCAAAACAGTCACGTACAAGTGGATCGTCGACAGTCCGTCCGGCGGAAGGCACACATACAGCGTGCAGGTGCACGAGGATTCCACCCCTCTGGCGAACATAACCGGACTCAATCAGGACCACTATTTCTACATAGGGCAGAGCAACCACACATTGGTGACATGGATCATGGCCATTGTACTGATTATAATGATTCTGGTCCTTATCTGGGTCATAAGGAAACCGGTCAAGAACTTCGGAAAACCGAAGGGAAGGCGCTGATCATCTTCGTGTGACGGCATTCGCAAGATCGGTTCTGGTCCTTTCCATGACAGACCTTGCGATATCCTGCTTTCTTCTTATCGGCAGTATCACGTCAGGCACGTCCAACATCATGATCTCTTCGTAGATCTCTCCCATGCACGAGAAGATGCGTTCTGCGTTCTCGGTATCGCCGGCGAGGAGCGAATCCAGTATCGACCGGCGCATCTCCCCGACAGAATCCGCAAGCCCGAGGACCCACGCCTGAGGGGATATTCCAAGATCCCGGAAAGACGGCATTTCCTTTCCGTTGATCACGGAGGACAATATGCAGACCTCGGCGAACTCCGCCGCAGCATCCTGAATGTTCCCTGAAGCAATGAGTTCCGGTCTGTCAGCGACCTTGGCCAGAAGCTTGTTCAATGTCTTCTGAAGTTCTGAAGTGTCGTACGATTCCCCTGCGTGTATCGCGTGTATGGCACGCTTGGTTCCGCGGATGACCGTCCGTGAAAGAGCGATGACAGACTCCCGTTCGGCCTCCAGGCTATCCATCCTGTTGCCTATGTCCCTGATGATGTCCTTGATCCCGTCCATGTGTCTGGGAATGTGTAAGAAGATATATCATATTGCCCGAGGTCAGCGGCCACGAATGTGTCTGCCAAAACCGGAGCGAAACACTGCCAAAACATGGAAAAAGCGTGTTCAAATCCATGATTTTGCATCGAGTACCAGATAAGCCAGAGGCAAGGTCGATCTCTATGAGATGGGCGAAACCCTCTTTCCCCGCGATGATCACCGCCAGCGCATATATCGTACCCATCAGATGTCTGAAAGATTGATCTAAGAACTCTATATGTCAGCGTTTCAGGAGCCGGAAGAATTCATTTTCCATTGCGATACGAAAGATGTCGCCATCAGTACGTTTCCCGGGCATCTTTGCATCAGTGAAATCGATGCCGTCATATTCAGCACCGATGAAGAACAGTGCGTCGGGACGTGCAAGGCCGAAAGAGATCTCTTCTCCGTCCAATGCTCTCTGCACCTCATCTGCCGACGATCTCCCTGTGCCAGCCGATGATATCGCAGAGACCATGCGCCTGATCATGTTCCAGAGGAAATGATCCGCTTTGAAATTGATCATTATCAGATCGCCTGAAACGACCACGTCCACCGATCTTATCGTAAGGGTCGTTGAACGTTCGTCGTTCTTGCAGAATCTTTTGAAATCGTGCTCTCCCTCGAACAGTCTGGCACATTCTTTCACTTTCAATATATCCTGGCCGTCAGCCGGCAGGATGTAACGGTATGTCCTGCTCGAGGCGTGTCTCGGTTCGAAGTCCTCGCCGACAGAAGCGAACCCTCGGTAGAAGATGTCATTGGACACGTTGTTAAGCGCATTGATCAGTCTCTCCGGATCGTCGATCTCGCTGTTGAATACTGCTACATTGCCAAGTGCGTTGACGCCGCGGTCGGTGCGCCCCGCCATCCTCAGCCGAAACCATCCACGCGGCCGTTCCGTTATCTTCACAAGGTCTGCAAGAACGGATTCCTCGACGGTCCTCACGCCGGGCTGTATCTGCGAACCGCAGAATCCCTTTCCCTGATATGCGATCTTCGCGGCGACGCGTATCATTTCTGTCTGAGTTCCTTCATATGGTCGACGCGTTTCTGCACCAGTTCTCTTTTCCCTATGTCGTGGCGGACGGTGATCGCGTCACCCTTGACATACTTAAGCGCACTTTCGCAGTTCCTCTCCGCACCCTCTATGGTATCGGCTATGCCTACGACGCCCACGGAACGCGACGTTCCCGTCACGAGCTTCCCGTCAACGACATCGATATTCGCGTAGAACATGACGCTCCCGCACTCAATGATCCTCGGCTCATTGACGGAGATCGGAAGGCCCGCCCTGGATTTCACTCCGTATCCTTCCGGCACAACATATTTGCAGACGGTCGCTTTTTTACTGAATCTTATGTCTTTTCTCAGTTTGCCGGTGGCCATCTCCGTACAGAGTTCGGAGAAGCTTGTCTCCAGTATAGGGAGTACGTTCATCGCCTCAGGATCCCCGAATCTCGCATTTATCTCAATTATCTTCGGACCGTTCACGGTAAGCATGAACTGTCCGTACATCGGTCCGCGGTAAGGGCATCCTTCTTTGCGCATCGCATCGACGATATCCTGCAGTATACTGAGCGCTTCTTTCCTCTCAGACGCCGTCACGAACGGAAGCAGGTGGTCGGCATCCGTATACGAGCCCATGCCGCCCGTGTTCGGTCCGATATCTCCTTCGTACGCTCTCTTATGATCCTGGACCAGCGGCATCGGGACGATGGTCTTCCCGTCGCAGAACACCATCTGCGTGAACTCCTCACCGATGGCGCGTTCTTCCAGTATCACCCCGGCCCCGCCGATGTTGTTCTCGAAGATCTCGTTGATGTACTCCATAATATCCTCGATCGTGTGAAGATGCTCTCCCTGCACCTTTACGCCCTTCCCTCCGGTCAGACCTACCGGTTTCACTACGATCTCATGCGTCACCGTTTTGAGATACGATTCGGCACTCTTCGCATCGCTGAACGTCGCGAACTCAAGGTTCCCTCTGATCTTGTGGTCGCGGACGAGCTCGCGCATGAATGTCTTCGATGTCTCGATCCTCGCGGCGGCCTTCGTCGGCGAGGCACATTTCACTCCGATGTTCTCCAAAGCATCGGCAAGCCCGGCCTCAAGCGGTGCCTCCGGGCCTATGAACGCCACTTCGATATCGTTCTCTTTTGCGAATCGGCATACGGCATCGATGTTCTTCTCATCTGCGAGAAGATACTTCTGAGAGCATCCGATTATCCCCGGGTTCGCGTTCTTCATGACCGCGTATATCTCTGCTCCCGAGCGTCTTAGAGCATCAACAGCAGCGTGCTCCCTTCCGCCTCCTCCGACCGTGAGTATCCTCATGTTATCACAGACCCAATGCCTTCATTACGTCGTCAAGACCAGCACCCGTCCTGACGCTGCAGACGATCAGTTCCTTGTTCCCGCCGGTAAGCTTTCTGTAATCTTCCTTGATCCTGTTCACATCAGCCTCGACGTACTCGGCTATGTCTATCTTGTTGAGTACGGCGACATCGGCGTGCTGGAAGATGTGGGGGTGTTTGCGTACCATGTCGTCACCTTCGGTCACCGAGATCACCACCGCTCTCTTTTCTGTTCCGAGAGGGAAGTCTGCAGGGCAGACCAGATTGCCGACGTTCTCCACGAACAGTACATCCAGGGAATGCAGGTCGATCTTCCCCATGGCCTTCCGGACCATGTCGGCATCGAGGTGGCATTCGTGGCCGGTGTTGCAGTTGACAGCGTTTATACCTGCATCACGCATCCTTTTGAAGTCGTCCTCTCCGGTAACATCGCCGGCGATCGCAGCCACCCTTACGCCTTTGGACCTCAGGATGCCCGAGAGCTTTATGATCAGCGCCGTTTTTCCCGAACCTATGGAACCCATAAGGTCCACTGACCTTATGTTGTGGCGTTCAAGATGGTGGGAGTTCGCGTGCGCGATGTTCTCGTTCTCATGGAGGACATCGTGCTCCATTCCTATCTCGGTGATGTTGTGCATGGTATCGTGAATAAGTCGGATGGTATTAACTATTGCGCAAGTTTAACCGATGTTGTTCTGGAAAGAAAAATAAACAAAGAAAGATTAACCGCGGTCGAGAACATGAGATATTCCGAGGGATTGTCGAAGATACTGGGGTCCGCCGGCGCAAAAGAAGGCTCGGTCATATCATTGACCACGGACGGCAAGGAGTACATCGGCACGCTGATGCCCAACAAGGATTCCTGTGATCCCGACATCATCGTCATAAAGATGAAGAACGGATACAACGCAGGATTCAAGGTAGGAAAGGGCTCATCGATAAAAGTGCTGGATACACCGGCCGCCAAGATCCGGAAAGAGCGGGAATACAGACCAAAGAAAGGATTGCCGGATATATCGGTGCTGGGGACCGGCGGAACGATAGGCTCGCAGGCCAGCACCAAAACGGGCGCTCTAGCTCCCGGATTATCCGCGAGCCACCTTTTGGATCTGGCCCCCGAAATACTCGAGATCGCTAACGTGAAAACAAAGGACCTGTTCTCGGTCTTTTCGGAGAACATCGGAACAGAGCACTGGCAGAAGATGGCCAAAGCGGCGGCCGAAGAACTGAACGGCGGCGCTGCCGGCGTCGTCATCCTGCACGGGACGGACATGATGGGATATACTGCTGCGGCCTTGTCATTCATGCTCGGCGAGATAAGCGGACCGGTCGTCCTGGTCGGTTCGCAGAGGTCCCCAGACAGGCCGTCATCCGACGCCTACGGCAACCTGATGGCGGCCGTGAGGTTCTGCGCATCATCGAAGGCACCCGGAGTATACGTTGTAATGCACGAAACGATGAACGACGATTCGTTCGCGGTCCACCGCGGAACACGCGTAAGAAAGATGCACACATCCAGAAGGGATGCGTTCCGCAGCGTGAATTCACTTCCGGTCGCGCAGATGGATGCCGCCGGGACGATAGTGTTCAGGGGCGAGGTCCCAGAGACGTCCAAGAAAACCAAAGCACAGACCAAGATGGAAAAGAAAGTAATTCTGATACAATTCTATCCGGGGATGGACCCCGCACTGTTCAGAGATGCCGTCATGGGGTCGAAAGGGATCGTCATCGCGGGATCCGGTCTCGGTCACGTCAGCGAGGGCATGGCATCGCTGCTCAAAGAGGCAGCGGACAAAGGCGCAGTCGTCGTAATGACATCGCAGTGCATCAACGGTCCGACCGGGATGGATGTTTATGATACGGGGCGGGAACTTCAGATGATCGGTGTGATCCCTGCCGGGGATATGCTTTCCGAGACGGCTTACGTGAAGCTCATGTGGGTTCTTGCCAATGCGAAGGATACGGAGGAAGCGAAGGAAATGATGAAGAAAACGCTTTCATATGAAATGGACGACAGGAGGACCGCAGATGTCATCTGGTGACCGATTCATATGCGGTATCGAGATCCATCAGCAGCTGAACACCAAGAAGCTGTTCTGCTCGTGCGAAAGCGAACTGTCTGAGGAGAACACATCCACTTACTTCAGGAGACTCAGGCCGACCGCAGGCGAGTCAGGGATCTTCGACAGGGCAGCGGTGGCCGAATCAAAGAGACAGCTGGGCTTCAGGTACCAGTTGCCTCCGCGCGTCAGCTGTCTCGGGGATCTTGACGAAGAACCTCCGAACCGTGGCAACGAGGACGCAATGGACATCGTACTTACATTCGCGGCAATGGTCAACGCGAAGATAATCGACGAGGTATACGTTATGAGGAAGATCGTCGTCGACGGTTCCGGGCCCTCAGGGTATCAGAGGACGGCCATGGTGGCCGTTAACGGATATATAGACATCAACGGTAAGAAGATAGACATACAGACCATCTGCCTAGAAGAGGACTCCGCCAGGAAGGTGGAGGAGAAGGACGGCGAGATAACATATCGTCTTGACAGGCTCGGCATACCCCTGATCGAGATAGCGACGGGTCCTGACATCAGAACACCCGAAGAGGCCATGGAGGTCGCGCTACGCATAGGGACGATGCTCCGGGCCACGAAGAGGGTCAAGAGGGGCATAGGAACGATAAGAGAGGATATCAACATCTCTCTGCCGGGAAGCACGAGGACGGAGATCAAAGGGGCCCAGGACCTCAGACTGTTGCCGACGTACGTCGAGAACGAAGTGCAGAGACATGCGATGCTCCTGAGGGTCAGGGAGATCCTTCTTTCGCGCGGTGCTCCGGTCAGCACTGATATCGTTGACGTTACCGGGATCTTCAAGGACTGTCCGTCGAATGTGATCAAAAGCGCATTATCGAACAAAGGAAAAGTGCTTGCAGCGAAACTCAAAGGATTCGCCGGAGTGCTGAACGGCGATGACGGCAAGCTGAGACTCGGCGCAGAGATGGCGCAGCGCGCCAGAACGAAAGCGGGTGTGAAAGGCATATTCCATTCGGACGAACTTCCGGCGTACGGCATAGAGCAGGAATACGTGGACGCGGTGAAGAAGTATCTGGATATTGAAGCAGCGGACGCATTCGTCCTGTGTGCCGAGAAGGAGAAGAAAGCCAAGATCGCCTTGGATGCTGCGATCGAAAGGGCCGGAGAAGCGTATAACGGTGTTCCGGAGGAGACAAGGGACCCGCAGCCTGACGGAACTTCGAGATACATGAGACCGCTCCCCGGAGCGGCAAGGATGTATCCGGAGACCGATGTTCCGCCGATATTGATAACGGAAGAGAGGCTGAAGCGGATATACGATAACCTGCCGGAACTTCCGGAGACGGTCGAGAAGAGACTTGTCTCAAAATATAGTATAAATTCTCAGCAGGCGCGTCAGATCGTCCGCTACGGGAACGACGAACTGTTCGAAAGGATCGCCGGGGACAAGAGCATGGCAGCTGTCGCTGCGACCACGATCCTCAACACATTCCCGGAGATCGAGCGCGAAGGCGCCGACATGTCGAAGATATCCGATGAAAGCGTAATAGAGACATTCTCAATGCTGAAAGCGTCAAAGTTCTCCAAGGAAGCGCTCCCCGCAGTGTTCAGGGAGATCTCCAAAGGCATCGCGCCGGGAAAGGCGGTGTCATCCCTCGGCCTTGAGGCCATGAGCAGGGAAGATGCCGCAAAGATGGTGGCATCCATCGTAAAGGAACGCGAACAATTCATAAAAGAGAAGGGAATGGCCGCCATAGGCCCGCTGATGGCCCCGGTCATGGAGGCCCTGAGGGGCAAAATAGACGGGAAGATCGCGAGTGAGCTCCTTACGGAAGAGATCAGACGGCTTGTCTAAGCTCTATGACCGTCAGCTGTTCGAAGAACAGCGGACGTACGCCTATCGTCTTCTTTATGAACTTGGAGGTAAGCCTCTTCAGTTTGCCCTGGTCCTGCAGAGATGAGGTCACGATCACGAGCCTGCCGCCGGGATTGAGGTATTCCGGGTATCCTTCGAGAAGCCTGACAAGAGGTGCCAGACCGTCCTTTCCTCCGGCCCACGCTTTGGCGTCGATGTTGCTGTCCTCCACAGGAAGGTACGGGAGATTGAACATTATGGTGTCGAACATTCCGTTCACGTTATCGAACATATCAGATTCGACCACCTTTATCGCCAGATTGTTGGCCCGTGCGTTCTCTTTGGTCGCTTTGACAGCTTCCGGATTGATGTCGACGGCGAAGACCTTTCCTCCGTTCTTTGCGCAATGAAGAGCGACGATACCAGAACCGCACCCTATCTCAAGGATGGATTCGCCCTCTTTGACCTTGAGCGATTCTATAAGCAGGATGCTGTCCTCGCTCACAGGATACACGGTCTCATGTTCCGTTATCGTTATTGTTTTGTCAAACTTCATAAATGGTATATTATGAAAGTAGTATACTAATGTGACTGAGATACTTGGGGTGTTTTGCTTCGTATACAAGGATTTTTAACCAAAAGTGCATGACCTTCCATGATCCAACTCGACATCCTTGCGGTGGGCTCGCTCAAAAGGGACGCGACCTCAATCACCGACGCCCATTCAACATCGACGCTGATACGAACGGGGGAAAGGAACATAGTTGTGGACACGAGCAGTCCGTACCTCCGCCCGGCGATAAAGGATTCGCTGAGACAGCTGCGCGTCCTCCCCAAGGATGTGGACACAGTCGTGCTGACTCACACACATTACGACCATGTTTCGAACACCGATATGTTCCCGAAAGCTAAGATATATGTAAGGGCCGAGGAAGGGTCCGCAGAGAATGTCCTCGTAAGCGAGGACACGGAATTGTGCGGCGGAGTCAGACTGGTCCATACGCCCGGGCACACGGCCGGTTCAATGTCAGTATTCGTGGACTCGGACATAAGATATGCGATAGCCGGTGACGCCATACCGCTGGAGGAGAACTTCAGGAACGTAGTGCCGCCGCGCATCAATACCGATCCGGAGCTGGCGGTCAAAAGTATTAAAGCCATCATGTCGTACGCAGACATGATAGTACCGGGACACGGCCCCCCGTTCATGAAGTGATACCATGGATGTTCCAGATCAGATATATTTCGACTGCCGCGACTGCGGCGACATAACACCGCATGATGTACTGAAAGGAAGGATCGGGAAGTCGCTGGAGGCAACGCTCCGCTGTCAGGAATGTAAGCGTGTGTTCACAACGACGATAAAGATCCCGCAGCCCGTCACAGTTAAGGCGATAATCAGCGACGGCCCCGTATCCGGAACGTCGTCTGTCGAACTGGAGAGCGACGACCTCGTCGTTCTTGGCGACGAATTCCTGCTTGAGGACGGAAGAAGGGCGAAGGTGACCGGAATAGAACTTGCGGACGGAGCGAAGACCAAGAAAGCTCAGGCTCCTAAGATATCTACGCTCTGGGTCATACTTTTCGACGAGATCAACATCAAGGTGTCGGTGAACGATGTTCAGAGGACGTACTCGAAATACATCAAAGCGGAACCCGAGGACGAGTTCTTCATCGGTCAGGTGCTGAGCTTCGGGGACATGGACTGTATCGTCCATTCCATAAAGGTCAAAGAAAGGATGGTCAGGCGCGGTTCCGTCGAAGCACGCGACATCGTCAGGATATACGGCAAGTTCAGGAAGAGGTCATTCCCTGTCCTCGACCTCCAGGATGATGCCGAGGACATCTGAGATGTTGCTGCTGTATATCACGTGATCCGCACTGTCCTTTGTGGTATCGTCGATGGGGTTGAATGCTATCGATAATCCCGAATTTTCGAACATCTTGATGTCCGTGGAAGAATTCCCGATCGAGACGGTCCTTTCAGGCACGGTCCCGAATCTTTCCATGAATTCCCTTAGTTTCTTTCCCTTGTCAGTAAGATCTACGTTGATGATGCCTTCGCCGGTAAGACGCCCTTCCGCATCGGTCTCAAGACCGTTGGCTGCACGATCATCGAATCCGAACTCACTGAAGAGCATCTCCGCTGCGATGTCGATGCCCCCGCTTATTATGACGGTCCTGATACCGTTCCATCTCAATGCGGCGACGGTCTCCTGAATGCCGCCGATCAGCGGGATGTCCTTAAGATATCCGGCAATCGTCCTTATGCTGACCGCGGGATCGATAGTCCTCCAGAGAGCGATGTCCCGCCGCATGAACTCTTTCTCGTCGATCTTCCCGCTTAAGAATTCCATAAGACTCGCGTCGTTGTCGACGCCGAAGGCATCATGCACCCACGTCCACGAACTCGTGTGATTCAGGAGCACACCGTCCATATCGAAGGCGACCAGATCGTAACGTCTTCCCATGCATTCAGGTTAATACGAGCGGTTTAAAAATAATTCGTGAGCGGAACGTTCGCAAAGTTCTAGAAATTCCCTAACATTTGTTTTATATCGATGACACATAACGATCACAGATGATAACGCTCATCGGCACAGGGCACATTTTCAACATCAACGAACAGGTGTCATTCATAATCAAGCACATATGGCCGGATGCGGTGCTTGTGGAACTGGACCTGTCAAGATATAATGCGATGACGGATCAGGGGGCGGAACGGGGCGACCTTCCCAGATCCTACAAGAAAGCCGCCGAATATCAGAAGAGAATGGCATCCGAACGCGGGACCACCTCGGGCTCAGAGCTGATAACCGCCGCGGAAACCGGCAGGATGCTCGGTTCGGAAATACTTTTCATAGATATGAACGCCGCGGAGACGCTTGAGAGGGTAATGTCGGAGATGTCATTCGGCGAACGGATGCGTTATCGGTTCTCGTCATTCAGGGACCGTTTTTCAAAGAAGGTCTCGGTCGAAGAGACCATAGAAGAGTTCTCAGCGGATGAAGAGAACGTGATGGAGAGGATGAGGAGAAGATTCCCGACGCTCGTCCGCATACTCATGGACGAAAGGAACGAGCACATGGCGTCCAGGATAGCGGAGGCATCGGAAATGTACGCGAACATCGTGGCCGTTATAGGCGACGGTCATGTCGAAGGCATATCGAAACTGCTCACCGGGAAAGAAATAAAGAAAATAAGACTGAAAGAATTAATGAACAAGGAACGCATGGACGAGATACGTTCAGAACTATGGACGCACAGGTCGGAGAAAGATGGAAGTTGAACTCTTGGTATGCACGCCCGATGCGGACGAGATATGCGCCGCGGCAGCGAGATCCTGTTATTCCGAGAGACCGTCCAAAGAGATAATCGGAACGATAGATCCTGAGAAGACATTATCGCAGACGGTCGGCATGGGCCATCATTCCGTCATTGAGCACGCGGTGTTCACGTTCTCCGTCTCTGGTGTGTCAAGAGCGTTGACGCATCAGCTTGTACGTCACAGGATAGCGTCATTCTCACAACAGAGCCAGCGCTATGTTCCCATAGATGAGCCGACGTATGTGACCCCCCCGTCGGTGTCGTCGGACAAGAAGCTTCTGGAGATCTACGAGAGATCGATGGAACAGGTCTGGGAAGTATACAGGAGACTGGGGGAATCGATACCCGCGGAGGATGCGCGTTACGTTCTTCCGAACGCCTGTACGACGAACATAACGATAACGATGAACGCCCGCGAACTGCTGCATTTCTTCAGACTGCGCTGTTGCAACCGGGCGCAGTGGGAGATACGGGACCTTGCGGAAAGGATGCTCGGAATATGTAAAACAAGATCTCCGACGATATTCAAGGACGCCGGCGCGCCGTGCGTATCCGGACCTTGCCCGGAAGGGAAGATGTCCTGCGGGAAACCAAAGGGCGGGAAAGGACCCTCAAAGAAGTGAACGTCCGTCCTTCAGAGCACTTTCGGAAAAATGTACCCTTTCGGTCACCTCCCCCGCTCAGCCTTAAATCCATCCGTTCAATTTTTGACCGGTAACATGAAAGTAAGCGATAACGGCACAGACTGCGGATCCGCCGTATCCGAAAGCGTCACTACGGGTACGATCCAATTCGGACCTCTCAACAAGATAGTCGGAGCGGTGCGCGGAAAAATAGAGATAGACGGAACGCCGGAACAGGTGAAGATACTTCTCAAGACGATAGACAATTGTTTCACCGCACAGGAACAAAAGGCCCTTGTAGACAGAGGGCCGTTAGCGATCCGGGTCGAAGAACTCCGCGCCAGTTGTGCAGCTGTCTATATGGGCAGAAAGGACGGAGTGACGTACCGCATCAAGGTCAACCCGAGGCAGATCTCGGAAAACAACGAGTTTTTCCTGCACGAACTGATTCATCATTCCCGCATGGTCGACGGAGACCGAGAAAGCATCCTGCTGAGAACGCGCAGTGAAGACACGGATATACTTTTGATCCTTCCTGAAGACCGTTCTCTCGAAGAAGCGGCCACAATGCTGGAGACACTTGCCAGAATGACGCCGTATTCGGAACCCCTGAACTCTTCTTACTATTTTTTTGTGGCCAGAAAGAAGGGACGGATGGTGTATGATCTCATCAGAGAGGATCGCGAACTCATCGCCGGGTCTGCGGACGAAGGCAGCGAAGGGTTGAAAGGCAAAGACGCACGCGACGCAGTAGAAAAGAATTTCGAAAAGTCGAACATCAGCGACTTACTTTTGCCGCCGGAAAATAGTAAACCGGCCAAGGAGCGTCTAGATGAACTTAAAAAAGAACAGGGTTAAATATTTCCAATCGGTTGGTTAGATTATGAGTATGGTAATGATCGATTCGAACGGCGAATTGATGGGAATGTCCGAACCTTGGGCGGAAATAGTGGGCGTTAAGGATTACGCACTTGCCATATACCGTCTGCAGAACGAGGCCGGGCTGACATTCAGGGAAGCGCGTGCCGTGCTCACTCCCCTCCAGGCCGTAAGGAACCTGATGGAAGAATGGAACTGTTCTCTTGATGACATAGAGGACCTTGTAGAGAAAGGACGGGAAAAACTCAACAAGCACACGGGCAGAGACACTCGGAAGAACGAGGAACTCGCACCCACGTGTATGTGGTATATCATGTGATTCCGAAAACATCGCACGGCCCCCTCGCTCCCTGACCTCAAGCTAAAGATTAAATAGGGTATCCACTTAATCCGCCTCACTCGGTGAAAGATATGGGAAGGATCAGACCCACATACATCAAGAGAGTCTCGATAGAGCTCGTGAACAAATATCCTGAAGCATTCAGCGACGACTTTGAGAACAACAAGACCATGGTCAACTCGCTGACAGACGTCTCCTCCGTCACGATGAGGAACCGCATCGCAGGGTACATCACGCGCTACCGCACTCAAGTACAGCTGTGATTTTTTCCGCAAAATGCCCGCGTGGGGTAGTTTGGATATCCTGAGAGATTGCGGATCTCTTGACTCGAGTTCGAATCTCGGCGCGGGCACCATACTCTCTAAGTCTGGACGCGTGCCGTTTTCTTTTGATGTCGAACAGAAGTTAAAATATCTGATTATATATACTTGATTAGTGAAATAAGTGCCGCAAGTGTCCCTTAACACAGACGACGACCTTTATGAAAAATTGGTGTTTGCGGCAAAGAGGGAAAGGAATATCGCTCTCTGAGTTCGTCAGCATGATCCTCAGGGAATATCTGAAAAAACTAAAACAATAAGCCGGCGATTGTTAATCACGCAGGCTCTTCGGCCCATACCTTTTTGACGATCTCGATATCCCCTGGTGGCAGTATCCGCGAGATCTCTTCCTCGGGCACATTGAACTCTTTGGCGATCTCCGCCGCCTTCTTACCTATCTTGCCTCTTCCCGGCCTTATAACAAAATACTTTTGTGACCTGGCGGCAACAGATTCCACGGGACCGCACATCACTTTGCGCGAATTCTCGTATGTTATCTCGCCTACGGCAAGTTCCATCTGGAGATGGTGCTCATAGTTCCTCTTCCTGCGGACTATGAACGCACCGCGGGGAACGAACTCACCGGCCTGAGGTGTCTTGCTTATCTGGTCAGGGAGCGCCCAGAAAGCGCTCCCTTCAACGAATGCCGACACCCACGCTTTGGACTGTGCCAGCGCGTACAGGCAAGCTTCTCTGTGATCGGCCGGCGAAGCATCCTTTCCGTTCTTGAGTATCACCGACGGCGCGCCGTGTATCTCTGCGTGCACGTAGACGTCATCGTCCTTCAGATGCTTCTTGACTATGTTGTCGTTCGTGTGCGCATCACGTCCGGATATGACCATCTTCCCGGCAGTGGTGAAGAACCATTTGTAGCGTTCGAACCAGAATTGTTTCGTCGGCTGCACGCGGCCGAGTCTTGCGGCCATTTCCTTGTCGAATCCTTTCTTCCTGCGCTCAAGCTGTTCCATGCTTTCCCTGAGTGCCTCTTTGGCCCTGTTCGCCTTTTCGTTCAGTTCTTTCCCCTGCTGATAGATGTCGGAGGCGTTCGCATCTATTCCTTTTGTATAATCAAGGACGACCTCTCTTCCGCAGATCGAAGCGGTCACTTTGTTCTTGGACGGATCTATCGCCGTGACGAAAGATATCTTCTTTGCCCCCTCGCTGAGTTTATCCCACGTGAGTTTTTTGGATTGTTCGTTCAGTACCCTGAGCAGTTCGTCTATCTTCGGGTATTCGGCGTAAACGGAATCGGCCTTCTTCCTGAGATCTTCTGCTTCAGTAATGTATTCCTCAATGGTCTCGTTCTGTCTGTCTACACGTCTCTGGAACTTCTCAAGTTCAGGGTCAGTGTACGTCCTGACCTCGGCCTCTGCGATCTTCTTTATCAGTACGTCAAGCGCTTCGGAGAATGTATCCGAACGTTCCGCCTGCATCTCCGAGTATATCTCCATCTTGAGCGGAGTTACGTCAGCGATGTTGTCACCGTCCCTGTATATCGTCGGTTCCGGAGAATCCAGTACAGTGCTGACTATCTCCTCCATCTTGCCGTAAAGCGTTTCTGCATCTTTTTCAGACAATTCCTTTGCCTTCGTGTTCTTCTGGATCCCGGACCGCCTGCATATCTCCTCGGCGTACTGTCCGCCGAGGTTCACGCCCGTGGCAAGTGTCCTTACAGTATCGGAATCCGATGAGGCCAAAGCGATCCTGAATTCGTCGTACGTTGAGGAGGTCGGGTCGAAACGGGACCTCGGCACGATGTAATCCTCGCCGGGCCGGGAACTGCGGTCCTTCCATGTCTTGTGGGTAAGGCTGTTCAGTATCTTTCCGTCAAGAACAAGGAGGACATTCCCTCCCCCGAACAGTTCGAATATCAGTTTGTATTCGCCGTCCGCTTTCATGAGATCCATTATCACGACCCTGTCGAATCCTGCCTGGTATACCTTCCCGACACGGGCGTTGTCAAGATATTTGCGAAGGAAGGATGCGAACGAGGACGGAAGCGTAGGGGTATCAGGTTTCTCCGCCGGCATGTACAGCCATTTCTTGTCTTTGAAGAAAAGCTCCTTCTTGCCTTCGCCCTGAACGTTCAGTCTGAAAAGGACGTTACCGGCGCCCCAATGGAATATCTTGTCCATGTGTGCGTCCTCGAGGACCGACATCTCCTTCACTACGGAGCGGACGTCGAATGAGCTCATTTCTTTCTTCATCGTCCGGTGTTAGACGTATCAAAAGATAAAGTTTATCGGACCCGGCAGACTTCCAAAAGACGTCTAGAACGGCGGAACAGTGGGAAATGTTTATCAATCGGTTCTCGGTTAGACCCAATTACGCCGCTGTGGCTAAGGGGTATAGCGACGCCTTGGTAAGGCGTAGGGCGCGGGTTCAATTCCCGTCAGCGGCTCCAATCCCAATCCTAATCGAACAGATCGCTGTGCGTGCCTGTACGAGCAACATAGGTCTTCCTGTCTCTCTTATTACCTTGAAAGTTGACCGATTGGTCACAATTATTCATAGGCGTTGCATAGCATCCGCTTTTACATACGCTGATCTGCACTATTGATACCGTTCCTCGGTCTTCGTACGGACGCTCCCGGTCAGGACTGTCATCTTATTGTCCGTCCATCTGCAATCTGCAGAGGACCTATCCGCGTTCGACGTCCGGTGAATACTGTGCAATCTTGTGTTTCGTCCGGCCCCCGCCGCAGGCGGGGACGAACCAATGGAGTCTCTGCAATTTTTCCTCAACGGATGTCCGTCGCTGGTGTCCGCAAGTTGTGACTGATCTCTGAAGCCACTTCCACATTCTTGAATGCAACGGTCAACTTTCAAGAGGGGCGGTCTTGT
>Ga0123357_10001811_pt1 | contig 23166 bp, 19 predicted proteins | sample TergutEmb28metaG_FD_89873 | JGI IMG/M metagenome (GOLD analysis project Ga0123357, IMG submission 89873) | Embiratermes neotenicus P4 segment gut microbial communities from Petit-Saut dam, French Guiana - Emb289 P4 | ecosystem: Host-associated > Arthropoda: Insects > Digestive system > Gut ... | reverse complement strand
TCAAGAAATAGAAATGTCACCCTCTTAGCGCAAATAGCAATGTCACCCAGACATGAAAGGTGGAGCGTCGTGGCGGTCCGACGCAGGCGTAGGGAGTGGCGGAGGCGAAGCCGTAGCCCCGACCGGAGTCGGAGTCGGGCCGCCACGACGCAGCGAAGCCGGCCGGCCCACCGGGTCGTTTCGCCACTTGTGATTGGCCGCGGGCTTCCAAGGCACGCGGTTCACATGGACCCTCCGGGTTCGTTCCGGCGCCTGGCGAAAAGGCAATTCACGGAAGCTCAGCGGGTGGTCCCGGTAGCTCATCAGCAGTTGTCCGCCGGCAAGCATCTTCACCAGAACCTTCTCGCCGGCAAACGTCGGCCCAAAGTCCGCGTAACGCTCCTGATGGCGTTTGACGATCCGCTGGCGAAGTTCCTCGGGCAACCGATGATTGCTCACACGTCCACGAAGCGGATGCACCAGGCCGGCATCCCGCAATGCCTTGAAACGCTTTCGAATCCGCTTGGCCTGACGCGGCGAGACTCGCATCAGTTCCGCCGCAGTTGACATCGTGATCTCGCCACGTTCGCCACGCCGCATCACGTCGAGCCGAACACGTTCATTGGCCGACATAAGTAATTCATCCATTCTGACCGGTATACTCCGGCACGCAATGGGTGACATTTCTATTTCAGCTTAGGAGGGACAATTCTACTTGCATACAACAATCATTTCTTGGCGTGCCTTGGAGGGTGGATGAATGAGGCGGGTGCGGGTAATCTTTGGGGTAGCGAAACGGCAGGCAAGCCTGCCGGCTAAATAGTGGATGGTGCTTTTTATAGGAGTGGTTATGGCGGCTGTGATGCAATCGAATATTCCGGGAATCGCGGTGCGGCGTGGGAAAGTGCGAGATGTTTATGATCTGGGGAGTGGACAGTTATTGATCGTGGCGTCGGATCGCATCTCGGCGTTTGACGTGATTATGCCGACGCCGATCCCGGATAAGGGAGCGATCCTGACGGGGTTGTCGAATTTCTGGTTTGGGTTTTTCAAGAAGGAATGCCCGGGGGTCAAGGATCATTTGATTGAGACAGATGTGGCGAAGTATCCGGAGCATCTGCGGAAATATGCGGATCAGCTTAAAGGGCGGAGCGTGTTGGTGAGGAAGACGACGGTGCTGCCGATCGAGTGCGTGGTGCGGGGGTACATCACGGGGTCGGGCTGGAAGGATTATCTCAAGAGTGGCGTGGTGAGCGGCGTGAAGTTGCCGGCGGGGTTGAAACAGTGCCAGCAGTTGGCGGAGCCGATCTTCACGCCGTCGACGAAGGAGGAGAAGGGGCACGATTTGCCGATCTCGTTCGACGAGGCGGCGGCGAAGGTCGGAGCGGAAGTCATGACCAAGGCGCGGGATTTGACGATTTCGCTCTACAAGCGAGCGGCGGAGTTTGCTCGGTCCCGCGGCATCATCATTGCCGACACAAAGTTCGAATTCGGAACGCATCCGAACGTGGACGGCGGACGAACGCCGATCCTGATCGACGAAGCACTCACGCCGGATTCGTCGCGTTTCTGGCCGGCGGATCAGTACGAAGTCGGCCGGGATCAGGCGAGTTTCGACAAGCAGTATTTACGGAATTATCTCGAAACGTTGAAGTGGAACAAGACGCCGCCGGGCCCGGAACTGCCCAATGAGGTGGTGAATAATACGCGGGCAAAGTATGTCGAGGCGTATGAAAAGCTGACAGGAAAAGTGTTTTCGTAACATTCGTAAAATTTGTTCAATAAAAAGAGCGAAGGCCGGCCCAAACAAGCACCGACCTCCGCTTTCTAGGGACAAGCGTTATCGCAATTCCCGTCTTATGCCGTGATGTTTCCCGACTGCAGGTTCGCTTGCAGTTGGCTGATGGTCATGGTCACCAGGCCATCGTAGAGATTGCCGTCGTTGCCCGCGCCGTCGAATCCCCACGGGTTGCGTAGCGTCACCCATCCGGTCCCGCTGCCGTCCCGCCACGCTGATGTTACCGAGTACGTGTGCGTTCCGATCAGCGGCGCGCCGGCGACGATGTTTGCGTTGGTCCCGATCACCACGGCCTTGCCGGCACTCAGGCCGTTGGCAATGGTGTTGAATAACGTATTGATATCCGTCGCACCGAAAACGGAATAGCCGATGCCCAGGTCGCTAAAGACGTTGCCGTAGTAGCCGTAGTTCAGCGAGCTGTAATTCCAGGCGCTCGTTTGAAATTCCGCGTAGGCTTTTTCAATGATGGCGGCCCAGATGTTGCCGGAATCGCCGGGGTGTGCGTACATCAGGCCGTTGGCGTAATAGCCTGCCGCCGGCAGATCGCCATCGACGCGTACATAGGTCGTTGTGCCGCCGCGTTTGAACTGCACCGCATACGTTCCGTCGCCGAGGTCCACCGCCATCTGCTGAAGCAACTGGGGATTGCTGAACGCCAGCGCCTGTAGCGGCCCCAGCAGGTAGCAGTCCGACAGTTGGCCCTGATTGACGTCCGCCATCGTCGGGCCCATGCCCCACAAACTGTTGTTCGTCAGCCGCGTCACGGAGCCCGTCCCGATCGGATCCGGGAGATCCTGTCCCAGGAGGCTCGTGCTCACTCCGCCCCAGAAGCTCGTGACACGATGCACATCGCCGGCGGCAATCTCCGCGCTCGAAGCGTTCACCGTGTCGCTGCCATTGACCCAGAACGCGCTGTTGAACCCATTGCCCTGCACCGTGTTGATGCCTCCGCCGACCGTCACAACCGTGGCCAAGCCCTGCGTCCTGTTCGTAATGGTGCAATTGCCAGATCCGCCGTACACCGCGGTGTTCAGCGTCACTGACGAATCGACGGTAATGGTATCGTTTCCGCCGCCGGACTTGATCGCGATGGCGCCGTAGGGGCCGGTGTAGGAACTGGTTGTTCCGTTTGCTGTTACGGTGATCGTATTGCCGGATTGCGAGACGTAAATCGAGTCATTAGCCGACGTCCCGACGATGTTCAGTTGCGTGAAGGAGGTCATCCATTGTGTGCTGACGGTAATCGCTCCGCCGTTGTAGTTCGGAGGCGACGGGTTTGATTCCGGTGGCGTGTTGTTGGCATTTCCTGCCGGGGAAATGGTGATGTTTCCCGTGTTGTATTGCGAGCCGTTTGCCGTTGCCAGGCGGATGACGTTTGTTCCCGCCGCCAGGTAGACGGTGTTGCTGACCGGCTGAAAGATCGCCCAGCTGTTGGTGGCGTTGTAGTTGCAGGTCGCCGCCGCCGCGCCGTTGACCGACATCGTGTAGGAACCGTTCCAGGGCGACGCGGTGTCCACGGCGATGTTGTAATTCCCCGCCGACTGCACGTTCAGCGTGTATTCCACGTAACCGCCCCAGCTCATAAACCCGACGTCCGGCTTTCCGGTCAGATACTCGATTTGACAATTGTTCATTGCAGATTGCTGATCGGCCGCGATCGTCGCGCCGCCGCTGCCCACGGTGATGCCTGTTCCGTTGTTGTTATTGTTTGCGTTTCCTATCGGCGAAATCGTGATGTTCCCCGTGTTGTATTGCGAGCCGTTTGCCGTTGCCAGGCGGATGACGTTTGTTCCCGCCGCCAGGTAGACCGTGTTGCTCACCGGCTGGAAGTTCCCCCAACTGTCGGTGGCGTTGTAGTTGCAGGTCGCCGCCGCCGCGCCGTTCACTGACATTGTGTAGGAACCGTTCCAGGGCGACGCGGTGTCCACGGCGATGTTGTAATTCCCCGCCGACTGCACGTTCAACGTGTATTCCACATATCCGCCCCAGCCCATAAACCCGACGTCCGGCTTCCCGGTCACGTATTCAATTTGACAATTGTTCATTGCAGATTGCTGATCTGCTGCAATTGTCGCGCCGCCGCTGCCTACTGTGAGGCCCGTTCCGTTATTGCTGCTGTCGTTCGAGACGCCGTTCGGAGTCAGCGAAAAAGTCTTCAGGTTAAACGCCGCGCCATTCTTCGGCACAATCGCAACCGTATTGTTCCCAGTCCCCAGAACCATCGATTGCGACGCCGTTGCATATCTCTGCCAGTCGCCCGTCGTGGAGTAGTTGTACGTGCTCGCATAGACGCCATTGACCAGCACGTCGAAGCTGCCCGCCGTAATCGCCGCCACGTCGAAATTCAGCGTGTACGTCCCCGCCGCGCTGACGTTCAGTTTGTATTCCATCCGCGCCCCCGTCGGCTGCATGTAGCCGATGTCCGGAACGCCGTTGATGTATTCCACCTGAACGCCCTGCAGCAGCGAATAGTTCGTGATCGCCACCGCCGTCGTGGCCGAAGTGCTCACCGACGTATCGCCGTACGCCAGCCCCGCGAACGGATCGGCCGACGGATTCGTCAGGACGTTGACGTTGTTATAAGTCGATGCCTGCCGCGCCTGCGGAACACTCATGTCTCCCCAGCGTGTCATCGGAGCTCCAGCCAGCGTCGAGAGATTCAGCCGGGATTCCAGATGCTCGATGGAAAGCGAACTTTTCCTGTCTGCGAAGGGGGGGGATTTCATGATCATTGCTGGGGGTTCTCCACGTGAAGGCGTTCCGTGCCGCAGCCCGAAAGGCGGCTGCTCTACATCCTGCGACGGTATTTGTTGATTGCAGAATTCCGCTACGGGATTGCCAGCCCCAGCACTCTAATGAAGCGATCGAAATGCTCCGCCGTCATCTTGACCTTCCTCATGGAAACTTCAGAACCGTCCTTGGGTTCCCATTCGGAAACGTAAACGGTAGCTCAACCGATCCATGTTTTTTGCCACAACAGCATTATTTCGTCATTCAACATTTGGTACCGCGACCGTCAACGGGTAAATGACGAAATTCGAATGACGAATCAAATCCGAATGTCCGAATGATCGAAGGAGTGAAACGGGGGGGCGACACGTTGTTTCGGTCATTTGAACATTTGAGCATTTGGATTTAATTCGTCATTCGTCATTCGAATTTCGAATTTCAAAACCTGTCCGTGTCTGTCTGTGGCTATTTTTCGTCGTTATCGGATGTTTTTCACTTCCGGGCTGATGAGTTGGTCGTACATGCGCTGTCGCTTGACATCGTTCGTTGCCGCACGTTCTCGCCGCAAAATGTACAGCCCCACGTCATCCCCCTCCACAGCCCGAATCACCAGCGCCAGGAGCCCCGCGCGATACGACGGACTCTCCAAACTCTCCGACTCGCTGCCCAGATCCATTTCCCGCAGCCCCTTCACCGCCGCCCGGCTCCCCGCACTCCCGAGCTTCTTCAACCCCGCAAAACAAGGATGCACGCTATCCTGAAACTCCGTCCCTGCCCCGCGCGGATTCAAAAAAGCAATCTGCTTGACCATCTCCTCCGCCGCCGCATCGGCTCGCATCTCCGCCAATTCATTGATTGCATCCACCTTCTTCTCAATCTCCGTCGACGTCTTCGCATCGCCCTTGAGCAGCTTCATTCGCGTCTCGATCATCACTTCCTGCTGCCGCATGTGATACGAAAACGGCGGCTCCAAAACCGTCGACGTTCTTTCCGACTTCATCGCACTCACCCCATTCGCAATCGCACTCGCCCCATACTGGCCGACTAAATCTATGTCGGGTACACGCTGTCCCTCTACGCGATCCGCCGTCGGCACCGGCGTAGGTGTCGGTGGGTTGGCGATCGCTGTCGTTCGCGTTACTTTCTTCGCAGGCTCACGCAACGCAACCCACGGCACCACATCCAAAAACTCCCCCTTCGGCACCTCAAACATCGTCCCCCCCGTCGGCTGATACACATACTGCACCACCGCCCCCACCTTGCTCACCTCCAACACTCTCACCAATGCAAACTTCCCCTCCGTCGTCTCCACCAGAAACGTCCGCCCCTCCTGCACTCCCCTGATGATCCCCGCCGGCCTGCCTCCCCCTCCCCGAATCTCCGCCGGCCGATCCATTTTCACGCCCGACAAATCCGACAAATACACCATTCCCAAATCCACCACTCGCCCGCTGACCGCCCACAACGTCCCATTGTCTTCCGACAGAAACGCCAAGTCCGCCACCTGCCCTCGCTGCATCGCCGCCACATCGTCCGGCTTTTTCGCCTGCCACACGCTCGTCGCCTTCACCAGACTCCCATCCGCCAACTTCAAGAACTCTCCATTGGCCGCCTCAAACGTCCCCGCCACCGGCAGCACCACCTCCCCATGCGGCAACGCACACTCCTTCAACTCCTCCTTCACCGCTACCGCCCCGCTCGCTCCTCCTGCTCCCATCATCATCGCCACCACCACGACTGCGCCGATCCACCCATTCATCCGCTTCGCCATAAACCACCTCGCGTCCATTCGAATTCTCCTCAGCCTACCCGCCCTTCCCCTCACACGCCAACATACAAATCGGAGAGTTGAATCAGCGTGATGCCGGGGATGGGCTTAACGAGTTGGTCGTTGGTGAGAAAAAAGTCGCAGGAGGCATCAAGTGCGGTGGCGAGATGGATGGCATCCGGGAGGCGAACTTTGTGGGCCGCACGGATATGTGCGGCCCGGATGATCATTGAGCGAGAAATAGGATAAACGGTCAAACCCGGACGCGTCGTGATAGCTGCCTGATAACGAATCTGAAAGTCGCTGTTGCCATCAGCGCATGGCTTCACGAGACACTCGGCCAAGGCGATTTCACTGGTAAAGGCAGCAGCCTTGGCGGCGTCGAAGAGAGCGAAGAGACGATCCACAACAGCGGCATATTCGGGATTCTGCTCAAGAGCATAGATGAAAATATTGGTGTCAAGATAAATTTTTTGGCCGAGAAGGTCGTTCAATTTTCCCATGCATCACGCTCCGCGCGGAGAAATGTATCGATTTCGGCAGTCGACTTGAACGAACCCCGAGCGGCGCCGATGAGGCTGCGCATGGTGGGAAACATCACAGGAACAGTTTCTTCCACAAGGATGATGACTTCAGCGCGTACCCCGGCAGGGAGTTGGTCGGAGGTGATCTGAATGACACCGCCGGGTTGGATAGTTGTGGCTTGCTTGATGGCTACCATCATAAAAACTCCTCGACCTCAGGCATCACCCCGGCTGCGGCATCGCAACCCCCGGCCCTTCCGCTTCCGGCTTCCGCATCTCCCCTTCACGACGCGCCTCCGCACGACGCTGCTGTTCGCTCGCCAAAATATCCGCCACCGTCGGTTTGCTGATCGTTTCACCCGCGATGATCCGACGCACATCCTCCGCGTCCAGCGTCTCGTACTTCAATAACGCTTCCTTCAGCGACTCCAACGCGTCCTTCTTTTCTGTCAGAATCTTTTTCGTTTCTTCATATGCCGTGGTGATGAACCGATGCACTTCCTGATCGATCAGTTCGGCGGTTTTGTCCGAATAGTCTTTCTGATCCATCAGGAACTGTTGGTGAGTCTCATCCGTCGAGAACCGCACCGGGCCGAGCGTTTCCGACATCCCCCAGTCCCGCACCATCGACCTTGCGATGTTCGTCGCCTGCTGAATGTCCATCGATGCGCCCGTCGAGGCGTCTCCGCAGTAAAGTTCTTCCGCGATGCGTCCGCCGTAGCAGACACGCAGATAGGCTTGCCAGTATTTTTTCGAATAGACCAGACGATCCTTCTCCGGCAGCGAAAATGCCGCCCCACCCATTCCGCGGCGAGAAATAATGCTTACCTTGTGCAACGGATCGTAATCCGTCTCCAACGCCTGCACCAAAGCATGTCCCGCCTCGTGCCACGCCAGAATCGCTTTTTCCTTGTCATCCACCACTCGGCTCTTGCGTGCCCGGCCGAATCGCAACTTATCGCGAGATTCCTCCAGGTCGATCATTTCGATGGCGTCTTTGTTTGCCATCGTCGCCATGAGCGCTGCTTCGTTGATGATGGCCGCCAGGTCCGCTCCGGAGAACGTCGGCGTCTGGCGCGCCACTCGCATCAAATCCACGCTCGCACCGAGTTTCACCTTCCGTGCGTGGACCTTCAAAATTTCGTAGCGTCCCTTGATATCCGGCAGCGGCACATACACCTGCCGATCGAAACGCCCCGGACGTGTCAATGCCGGGTCCAGCACGTCCGACCGATTCGTCGCCGCAATGACAATCACCTGATCGTTCGTATCAAACCCGTCCATCTCCACCAGGATCGCATTGAGCGTCTGTTCGCGTTCGTCGTGTCCGCCCGACGCCATGCCATTGCCTCTCCGCCGCCCGACCGCATCGATTTCATCCAAAAAGATAATGCACGGCGAGCTCTCCTTCGCGGTCTTGAACAAATCGCGAACCCTGCTCGCACCAACGCCTACAAACATTTCCACAAAATCCGATCCACTGATCGAAAAGAACGGCACATCCGCCTCCCCCGCGATCGCCTTGGCCAACAACGTCTTACCTACCCCCGGATCCCCCACCAGCAAAACGCCGCGAGGGATCCGCCCGCCCAGCCGCTGGAATCGCTTGGGATTCTTCAAAAACTCCACGATTTCGTGGAGCTCTTCTTTTGCTTCTTCGATGCCCGCCACATCGTCGAACGTCACGTTGGTATGTTCTTTCGACAGGAGCCGATGTCGGCTGCGTCCGAAATTTCCCAGCATGCCGATCCCGCCACCGGCCGAGCGAATCTGGCGCAAGAAAAAGAACCAGACCACTACAAAGAGCAAGATGTACGGCACAAGCCCCAGCAAAATCCCCCAAAGCGCCAAATTCCCCTGTTTATTATCCAGATCCGTCTCTGTTTTCTGACACATCTCCAGCAGTTTGTTGGCGCCAAATCCATCCATCGCGGTGGCATAAATCCGCGTGATGATCTTGGAAGGCTGCCCATTCGGATTGAGCTGCACCCCTGGCTCATTGTCCTTGTACGTTCCGATCAACGTGAACATATTTCCATCTTCTCTCACCACGACCGACTGAAGTCTCTTCTGCTCCAGTTCCTTCATAAATTCCGAGGTCGTCTTCTCCTGTGGCACCCCCTGCGTACTGCGAAGCCACACAAACGCCAGCACCGCCAGCGACATGATCAAAACCCATCCCAGCATCGACCGCGGCAGCCGCATATTGCCATCACCACCCGGCCCACTATTAGGTCCCCCCGGTCCTCCGCCTGGTCCTTCCCCACCCCCCTTGATCCGCTGGCGCCCCGCCTCAGGCTTCTCTTTCAGCTCATTTTGCTCGTCACGCTCGTCGGCCATGAATTCCTCGTTAAGCTCAGGCACAGCACATGTACCCGTGAATATTATCGGAGTTTCGGAACCAAATCATTATACCCCGTCGACTGCATTGGACGAAATCAGAAACATCAGAGCCGCGATCGTCGGGTGTGGCCATCTTTTGTGGCATTAGGCGTCAAGTGGAGCCCCGCATGGCAATATGGGGCTTTGCGTTGATCTTGCCAAAGGGCATCGAAAACGCTTGCAGCGTCGCGGACCTCGCCTTTGGTGTAACAATTTGCCACAAAAGATAGCCACACCCCAATCGTCAGATTGCCGTCACGATACCGTTCTTTTACGATTGCGGCTCTGACGATTTGCGGAGTGATGATGTTACGCGTTTTTGCATGCGTGCTGGTGCTGCTGGCAGCGATGATGGCAGGAGGTTGTGCGATGGCTCAACAACGTGTCGAAGTGAAATCGAAAGCGAATGCACTGCCGCGGAAGGTGGTGGTGGCGACAGTGATGCAACGCTTTCGCGGCGGACTGGAGCAGCGGCTGACTTTGGCGGAAGAGGTCATTGCGCTGGCAGGCAAAGAAGCGGCGGCGAAATACCCCAGGCGGCTGGATCTGGTGGTGCTGCCGGAATATGCGATTTCCACGGAGAAGGGCGATGCAGTAAAGTTGCATGGAGAGGTGCTGATGCGATTGGGGGCGGCAGCGAAGAAAATCGGAAGGGGGGGGGCTTACGTGATTGTGCCGATGGTCTTGCAGGAGTGCGATCACATCTCGAATGCCGCGGTCTTGTTCGATCGCAACGGAAAGGTCATGGGAATTTATCGCAAAGTGCACACGGTGGTGGATTGGCAAGGTGGCATTGAGTGCGGAGCGAAACCGGGCACGGAGTATCCGGTATTCGATTGCGATTTCGGAAAGCTGGGCATTCAGATTTGCTGGGACATGATGTTTGATGAGGGGTGGGACGCTTTAGCGAAGAAGGGGGCGGAATTGGTCGTATCGCCCAGCGCATCGCCGGCAACGGTGCGAGTCGCGTCACATGCCCTGCGAAATCAATACTGGGTCATTACCAGCACCGTGCGGGATAACGTGACGCTGTTTAATCCGCTGGGCGTGGTGATGGCACAAAACACAACAAAGCGTGTCATGGTCTGCGAGATCGATTTGTCCTATGCGTTGCTGGGCTGGTCGGAGACGCTCAACGATGGCGAGGCAATGAAGCAAAAATACGGCGACAAGGTCGGTTATTCCTTCTCCGTGCGAGAAGATGCCGGTCTCTTCTGGTCGAATGATCCGAACAAGACGATCGGCGAGATGTACCGCGAGTGCGGCCAACGGGAAATTCTGGTGGACATCGCCGAGTCGCAACGTGTGAACGATGCAATCCGCGGCGGCAAGGCAAAATAACGATATAAAATACGTTCAGTTCATAAAATGCGTCAAAGCCCAAGGACTGCGGTCCCTGGGCTTGATGTTCAATCGCGGAACTACTTGACAGCCCATGGGTGCTTGGGATCGACAATGTCAAGATGGGCGGCGAGAGCGTTCATGTGCACTTGCATGGGCGATTTGCACCCGGGAATAACGCATTGCACCGCCGGGCTCTTAAGGCACCAGGCAAGCGCCCACTGCGCCATGGGAACGCCGATGGGCACTTCGGTCTTCTGAACTTTTTCCGCTTCGATCAACTTGGCGTCGGCATCTTTGGATTGCCAGCGGTGACGGACATCGTTTGCGGGGAACTTATCACCGGGCTTGTATTTGCCGGAGAGGAAGCCGGAGGCGAGCGGAACGCGTGCAAGAACGCCCAGATGCAGACGTTCGCAGACGGGGAAGGCGTGATCTTCCGGGAGGCGGCTGAGCCGGTTATAAACGAGTTGAATGGATTCGACATGGTAGGCGGATGACTTTTCGATTTGGGCTGTGCCGGTGTTGGCAGAGGCGATGGAATTGCCGATATGGCGGATCTTGCCGGCCTGTTTCGCTTTCTCCAGAACACCACGAATGTCAGCAGACTCATAATCCTTATCAGGCATGGAGTGATACTGATAGAGATCAATGTAGTCGGTCTGCAGAGCGGCAAGGGAGTCGTCAAGTTGTTTCTGAATGTCAGGGCCGCTGCGAGGTTCGGAGCGATCAAAGGGAGCATTAAACTTATGTCCGAATTTGGTAGCGATGAGGAACTGATCGCGTAGGTTGAGCCCTTTGATTGCCTGTCCGATGAAGCGTTCGGAGATGTGATCGCCGTAGCATTCAGCGGTATCGATGAGGTTGATGCCGGTGTCGTGAGCGGTTCGGATGATGGCGGTGACTTCATCCTGTGAGAATTCTTTGCCCCACTCACCGCCGTATTGCCAGGTGCCAAGCCCGATGACGGAGACTTTGAGATTGGTTTTGCCGAGGATGCGGTATTTCATGAGTTGCTCCGTAGTCAGTGAAAATCAGAGCCGCAATCGTAAAATTGCGGTTTGTAGGAACGCGTCATCATAGTCGCAATCTTACGGTTTTTGGGACGTCTCTGATGGTTTTATTTTTCGGGGGTGTGGCCATCTTTTGTGGCATAAGTGTCGAGGGGAGAACCGCATGGTAAGGCGGTCAATGCGGCAAGCGCAAGGCGTTGGACGGTTTGATGCAATACTTGCTGAGTCGCCGTGAGAAGTTGGATTATGCGAGGTTCCGTGCGATGGGTTTGAAGATCGGCTCTGCGAGAGCGCTGGGGTGAAACTCCCCGGCGCGACTCACCCGACCACCGCGCTACCGCGGGGTGTTCTCTTGTCATCTTGTCCTGTCCGTGATAGCGTTTTGGGCTTGTGAATGTTTTTTTATTGGGTGATGTATGACGATGGATGGTAAGGTGTTGATGGGTAAGGGTCGGCATGAGATTTCGCGGGAAAGGCCGCGGGTTTTAGGGTCGCGGGAACAGTTGCGGAAGCTCAAGGCGGAACGGCCGGAGGCTTACAAGCGGATGCTCGACGTCGCTCGACGAGCCAAAAACGAAGGCTACGACCAACTGGCGAAAATCATCGGCCTGTCGATCGGCTATGTGCTGGGCGATGTGAAAAAGGAGGATGTACGCTGCCTGGTGGACATCGTGCTCGTGGAGTACGTAGACAAGCCGATCCGGACCGGCCACCAGACTTTCGCACACGATATGGCTCGGTGCGCGATCGTGTACGATTTGTGTTACGACCTCTGGACGCCAGGCGAGAAAGAACGTTTCCGCAAGTACACACACACAACCATCGATATGAACGTGGAGTCCGAAGCATCCCCGTTCCACAACGGATGGTGGGGCTATAAGCATTGGGGGTACGGTCTGGCGGCCTATGCACTGATGTACGATGATCCCGGCGCACGGAAAATTCTGGATGATATGGAACGCGAGTATTTGGAGGACGGCGTGCCGTGCTTGAAAATGGCCGGCGAAGGCGGCGGTTGGGGAGAAGGATACTACATCCACTACTGGTCGTTCGAGTGGATATTCCTCTGCGAAGTCGCTCGTTGGGTCGAAGGCGTCGATTACTACGCGGCGGCGGACTTCTGGAAGCAACGTTCCGTCGCTGCGATGTTCGAAAATTATCCGAAAATGGAACCGCCGAAGGATTTCCCGGCAAACAACAAGTATCCCATGGTAAAAGCATCAGAACCCTCGCGGCGATTGATACCGATGAGCGATGGCCATGGAAAATATCCCAAGCACGAACGCGACAAAACGCTGGCGACGCGACGGGCACTGGTGAATCATTACCGTGACGATCCGACGCACCAGGTGGTGCACACATACAATCTGCAAACGCCCAAACCGGCGATCGAAGCGAACGCCTTCATGGATTTCTTCTGGCACGATCCCACGGTAAAAGCTGGGAATCTGGACAACTTCAAACTCTCGCACGTGAGCGCCGGCCCGGGCTTCGTGTACGCCAGAAGTTCATGGAAAGACGACGCAACCTACTTCTTCTTCAAGTGCGGCCCCCGTTTCACCGCCCACCAGCACATGGACAACGGCACTTTCCACATCTTCAAAAACGAAGAGCTGATCGGCGACGGCGGACATTACGACGGATTCTCAAGCGAACATGCCGTCAATTACTACATGCGTACAATCGCGCACAGTTCGATTCTTATTTTTGACCCCGCCGAAAAGTACCCAGAAAAAACGCCCGAGACGCCTCGCGGAATGCGCTTCGGCCCTCCGGGCGACAACGACGGTGGCCAGACCTATTTCTGGCAAATGCCCGGCCGGAATCTCGGCAACGGCGGCGTGGGAAACGTACCGGCTTTTGAAAAGAACCGCGATATCCTGGATATCGGAACGATCACAGCCTATCGCGACCGCGGAACATATCTCTATACCGCAGGCGACTACACAAAATCATATTCGTCGCACAAAGCCAAATGTGTCACACGCCAAATCGTCTACCTGCGGCCGGGCACGTTCGTGATCTTCGACCGCGTGGAATCGACGAATCCGGCGTTCAAGAAAACGCTGTTGTTCCAGGCGATTAAAACACCGGAAAAACGCGGTGAATTCTGGGTCGAAACGCACGGCAACGGCCGGCTGTTCATTCAAACGCTTTCGCCGACCGACGCGGCCGTCGAGCTTTACGACGGTGAGAAGCTCTACACGTATGGTTCTGGCAAGATCAAGCATCCGCCGGAGTTCGAGATGGACGCCGCCGCCGAGTGCCGGATGGAAATCTCTCCCAAAACACCGGCCGCCTTCGATTACTTCCTCCACGTGCTGACAACCGCGGACGCCAAAACGCAAACCGTGCCAACCGCGACAGCCTCACGCTCGAACAACGAAGTGACCGTCAAAGTAGGCGAAGCGACCATCCGTTTTGCCTTGGACCGAATGGCCGGAGCCATTACTCTCAAGGGCGTGGAAGAGAAATTGGTGGACGGCATTGAGGTGTGACGTAACGCGAGCCTCTTGACCGTAATCCAGGTACAAAGCATTTGACCGTCAGCCCCCGGCTCTGCCGGGGGTTCGCATACCAGTAACGCTCATTTCGCCATCACATCACCGGCATAAACCCCCGGCAGAGCCGGGAGCTGACAATAGCCCCATATAGCCCCATGCGATTGCCCTGCTGCCCCTCCTTGTTATAGTGAGCGGCAATGCTTCAAGCTTTTCCAGCCTGACGAGGAGTCCGTAGTCATCATGTTCGAAATCAAGCTGAACTCATTCTCTTTTTTCCCGAAGCTTATCGCCTTTGTTGCCGTGAGTGTTTTGTCGTTAGTGGTGTTAACCAATTGCGGCCTGCAAACCGCCGCGGCGTACTACAACCGCGGCAATGCCTACGTGGATAAAGGTGATTTTGACAAGGCGATTGCCGATTATTCGGAGGCCATCCAGCTCGATCCGAAATTGACCGCAGCGTACTATAACCGCGGCAATGCCTACGTGAACAAAGGCGAGTTTGACCAAGCGATAACCGATTATACGGAGGCCCTCTGCCTCGATCCGAAAGACGCTGCGGTGTACTACAACCGCGGTCAAGCCTACAGGGAGAAAGGTGATTTGGACCAGGCGATTGCCGATTATACGCAGGTCATCCGGCTCGATCCGAAATATGCCATGGCGTACTACAACCGCGGCTGTAACTACGAGAAGAAAGGCGACTTTGACAAGGCGATTCCTGATTTTACGGAGGCTGTCCGACTCCATCCGAACTACGCCATGGCGTACAGAAGCCGCGGGTGGAACTATGGACAGAAAGGCGACTTTGACCAGGCGATAGCCGATTGTACGCAAGCCATCCGGCTCGATCCGAAATACGCCGAGGCGTATCACTACCGTGGCATGGTCTATGGGGCGAAAGGCGACTTTGATCAGGCGATTGCCGATTTTACCCAGGCCATCCAAATCGATCCGAGAGATGCTCTGACGTACCACAGCCGTAGCTATGTCTACGGAAAGAAAGACGAGTGGGACAGGGCGATGGCCGATTATACGGAGGCGATCCGACTCGATCCGAAATTTGCCATGGCGTATAACCGCCGCGGTTTGGCCTACAGGAAGAAAGGCGCTCTTGACAGGGCGATTACCGATTATACCGAGGCGATCCAACTCAATCCGAAATTTATCGCAGCGTACCACAATCGCGGCGAGGCCTATAAAGCCAAAGGCGACACAGTGAACGCGGAAGCGGACTTCGACCAGGCAAAGAAACTCGGATATAAGCCCTGACGAATTTGAGGAATGATATATGTCATCAACACTCGCTGAAGGAACAACGCATCCGGAAAAAACGGCTCCTCGCATGAACGTCATCTGGCTCTTCGGAGACCAGCATCGTGGACAGGCGATGAGCTGCGCCGGGGACCCCAATGTGAGTACGCCGAACATGGATAATCTCACCGTCGATGGCGTGCATTTCACGGGCGCGGTGTGCGGGTCTCCGTTGTGCTGCCCGTTTCGCGGATCGTTAATTGCAAGTAGATATCCGCATCATTGCGTGCCGGGTCATGAACATCCGCTACCGCAGGATCAACCGACGATCGCGACGGCGATGCGAGGCCACGGCTACCAGACCGCATACTTCGGCAAATGGCACCTCGACGGCTGGCGAGAACGCAACGGACGAGCAGCGTTTCACATCGTTCCGCCGGAACGCCGCGCCGGATTTGAATACTGGGTTGCCTACGAGCACAACGACAGCCCCTGGGACTGCTGGGTCCACGGCGAGAATAACGGCAAACCGTACCATCGCCGACTGGACGGCTGGGAGACCGACTGCCTCGCCGACGAGTTGATCAGCTACTTAAAAGCCCGCGGCCGGGAGAAACGGGAGAATCAAGATAAAGATAAACCATTTTTCGCCGCCTGGTCCGTCCAACCGCCGCACAATCCCTACGGCGCCCCCGAAGAGTGGATGCGTCGCCAAATCCCCGCCCGGCTCACACTGCGTCCCAACGTTCCGGACGTGAAATGGATCACCGAACGAGCCCGTCGCGGCCTGGCCGGCTACTACGCCAAAATCGAGAACCTCGACTGGAACATCGGCCGCATCGTCGCCATGCTCAAAACCGAAGGCTTATACGAAAACACCGTGATCCTCTTCTTCTCCGACCACGGCGACATGCACGGCTCACACGCCCAGTTCCACAAATTCAGCCCCTACGAAGAATCGCTCCGCATCCCCTTCATCATCGCCGGCGGCGGCGTGCCCGTGTACAGCCATCGCACCAGCTCCCACGCCTGGTCCGGCGGCTTCTCCAACGCGCTCGTCAATCACGTCGACATCGCCCCAACAACCATGGGCCTCTGCAACCTCCCCAAGCCCGCCTGGATGGAAGGCACCGATTACTCCTCGCATTACTTCCGCGACAGACCGTCAGCAAGCGAGCCGGACTCCGCCTTTATCCAATGCGTCATCCCAACCAAAGGCCTCAACAGCGTAGACCGCCCATGGCGTGGCATCGTAACACGAGACGGTTGGAAATATGTCGCACTGGAAGGCCAACCCTGGCTCTTATTCAACTTGAACGATGATCCTTACGAGTTGGCGAACGTAGCCCTGATGCCGGAGTTTTTCCAGATCCGAAAGAAGTTGCAGGATCGTCTGGCCGCATGGATCGACACGACAGGCGATCAATTCACGTTGCCGGAATTAAGTTGAACGCGTAAGGTCAGAAAAAAACGAAATCATCAGAGCCGCAATCGTAAGATTGCGGTTACGATAGTAATCTTACGAACCGCAATCTTACGATTGCGGCTCTGGTTTGCGGCAGTTGGCCGCGATGTAATGTTCAGGAAAGGAATGCCATGCGATTGAACGTTTGGTCGGTGATGGTGGTGATGGTGCTGGTGGGGGGGCTGTTTGGAGGTTGCAAAGACAACGGCAGTGGAAGTAAGCCGACGCCGTCAGGTGGTTCGAAATCGTTGCCTGCAGCTCCGGCTGCGTCTGCGACGCCTGCAGGGCCGGTTGCGGGGACGGGCGGCGGTAAGCCGCAGATTGGGTTTATTATGCAGGGAGGAGACGCGAGGGTAACGATGGCGGAACGGCGGAGTGTGAACAAGGCGCTGCATGCGGGAGCGGAGAAAGCGGTGGCGGAAGGGCGGAAAGGGGTGGATGGCACGCCGGTGATTGGGCTGATGGGACGCGAGCCGGAGAATGGGGGAGAGCAAGTGGCGGTGGCGAAGGAGTTACTTGAGAAGGGCGTGGCGGCGATCGTGATCGCGCCGGAGGATAAAGAGATGTTGAGTGGTGTGGTGGCGGCGGCGGGATGCGTGCCGGTGGTGGCGATCGCTACGGATTGGGCGGCGAGTGGCGAGGTGGATGGCGCGAAGGCGGTAATCGCATCCGACCCGCAAAAGGCAGCAGATTTGTCCGCACAGCGGCAACTCGCGAAACCTGGGCGTACTGAACCGGGACTTGCCTTTGCCGCACAATACAAGGGACTCTATGCGACTGTTTCCGCGGAAGATGTGGCAAAGATCAAGGAGGGAAAGACCGACGTGTTGTACATAGTGGATCCGAGGGAGGTGGGTGCGTTGGCCGTCAAGACGGCGGTGGCTTGCATCAAGGAACAGAAGGTAGAGAAGCGGATCGATGTGCCGTGGCATGAGGTGACGCGAGAGAACATGGACTCGCCCGAGATAGCACCGCTGCTGCATCCGTAGGGATTTTTAGCGAGTTAAGGAGCACCGCATGGCAATGCGGTAGTTGGGCATCGCTTTTGCCACAGAGCACCGAAAACGCTTGCGGCGTCGCGAACCTTAACAACTTGACGATTTAACGATTTAATGATTTTATTTTCGGAGCAATCCATCCCATGAAATCTCTATATCTCACTTCCGCCCTCCCCGGCACCGGCGGCCTGATCAAACAGTATCTCGACGATTTCAAAGTCGAGGAGATTCCGCTCTACAAAGCGGACGGCATCGGCACGCACTGCTACCTGAACATCGAAAAACGCGGATTCTCAACGATGGCCGCCGTGGACATCCTCGCCAAGGCCCTGGGCCGTCGGAACATGGACATCGGCTACGCAGGCCTCAAAGACAAACAGGCCGTAACGACGCAGTGGTTTTCCGTCGAGCACCTGGATACATCGCGGGCCAGATCGATGGAGTTGCCGACCGGCATGCGGGTGGTGGACGTCACACGCCACCGCAACAAAATCAAACGTGGACATTTGTCCGGCAATCGCTTCATCATCAAAATCCGAAACCCGGAATGGACCCGCGTCGGAGCAAGCTTGGACGAGCCGGCGGCAAAAGCGAAAGCGATCATCGAATCGCTGGAAAAAACCGGAGCCCCCAATTTCTTCGGCCCGCAGCGTTTCGGCATGCGAAAAGACAACCACCTGCTGGGACTGGCACTTTTACGCGGTGGAGCAGAAGGCGGTGCAAAGGAGTTTATCGATCGTTTCCTGGGTAAGCCGGACGAAACGCTGGATCACGGCGGCGTGATGGCCGCGAGACAGTCGTACGAAAAAGGCGATTTCACGCTCGCCCTCAGCCAATGGCCCGGCCACCTGCGAGACGAACGGGCAGCACTCGCAGCACTCGTGAAATCAAAAGGAAACCACAAGCGAGCCCTGTTCGCCGTGAACATGGAACTAAAAAAACTGCTGGTATCCGCGCTGCAATCGCACCTGTTCAACAAAGTGCTCGAACGTCGCTTGATGCGGCTCGGAACCATCCTTCCCGGCGATTTCTGCTACAAACACGACAACGGCGCCGCATTCCTGGTCCCCGGCGACCCCGACGCCGCCGCCAAAGAACAGCACCGCGCCGACGCACACGAAATCTCCCCCACCGGCCCACTCTTCGGCTTCCGCATGTCAGAAACCGAATCCGTCGTTCGCATCCTGGAGGAAGAAGTGCTCCACGAATTCAGCCTATCCCGCGAAAACTTCGGCGGCCCCATGGGCGCACCAGGCTCCCGACGCCCACTAAGATTCTTCGCCGAAGAAATGGGCCTGGAAGGCGGCGAAAACGAGCACGGACCATATCTGCAACTCTCCTTCACCCTCCCCTCCGGCAGCTACGCAACCGTACTGCTCGGCGAAGTAATGAAGGAAAACGTAACGATTGACTGAGAAAGATTTGGTCCCGTAGGGACGACTGCCAAGGCCCAGCTGCTTTACCTGCCGGCATACAGTCCAGACCTGAATCCCATTGAGATGATTTTTTCAAAGGCCAAACAACTTCTGCGAGTCAGCCTACAACCCAAGCGGTGTTTTCTGGCTGGTCAGGCGTGGTATCTCGTCGCTCACGACAATAAAGATTCCGAAACGAAACTCTTCCGGCTGGCGAAATTTCAGGAATTACAACTCCTCGAAAAACTTGTAACAGTCAACATGAATTGTTCGCTACGTGAATTGCTGGGGAATGCGTGGACGGTACATCGGGGGGATCGAGATTGGCATGTGGAGATTTGGTTCGCACCGGAAGCTGCGGATTTGGTGGCAGAAACACGTTGGCACCATACTCAGGAAATAGAGCGACAGAAGGATGGCTCGGTTATTTTCCGAGCAGTGATTTCAGGGTTGGATGAGATCAAGTGGTGGGTGCCGGGGTGGGGACCACGGGCGAAGGTTCTCAAGCCAAAAGAGTTGGCAGAGGAGGTGTGCTCCTTGGCCAACGGGATCATTGATAGATATCGGAAACTATAGAAAGGAATACGGCGATGAGTTTTGTGAAATTTGGGTTTCGTTGGATAGCACCGCTGGTTTTGGTTTCCGTGGTGTGTGCCCAAACAACGCCTAACGCACAAACAGAGATCAAGAATAAGGAGGCTATCGCAGCAAAGGCGAAATGCGATAAGGCCCTGAAGGATGCTGAGGACGCCTATATCAAGGCTCAACAGGCAGCCTACGCAGAATACGTTAAAGCTCTCGACAAGGCTCGGATGGACGCCTACAAGGCGGACAACGTGGCCGAAGTAGAAGCCCTCTCAAAAGAGAAGTACCGGGTTCAGGAAGAGCAAAAGAACCTCTTATCAGAAGATGAAAAATTTGTGAAACTAAAATCTATAACGGGCACAGTCAAGGCTACTCAGGCATGGACGAAGGTACTTGACGTTAAGAAGTGAGGCGATGAAGGCCGGTCCCGGCACGTAGTACGTGCGGTTGCCAGTTCCCTTCTTGACCAGCTGATACGATTTTTCGCAAACGGCAAAAATTTGCCGAAATACAAGTTACATTATGTCGGTACTTGCATAAAAGTACCGACATTTAGTAACATGGTGAGCATGGTCAAGAACATGATAGATCAACTGATGGCGACGGCACAGTGGAAAGGACTGCTGCGGGCTCGCGATCTGGCGGAGAAGAATATTCCTCGTGAGTACCTGCGACGGGCGAGTGATCAGGGACTGCTTGAGCGGATCGGTCGCGGCCTGTACCGGGTTTCGGGCACAATGGCCACCGACAATCAATCGCTGGCCGAGGTTTGCCGCAAAGTACCGACAGGAGCCGTCTGTCTGCTTTCAGCACTCCGCTTCCACGATCTGACGACACAAAACCCGTTCGAAGTCTGGCTGGCGGTCGCTCCGAAGGCCCGTTCGCCGCGAATGGATACCGTGACACTCCGCGTGGTCCGCTTCTCCGGTGACTCTCTGACACAAGGCGTCGAACGCCATCGGGTGGCCGGCGTGGAAATCTGCGTCTATAGCGCGGCTAAGACGGTGGCCGACTGTTTCAAATTCCGCAACAAGATCGGTATCGACGTGGCGGTGGAGGCTCTGCGGGATTGCCTGCGACAGCGTAAGGCGAAGGTGGATGATCTGGTACGTTATGCCCGCATCTGCCGGGTCGAACGGGTCATGAGTCCCTACATGGAGGCGATGCTGTGAGTGGTCGAGGCCATGATGCAATCTCCCGCTCGGTTCATGATCGGCTGCTGAAACTGGCCGCCAGTCGAAAGGAAGATTTCAACGCGATTCTGACAGGCTATCGGCGTTGCCGCATCTATACATTGCTCGAAGGCAGCGACGAATTTGAAGGTGTGTACGCCAAAGGCATGGAACCGGTTAAATTTGTGGGCATCAAAATCCCGCGCCACGGCGAGCCCTTCTCCAAAAGAACGCTCGATGCCAAGATCCCCTGTGTTCACAAAGCACCAGACAATCCCTCCGATGATCAGTATGCCGAGATATTGAACAAAAAGCCGGGGGTTCCATGGATTGATATTCCGCTGATCATCGGCGATCAAGTTTACGGCAGAATATCCATCGATAACCAAGATCATCCTCTGCCGCATCGCCTTCGGTTGAAACGCGAGTTCGAGGAACAAACGAAACGAGAAAAAGAAAAGCCCGCAACCATGATGGGCGAGCTCATGGTCCTACAATCGATCGCTCTGCAACTCTCCTGGGCCACCCGTCATACGAAGATACGGCAGGAGATATCTTACCTTCTCGCAGGCTACGTGCATGACACTAAAGGCCGTTTGGGCATGTTGGAGGCCAAAGCCGATATTTTGTATGACCAAGAGGCCAAGGAACAACATAAACAAGCGTACGCGGACATCTCCGCTATCATCAATTCGATGCGTGCACACAGCACAATGGCGGCCCGCTTGAGCGAGATGTTTCGGAGTTCCCAACGGCCATTGCCTTTGAAGCCCGAACACTGGGACGTGGCCACGTTGGTCCAGGAGGTGTTTCGCTGGTGTTCTGTTCGCGCTAATGCTTTGGGATGTTCCCTCAAGCAGCAGGGGGAAGCCAAGGGCTATTTAGACAAGACGATTGTTCAGCAGATTATGTTAGTATTCCTCAGCAACGCCCTCCAGTCGCATACGGATCGCTCAGATCGAACCCGGCGCCTTGGATCGGTGACGGTAACGGTTGCGAAAAAGGACAACATGACCATCATCAAAGTTACCGACGACGGCAGAGGCGTGTCTCCTGAGATAGCGAGCCGCTTGTTCCACGAACAAATTTCCAATTCCCATGGCGATGGCATGGGTGTGGGGCTGCTGATGGCTTCTTGGCTGGCCAGCCTGCATGGAGGCAAAGTGTGGTTGGCCGAAAATATTCCAACGGAAAAGGTTACATTTGTGGTGACATTGCAGGATAAGGTAAACGAGAATAAGTGAGTGTGAATATGAGCAAGCAGCTAATTCTGATCGTTGAAGACAGAGCAGAGCAACACTGCTTCGTGCAACGAGCCACCAAGGGCCTTGACGTGGAATGTGTATTTGCATGTACCGCAACCGAAGCCTTGGATGCCTTGGAGAAGGCGAAGTTGTCCAACCGTTCGTACAACCTCGTGCTTTTCGACCTCGATCTACCTGGCCCAAACCCGGTTCCCGGCAATACCTGTCGGAACAATATTGACCGAGGGAAAGTCCTCTACGATCAGTTGCGTTCCCTGATCAGCTGCCCTATTGTGATTCTCTCTGCCTATGCGGAGCTTGAGCCAGGAATCCAAGCGATCGCTGCCATGGACCCAGCTCCGGATAAGGTTGTTGATAAATATCCGTCCATCGCAGAACTTCGAGAGGTCTTGCTCTCGTACCTACAGTGTAGTGTGCAAGAAAGGGTAGCAGTTTGAGCGAGCACGTCGACTTCGTTATCGGAGGAGCGATTGCCGTGCCGTTGGCCAGCCATGCTCTGACAGCATTGTACGTAGGGTATGCATGGCCGATTCTACTCTCTAATGCTACTACCTTCGTAGAGAAGTTTAAGCACGGAGCCACCGAGCAGGGAATGGAGGGGGAGAGATCCACTGGGAAAGCTCGCGGTCCTTTTAGTCGGTTCAACCGAGCACTATCTGACTGATTTGCTCGCTTAGAAAATCATGCATATCACCCGTCAATAGATGGTCGGAGCGATTGGAATTACTGATAGCGGTGTGAAGTACCACCTACGGCAAATGCAGCAAAGAACTGATCCGGCACGTTGGCCACAACAGGAGCGGGCACTGGGAAGTGGTGTGATGCCATTGGGAGAGATGCTGACCATGGGATGCGGGTGCAGGACATTTTTTGCGCGTCCGTCTGGTGGTATAGTGAGGCTGTTCTGTGAATGAGTAGTTCAAGGAGGAACGACTATGCCAGCTATCACCAGCCGCAAGGAATCGCGGCAGCGTTT
>Ga0123357_10001810_pt1 | contig 23168 bp, 14 predicted proteins | sample TergutEmb28metaG_FD_89873 | JGI IMG/M metagenome (GOLD analysis project Ga0123357, IMG submission 89873) | Embiratermes neotenicus P4 segment gut microbial communities from Petit-Saut dam, French Guiana - Emb289 P4 | ecosystem: Host-associated > Arthropoda: Insects > Digestive system > Gut ... | reverse complement strand
GCGAGAAGGGCGCACGCCGCATCGCAGGACCGAGGCGTACTGTATGTACGCCGCAGGTCCGACAAAAGCCGTACGACCTTCGCAGCAAAGGGATCGGCACGTCTGAGTGGAGTCGTCGTGAATGATCCGGGCTAGTTGCTGCGATGACCCGCTGCTGTGCACTGCCGAGTAGTCCGCTGCGTTTATGCTACCTGAGAGGGTGTATCCTCCTGGAGCATCTCTGTGCCAATCCCGACCGAATGCAGTTCGCATGCAATTGTACTCTCATATAGAGTACACGTGCAGCGTGCAGTCTTGCCACGATGCGACAGTCGCGGGCCTTCCCCGCCCGCGCCTTTAGGGGGGGAAGGCGGCGCAGCGAGCGAAGCCGTGGCGGATGGGGCCACTTAATGAGGAACCGCCCGCGCCTGCGCGTCCTCGTTCTCGTGCCGCTGGTCATCGCGGCGGTGGGGATCCTCGCGTACTTCACGGTGCGCACGACGCTTCAGATCGACACGCTTCGCCAACAATCGGTGCTCGAGGCAACGCTCGCCCTCGCCACCGAAAAAGCGAACAGCATCGATCGGCAGATCATCGATCAAGACAACGTCGTGATGGCGATTGCGGATCCGGCGAGACTCGATCAACTCACCGAGCGGTGGCTGCCCACGGCGCAGCGTGAAACGCCGAGTGTGCGCGCGATCCTCGTGCTCGACCAGAGTCGCACGGTGCTTGCTTTCGCATCGCGGGCGTCGTCGGCGTTCAGCGACGAAGAAACGTTCCGCCGTGTCCTCGTCGAACGGATGGTCGGCGACATGGATCTCGACAACCTGCCGCTCGACGAGCTTCGCCATCTGCATCGCGAATACGACTCGCAGAGCTACTTGCTCTCGTATTGGCAGCGCGTGCATGAAGGGCGTCGCTACCTTCTGGTTGCGCGACACGACATCGGCCGCATCGTCCGCGAGACGCTGCCCATGCTGCTTCATCGGCGAGAGTCTCCGCACGACGACGGCCAATCGCCGAAGTTCGTGCGTGCGAACGTTGCAAACCGCGTCAACGTGATCGACGAAGAAGGCCGGCTCATCTACGGCCCCTCGCTCAGCAACGGCGAGTTCACGGTTGCCGTGCGTTTCCCGACGACGCTCTACAACTGGCGCGTGCAAGTCTCTCCGCTCGCGAGCGAAGAGATCGCCTCGCGTGTGCAGAACCGGCGGGTTCTCGAGCTCGCCATGGTGACGATCTCGTGCATCGTCATCGTCGCGGCGGCGATCGCCATTCTGCTCGTCGCCGAGAAAGAGCGGCGCATCTCGGCGTTGAAGAGCGAGTTCGTTGCCAACGTGAGCCACGAACTCAAGACGCCACTTTCACTCGTGCGCATGTTCGCGGAGATGCTTCAGTCGGGCCGCGTCGCAACACCGGCGAAGCAGAGAGAGTATCTCGATATCATCGTGCGGGAGAGCGAGCGGCTCTCGGCGCTCATCGAAAACGTGCTCGATTTTGCGCGGCTCGAGCGCGGTCGCGAGAGCTATGAGTTCGCGGAAGGCGACGTCGGCGACGCTGTGATGCGCGCGATTGCGGCCTACCGTTACCGCACCGAACGCTTGGGTGTTCGAGTTCGGCTCGACATCGCGCCTGATCTTCCGCGAGCGCGCATCGACGAACGCGCCATCCAGCTCGCGTTGGTGAACCTCCTCGATAACGCGCTCAAGTACGCGCCCGGTAGCCCAGAGATCATCGTTCGCGTTGGCTCCATGAACGGCGACGTGCGTATCGACGTCGTCGATCGTGGACCCGGCATTGCCGCCGAAGATCGCGAGCGCATCTTCGAGCGCTTCGTTCGTTTGACGGGCGCGCGCAAGGACGACGGGCGCGCGCCCGTTCGCGGTAGCGGCATTGGCCTCGCGCTCGTCAAGCACATCGCCGAGAGCCACGGCGGCCGTGCGTGGGTCGAGGGCAACGGAAGGGAGGCTGGATCGAAGTTCAGCTTCACCGTTCCGACTCGCGTGTCGCATCGTCCCGCTGCCGAACGATCGGTCGAAATTGAGCCCGAAAGCGGCCTCACCACCCCGGCGTTCCGCCCGTCGGACGACAAAGCTTCGCAACGGGTCAGTTGACGGGGCGCTGGCACACGATATCGTGGAACGTATCGCGGAGAGTAGCCGGGCATCTTCCGCCAACTACCTGCCAAGACGTCAGCGGTGTAACCGTTGACCATCGAAACCACGTTTGGGAGGACTTTCAGGGATATCGGCATGGCGACTGGGAATGACGAAGCAAAGCTGTTCGTAGCGGGACTCCCTGAAAGCGTTTCGGAAGAAGTCCTGAAGCAAATTTTTGAGGCCATTGGCGGCAAGGTCGTGAGCGTGAGCTTGCCGAAGGATCGCATGACGGGCCGCCCGCGCGGGTTCGGGTTCGTCACTCTCTCTTCGCCCGCGGACGCACAAGCAGCGCGCGATGCGCTCGACGGTTCGATGCAAGGCGGACGCTCGATCTCGGTTCGGCCGTTCCAGAATGAACCGCCCCGCAAAGGCGACAGCGCAGCTCCGCCGCGATCGAGCCCGCCGGGGCCGCGCTCTGGCGGTGGCGGTGCGCCGCAAACTCCAGATCGCACGCTTTACGTCGGCAACCTGCCGTACGACTGCGCGCAACCTGAGCTCGAAGCGCTCGTCGACAGCGTTGTCGGCCCCGGTCAGGTCGTTCGCGTCCACTTGCCAATGGATCCCGAAGGACGAAAGCGCGGCTTTGGATTTGTCACCATGGCAAGTGCCGAGAGCGCGAAGACCGCGGCGGAGCAACTCAAGTCCGCCGATCTTCGTGGCCGCCGCCTCATCGTGAACATCGCTCACCCAAAGGGCGAGCGCCCGCCGCGCGGTGAAGGCAGCTTTGGCGGTGGCGGCTTTGGTGGCGGTGGCGGCGGATACGGCGGATCTCCGAGCTTCGGCAGCGCGCCGCCGCCGCCCGCGCGCAAAACGTTCGACAGCGATCGTCGGCGCAAACAAGGCGGCGGCGGCAGTGAGGGCGGCGGAGAGGGTGGACCGCCGCGCAGGGGTGGCCGCGGCGGAGGAGGACGTCGCGATCGCGACGACGATTGGCGTCACGGCGACTTCGACAAAGACGACGATTAGGCGTCCTGCTTGACAGAAAAATCGTGGCGAATAAGTTGGGCGGCTCTCGACTGGAGTCTTTCGAATGCGTGACATTATCAAGATGACCTGCGCGAACTGCAATCGCGCGAACTACGTGACCACGAAGAACAAGCGCACGATGACGGAGAAGTTCGAGATCAAGAAGTTCTGCTGTGCGTGCCGCGCGCACCACCCGCATAAAGAAGGCAAGATCTCGAAGGGCTAGCCCGAATCATTCATGACGCGATTGCGGTAAAAGGTCGAGACCGCAGCGAAAAGGGCGCACGCCGTATCGCAGGACCGAGGCGTACTGTACGTACGCCGCAGGTCCGAGAAACGCCGTACGCCCTTTGCAGCAAAGGGATCGGCTCTTTTAAGCGGAGTCGTATGAATGATTCGGGCTAGCCCGCTTCCGCTTTGGCGCGATCTCATCGTTGGGGCCTGCGGTGCGGTCCTCAAAGCCTTCAAGGCTATTCCGGTCCGCTCCTCGGCCCCGCCTCGACCTCGCGCCAAATCGTTTGCGGTCTCATCTCGTTGGGGTCGCGCGAAATCGAAACGGTCTGCGAACGACCCGCGAGATACTTTCGCGGGTCTTCATGTTTAAACGCACGCGGTACCTGTACTCTCGAAGGGAGTACATCGCGTCATGAATTCTCCGGGCTAACCTTTGAGATTACCGCGTGGGTGGACACAGCAGAAGCGTGTGCTATGACCGCTCGACCCCCTGACCCCGGCCCCATTGTGTCCAAGCCCCGGAGCCCCACCCCATGATCTTCGACTGGCTTCACGGCCTGTTCTCGAACGATCTGGCGATCGATCTCGGGACAGCCAACACGCTGATTTACGTCAAAGGGAAGGGCATCGTTTCGTGCGAGCCTTCGGTCGTCGCGGTCCAGCGTGACGCGCGCGGTGGCAACAAAGTTCTCGCCGTTGGTCGTGAAGCGAAAGAGATGCTCGGCCGCACGCCAGGCAACATCAGGGCGGTGCGACCGCTTCGCGACGGCGTCATTGCCGACTTCGAAATCACCGAGGCCATGCTTCGGTACTTCATCGCGCGCGCGCACAATCGCCGCACGCTCGTCAAACCGCGCATCATCATCTGTGTGCCCTTCGGCATCACCGAAGTGGAGAAGCGCGCCGTGAAGGAGAGCGCCGAAGGCGCTGGCGCGCGCGAGGTCTATCTCATCGAAGAGCCCATGGCCGCAGCCATTGGTGCCGGTCTGCCCATCACCGAACCTTCCGGCAACATGGTCGTCGACATCGGCGGCGGCACGAGCGAGGTCGCGGTCATCTCTCTCGCCGGCATCGTCTACTCGCAGTCCGTGCGTGTGGGTGGCGACAAGATGGACGACGCGATTCAGGCGTACCTCAAACGCAAATACAACCTCGCCATCGGTGAGCAGACAGCCGAGCGCATCAAGATGGAGGTCGGCAACGCGTACCCGCTCGAGCAACAACGCACGACGGAGGTGAAGGGGCGCGATCTCGTTGCCGGCATTCCGAAGACGGTCGTCGTCAACTCGGACGAGATCCGCGAAGCACTCGCCGAGCCCACGAACGCCATCGTGGAAGCCGTCTTGCTCGCTCTCGAAAAGACACCGCCCGAACTCGCCGCAGACATCGTCGACAAAGGCGTCGTGCTCACGGGTGGGGGTGCGCTGCTCGCGAATCTCGACGTTTTGCTTCGCGAAGAGACTGGCTTGCCGGTCATGGTGTGCGACGATCCGATCAGCGCAGTTGTCCTCGGCAGCGGCAAGACGCTCGATCACATGGAGCTCTTGAAGGAGGTCACGATCGGCTGAGCGCGATCGTGAGAGTGCCGTGTCGGTGTTCAAGAGGTACCGCGACTTGGGGGTCGTCATCCTCCTTCTCGCTGTCCCGTTCTTCGTCTTGCGCGTCAACATGCGTGCGCCGTCGGACCTGAACGCGCTCGATCGCGCGGTGCTTCGCGTGACGGCTCCCATCGAATTCGCCGCGTCGAGTCTCGGGCGCGGCGTGTCGAACATCTGGGAGAGTTACGTGTATCTGGTCGACGTGAAGGCGGACAACGAGCGGCTCGCGTACGACAACGCGCGCTTGCGCGAGCAGGCTCATCGCCTCGAAAAAAACGAAGTCGAAAACCGGGAATTACGGCGACTGTTGCAGCTCCGCGAATCGCTTCCGGGTGATCCGGTGAGTGCTCAAGTCATCGGCAAAGACTTCACGGAATTCTTCCGCGTCACGCGCGTCGTGCTCGACCGCGGCTCGCGAAACATTCGTCCGAACATGCCCGTCGTCTCACCCGATGGCGTCGTCGGCAAAGTTCTTCGCGTCGCAGGCGATGCCGTCGACGTGCAGCTCTCGGTCGATGCAGCGTTCGGCATCGACGTCGAGGATGAGCGTACGCAGGCGCGCGGCTTCGTGCGCGGCACCGGCAACCCGTCGCGCTATTCATGCAAAGTGGAGAACGTCGACTCGCGCGATGAGGTCGAGATCGGGGATCTTCTCGTGACGAGCGGCAAGGGCAAATGGTTCCCGAAAGGTTTGCCCGTTGCGCGCGTCACGAAAGTCGTCAAACGCGAGCCCGGTCGCGATCAAGACATCGAGGCAACGCCCACGGTCAATTTCTCGCGCCTCGATGCGGTGCTCATTCTCGTGACGCCTCCGCAAGACGAAGACGTCGCGCCTAAGCCTACGGTATCAAAGGCCGGAGGCAACCGATGAGTTGCATGCCTAAGGCGTGTCCGCAAACCGTCGCGAGCGACGCGAGGTCGAGATCGCGGCGCGCAGCAGGTTTGCGGTGAGGAACGCGGCGTTTTTTGCGGCCGGCGTCGTTCTGCTGCTCGTGCAGTCGAACCTGTTCCGCGTCGTGGACCTGGTGCTCCGGCTCATTGGCGTCATCGTCGGGGCACATCAAGACCTGGTCGTCCCCGGGCTTCTGCCGTCGCTCGTCCTTCCGCTCATTCTGTTCATGGGCGTGCACGAGTATTCGCTCGTGCGCGGCGCGGGCGTGGCTTTCGCACTCGGCTACCTCACCGATCTCGTCGGGATTGCGCCCGTCGGTCTTTACACTTCGACGTACGTGGCGATCTTCGTGCTCGCGCGCGCTGCCGGCGTTCGCCTCGCCGCGCAAACGACGTTCATGCAAGTTGGTCTCGCCGTGACCTTCACGCTGGTGCACAGCGTGATGCTCCTCGTCCTGCTCGCGATCTTCGGTCGCGATGCTTGGGTCCCGCGCGCGCTCTACCCCATGACCATTCCTCACGTGCTGGCCACCGGTGCAGTCGCGCCCCTCGTCTTTCACCTGGCAGCGCGCATCCACTCGGCCACGGTGTCGTCTGGATCGGCGAAGGAGACGGGAGCACGAGGGGGAGCGCGTGAATAACCTTCTCGTTCCTCGTTCGGACGTCAGCGAATTCCGAAAGCGCTATCGCTGGCTCGCTCTCTTGGCGTTCCTCGGTTTCGCGGGCGTCATGGTCCGCCTCTTCCAACTGCAAATCGTCAAGGGTGCAGAATACACGCAGATCGCGCACGAGAACGTCATCCTCCGTGTCACCGTTCCGACCACGCGCGGCATCATTCGCGATGCTCAGGGCAGGATCCTCGCCTCGAGCCGTCCGTCGTTCAACGCGATCATCGTGCCGGGCCGGGTCATGCCGAGCGCACGGCCGAAAGCCCGGAGTCGATCGGCGGACGAGCCTGATAGCTGGGCGCGCATCGCCGACACGTTGCGCTTGAACCCCGACGAGCGCGCGCGGCTGACGGCGCGCATCAAGGACGCGTGCGTGACGGATGAAGATCGTTCGCCGTGCTGGCGCGCCGTCCTCGTGCGCGAGGACTTGTCTCGCGACATCGTTGCCGAGATCAAACAGCACGCAACGGAGATGCCGGGCGTCGAGATCGTCAGCCAGCCGATTCGCTATTACCCCTACAAACGGCTCGGCGCACACGTCATCGGTTACACCGCCGAGATCGACGGTGACGCGCTCGCGAGGTTTCGCCCGAAGAACTGGGAGACGCTGAGCGCCGAAGAGCGCCAGAAGACGAACCCGCTCGGATACGAACCGGGCGACGTGATCGGCGCAACCGGGTTGGAGCGGACGTGGGAGAGCTACTTGCGCGGTCAGCGCGGTTGGGAAAAGCGCGTGGTCGATGCGCGCGGACGCTATCGCTCGGGCCCCGAAGCGGAGCGCCTGCTCGACGCTCCTTCGCGGCAAGAGCCGCTGCCGGGGCGCGATCTGCGCCTGACGATCGACATCGATCTCGAGCAGGCCATCGAGCGCGTGTTCCGTCCGTACGCGGCCGGCGCCGTCGTCGCCGTCGACGTTCGCACGGGACGCCTGCTCGCGATGTACTCGAAGCCCGAATTCGATCCGAACGATCTGTCCGGCGGCTCCGGCAAGGATCGCATTCGCGAGGCCTTCAACAAGCTTTATACCGACCCGCTCCGCCCCATGCTGGACATGACGATGAGCGGTGCATTCGAGCCCGGCTCGACGTTCAAGCCGTTCAGCGCGCTCGCCGCGCTCGAAGACAAGCTCGTCGATCCCAGCGTGCGCGAGCGATGCGACGGCTACCTGTATTTCGGCCGTCGCGCGTTCCACTGCACCCACGTGCACGGCAGGGTCAACATGCACGAAGCCATCGCGCAGTCATGCAACATCTATTTCTTCAAGCTCGCGGAGGCCGTCGGCATCGACCGCATTGCGCGTGTCGCGAGCGAGTTCGGTCTGGGGCAGAAGACCGGCATCGGTGTCAATCCGGAATCCTCCGGACGCATCCCCACGCGCTCGTGGTACGCGCTCAGGTACAAGGGTCAGTTTCGTATCGGTTTCACGCTCAACACGGCGATTGGCCAGGGGGCCACCACCGTCACGCCGTTGCAGCTCGCGCTCGCATATGCAGCGATTGCAAATGGCGGCACCCTGTATTCGCCCCAACTCGTTCGCGCGGTCGAGACGAGTGACGGCGCCGTCGTGCAAGATTTCCCGCCCCGCGTGCGTCAAAAGGCGAATGTTGCTCCGGAGAGCCTCGCACGCGTGAACGCGGCTCTCTTTGGGGTCGTCAACGAAGAGAAGGGCACGGCGTTTCCCGTGCGCGACCCAACCCTCGACGTTGCTGGGAAAACCGGCACCGCGCAGACCGGTTACGTCAACACGAGCGGCGACGATGCGAAGAAGGCCTGGTACTTGTCGCGTGACCATGCGTGGTTTGCCTCGTATTTTCCCGCGAAGTCGCCGGAGATCGCGGTGGTCGTCCTCGTCGAACACGGCGGGTCGGGTCCAACCATTGCCGCGCCTCTCGCCATGCAAATCCTCAGAGAGTATCGGCGCCTCGGGCAGCAGCGCGCGGGGAAGGGTGCGGCCCCAAAGGACGCGCGCACCAAGGACGGTGGCACCCCCACGGCGAAGGCATCCCCTCCAAGGACCGTGCGTTCGGGTGCCAGGGATGCTCCGGATCCCATCCCTGGTCCCCTCCCTGCCGCGCTGCCTGATCCCATGACCGCGCCCGATCTCATCGTACCCCCTGATCCTGCACCTCTCCCCGAGGACGAAGGGCACCCGTGAGAAACTCCCATGACCATGCGCGCTTCTTCGGACTGCCGCGCGACAACTTCGACTGGGCGCTCTTTCTCACGGCAAGTGCGCTTGCCGTGATCGGTGTCGTCAATCTCTACTCGGCAACCAGCGTGTCACGCGCGGGGCTCTCGGATATCTATATTCAGCAGGTCTATTGGCTCGTACTCGGAGGCATCCTCGGCGCCGTCGTTGCGGTGATCGACTATCGGCATTACGAGCGTCTCGGCTACGTGCTTTACGGCATCGGCATCGTCCTGCTCGTGCTCGTTTTCATTCTTGGCAAGGACATTCGCGGCAGCTCGCGCTGGATTCAAATTGGTAGTTTTAGTTTCCAGCCAAGCGAGTTCATGAAGCTATTTATGATCATTGCGCTTGCCAAGTATCTGCACGACGATCCCAAGACGGACGAACGGAGCCTCAAAGATCTGCTCATCCCCGCCCTGCTCGCGGCGATCCCAACGCTGCTCATCCTCAAGCAGCCGGATCTCGGCACCGCGCTCATCCTCGCGCTCATCTTCGGTACCATTTGCATGCTCACGAAGATTCGCTGGCAGAGCCTCGTCACGCTCGTCATCGCTGTCGGCATCGCTGTGCCGCTGCTCTGGACGTACGTCTTTCACGACTACCAAAAGCAGCGCATCTTGGTCTTCTTGAACCCCGAAGCAAACCTCCTTGGCTCGGGATGGCATGCCCATCACGCGCGCGTTGCCATTGGTGCGGGTGGCTTTTCTGGAGAGGGCTTCATGCGCGGGACGCAGAACCAATTCCTTTTTTTGCCCGACCAGCACTCCGACTTCCCTTTCGCCGTTTTCGCGCAAGATTGGGGGTTTTTGGGGTGCTTCCTCCTTGTTGCACTCTACACATTCCTCGTGCTCTGGGCTGTGCGCATTGCAGCAACGGCGAAGGATCGCTTTGGCGCCGTGCTGGCCGTTGGCGTCGGCGCGCTGATCTTTTGGCATGCGTTCTTCAATCTTGGCATGGTCACGGGCATCCTCCCCGTGGTCGGCGTCACGCTTCCTCTCTTCTCTGCAGGGGGATCGAGCGTGCTCACCATCATGCTCGGCATGGGTCTCTTGATGAACGTGTCCATGCGACGATTCTATGTCTCGCCGTCGCGCAGCACGGGGTTGCTCTCGAACCTATAGGTTCTTCCCGGCAACGCCGAGGTCGACGAATGCGTGATCGACCATCACCACGAAGGGTCGCTCGTCGAAGGAGAGGCCGCCCTTTCCATCGTGGTCAATGATTTGGAGCTTGCCCATGCCATAGCCCATGGGTCCGCGTGAGTAGTAGTGCGCTTGCAGCTTGTAAGGGTAGGCGCGCGTTCCCTTCGGTCCACGGATGGTAAAGCACTCGGGGCCATAGCCCGTGGTCACGTCGGCGTAGAGTTGACCGCCCGACGGCAAGACGGGATCTCCGTAAGATGCATGCCCGCCTTTCGCGTCGTAGATGTGGAAGTCGACGTCATTTGCATCGGTCTCCCAGACGAGGACGAAGCGGACCGACGGACCGCTCTCTTCGGTGCCGCCCGCGCTCCGGAGCTTTTGCATAATCTCGGCGCGGCGAGCCGGCTCGGCCTTGGCCCACGCCGCGGCGATGAGCCCGAGATCTTCCTTGAGGATGCGAGTGGCGCCCCGGAAACGACCCTCGGGATACGAGCGCATCGCACCCTTCTTCATCGCCTCGAACGCGTGCTCGTAGTCGCTGCTCTTCAGCAGCGCGTACGCGTAGAGACGGTGGCTCGCGGGGTGATCCGGCCTCTGCTCGGCGGCTTTGCCGTAACTGTCGATCGCAAGGTGAAGTGCTGCTGAGTCGCGGAGCCGCTCGAGCCGCTCGCCCGCGAACCTGCGGGAGTCCGCGCGCTGCGAGAAGAGCTCGAGGATCGATCCGTATGCGCGCGCCGCAGTTTTCGTGTCGCCACGCGCCTCGGAAGCTTCGCCGAGCGCGACGAGCGCGATCACATCGCCAGGCTGGCTGTTCTGCCATTCCGAGGCTTCGGCGAGTGCGTCTTCCTTGTTACCGGCGGCGATCTTGTCCATCACGATGCGGAAGCGTCCTTCATAGGGACGAGCCTCGTGAACTTGGGCGATCGATCCGTTTTCGGCGAGCCGCCGCATTGCTCGCGGAGCCGCGGTTCCTCCTGCGCCGAACGCGTCGCCGACGGTGTCGCCCCACATGTTGCCACGCGCGCTGAGCGGGGCGTTACCGAGCGATTCTTCACGCTCCCACGACGCCGTGGGGGCATTCAGATCGCCATCGCCGTCCGTGCTGAGCGAGCCGATCATGCCGAAATCCGTCGCTTCCCTCAGCGCAGCCCGACGCGCAAGATGCGGATCCCTCGCGCGCGTACCCGTCTGCTCGGTCGCCTTCTCTTCCTGTTTGCGCGCTGTGCGCCTTTCCTCCCAGGTGCGCGGTGCGTGCGTGACCGCAACGCGACCGGAGTCGACCGTGAGGATGTCGACCATCGCGTTGCGATCGATTCCGAAACGACTGTAGTCTGCATCCGTTTCGAGCACGAGCATGGCCGTATATGGGCTGAGCACGCGGTGGCGCGTCGAGAGATCGATGATGGCCTGCTTGGTGGCGTTCGTGCTGTCGTTCGGTGCTTCGACAAGGCTCTGGATCTTCGCCTGTGCCCACGCCCGCTCGACGAGAGGCCGCTCGATGGTGAGCAGATCGGGTGCAACCAATTGGTTGCCAACGGTGATGGACATCGGTTTCGATGCGTCGAGCTCGGCGTAAACCAAGACTTCATCGCCAGCTTGAAGGCCATCGAGCTTTTCGGGCCACGACCAGCGCGCGCCCGCAACGTTGACCGGCACGCCGGACGTGGTCGTTTCCTGAAGGCGTCTCGCAACGGCTTTCGCGCCAAGTTTGCTGTCGAGCACGATGCCGTCATGATGGAGCACGCCACGCACGATCGTTCGGAGGAACGCGTCGTCGCGGATGCCACCCATCGCGACCGCATCCATGCGCTCGACACCGGCGTCGCGAAGTTTTTCGATGCGGTCGCGAAGCCTCTGCCCATCCGTCTCGCCCGCGGTCGCGACGCCATCACCAACGAGGACGACGCGCTTGGCCGTCGTCTTCTTCGCCGTCTCCGTTGCCCAGCCGATGGCCCCCTCGAAGTCGGTGGCGCTGAGCGCTTTGCGCCCAACGATCGCCGAGGTCTCCTTGATACCGTAGTCCGCCGCCTTGCCTTCGTAGATGGGGGCAATCTCTTGATCGAAGCAAGCGACGGTGACGACCGCATCCGACGGCAGCTTCGCGATGGTGCTTTCGACGAGCTTGGCCTCTTCGGAGAGACCGAGCGCGCGTGACGCACTCGTGTCGACGAGGATGACAGCAGAGTGGATGGGGTCGGGGCGCGATTCAGCAAAGGGAGTGACGCGTGCAAGGACGAACTCGCCGCTACGGAGGCCCGCGCTGCGCGGGATCTGCCGGCCCGGCACGACGAAGTCTTGCCCCGGCGTGAAACTTTTCTGATGAAGCGAAAAGGATGTCGTGCTGCGTCCACCCTCGAGGGCGTTGCGTGAACCGTTGGCGTGCACATCCACGTCGAGGTTCCCGAGCATGGGCAGGCCTTGGAGCGGAAGCACGTAAGGTGCACTCTTCTCGATGGATTCGGAATAAGTCACGATAATATCTTTTTTGCCGCGCGCTGGAATTGGAAATACGCGCGCCGAGAATTCATTGCCTGCGCCTTGTTCCATGAGGGCGGGATCTTGGCGGCGATGCAAAAAATCTTCGTAGGCGCGTCGTGCAGCCTGCTTTTCCACGACCTCGCCCTCCTGCCACTCGTTGCCGACTTTCATGGCGAAACGGCTGAGCGATGCACCCTGCGGAAGTGTGATTCGGAAGGTGCCTTCGAGGATGCGATCATTTGGATTCTCGAAGACAAGGTGCAGCTCGGTCAGCGCGAGCGGATCTTCGATGACGGCTTTCGCGTCCAAGGATGAAAGTGTGAGCCCCGTGCCGTCCGATGCCGTAAGGCGAATGGGCACCTCGGCGCGCGCGAGCGCTGGCGGATCATCATCGACGATGGAAATGGGGACGGGGGTGATCTCGGCATGCGTGTCGCCAGGCGGTTGTGCGATCGCATGCGGACGCGTGATGGCGTAGAGCGCAGCCATGCTTGTGGCGACGAGAGCCCCGTAAAGCAGCGTCTTTTCCTTCATGAGCGGGCAGTACGCAGAGGATGACGAATCGATCTACGCGCACACCCCGTGATCACGCGGGCAGAAGCTCGTCGGCGCGGCGCTTTCGCTTCGTGAAGCGATCGAGCGCCAAGTAAATGACCGGCGTCGTAAACAGCGTGAGCGCTTGCGAGAACAGAAGCCCGCCGATGATGGCAATACCAAGCGGGCGCCGCAATTCGGAGCCGACTTCGGTGCTTATCGTGAGCGGCACCGCGCCGAAGAGCGCCGCGAGCGTCGTCATCATGATGGGCCGGAAACGAAGCAGCGCCGCTTTTGTAATCGCTTCTTCGGACAACAGGCCTTCGTCGCGCTCGGCCTCGATCGCAAAGTCGATCATCATGATCGCATTCTTCTTCACAATGCCAATAAGAAGAATAATGCCAATGAGCGCGATGACGCTGAGTTCGGTTTTCGTCACGAGCAGCGCAACGAGTGCACCAACGCCGGCTGACGGCAGTGTGGACAAGATGGTGATCGGATGCACGTAGCTTTCGTAGAGCACGCCGAGCACGATGTAGACCGTGATGAGCGCGGCGAGGATGAGCCACGGCTCGGTCTTGAGTGAGTCCGTGAATGCCTGCGCGGTCCCGGAGAACTCCGCACTCATGGATGCGGGCATGCCAATGTCTGCTTCGGCACGGTGAATGGCCGTGATGGCGTCGCTCAGAGATGCGCCTTGAGCGAGGTTGAACGAGATCGTGGTCGCGGGAAATTGCCCTTGATGGCTGATCGACAGCGCCGTGCTGTTCGTACGCGGCTTGGTGATCGCACTCATGGGGACGGGACCGCCCGCTCCTGGTGCATACACGTCGCTCACGGACTCGGGACGCGCCGCAAAGGCTGGCCTGGCCTCGAGCACGACGCGGTATTGGTTCATCGTTGCGAACGTCGTCGCGATCTGCCGCTGACCGTACGCATCGTAGAGCGTGTCGTCGATCTGCTGCATGGAGATGCCGAGGCGCGCGGCGGTATCGCGGTCGACGTCGAAACCGAGCTCGAGACCAGCGACTTGGAGATCCGTGTTGACGTCCTTGAGTTGGGGAAGCTTGCGCAGTCGATCGAGTACGCGCGGACTCCACGCGCGAAGCTCGGCGAGGTCTGCGTCCTGGATCGTGTATTGGTACTGCGTGCGCGCAAGCCGGCCGCCCACGCGCACGTCTTGTGCGGCCTGCAAGTAGATCGTGATGCCTTCGAGCCGTGCAAGCTTCGGCCTCAGACGGTTGATGATGGCATCGGCATTCGCGCGTTTGCCCGGTTTGAGTTCGATGAACACGCTGCCCGTGTTGCCCGTGCCGCCTCCAGGACCACCGCCCAGGAACGCCACGACATGGTTGATGTCCGGATCCGACATCAAGACCTTTACCGCGGCCTCTTCGCGCTTTGCCATGGACGGGAAGGAGACGTCCTGTGGCGCTTCGGCGAAGCCCATGATCTGCCCGACGTCTTGCTGCGGGAAGAGCCCCTTCGGGATAAATATGTAGAGTGCACACGTTGTCGCGATGGTCACGATCGTGAGGACGCCGACGAGCTTGTGGCGCCGGATGGCCCACGCGAGCGAACGCCCGTAGATGCGGGCGAAGAAGTCGAAGGCGCGCTCGCTCGCCGTGTAGAGCCTGCCGTGCCCGCCCGTGTCATGCCTCAGAAGTCGCGAGCACATCATCGGCGTCAACGTGAGCGATACGACGGCCGACATGGCGATGGCGATGCTGAGCGTGACGGCGAACTCGCGAAAGAGCCGCCCGACGATGCCGCCCATGAGCAAGATGGGCAGGAAGACGGCGAGGAGCGAGACCGTGATCGACACGATGGTAAAGCCGATTTGCTTCGACCCCTCGAGCGCAGCTTGCAACGGTGGCTTGCCTAGTTCGATGTGGCGCGTGACGTTTTCCGTCACGACGATGGCGTCGTCGACGACGAACCCCGTTGCGATGGTGAGCGCCATCAACGAAAGGTTGTCGAGGCTGTAGCCGAGCAAGTACATGACGCCGAACGTTCCCACGATGGAGAGCGGCACGGCGACGCTTGGAATGGCTGTCGCTCGCAGCGAACGCAAGAATGCGAAAACGACGAAAATGACGAGTCCGAGGCTGATGAGGAGCGTGCGCTCGACGTCTCTGACCGAGGCACGCACGCTCTGCGTTCGATCGACGGCCACTTCGAGCTTGATGGCGGGTGAGATGGAACTCGCGAGGTTCGGTAAGACGGCCTTGATGCGTTCGTTCGTCTTGACGATGTTCGCGCCCGGCTGGCGACGAACCACGAGGAGCACCGAGCGCACGCCGTTGGTCCAAGCGGCAAGGCGTTCGTTCTCGACCGAGTCGTCGACGGTGGCGACGTCGCGGACGCGCACGGCATTCTCGTTTTGCCCGGCGATGACGAGATTGCGGTAAGCCGCCGCGCCGAAGAGTTGATCATTGGCGCCAACGATGCGCGCACGCACGTCGCCCGCGAGCACGCCCTTCGGCGAGTCGACGGTACTCACCATGAGCCGCGTGCGAACGTCCTCCATCGTGAGGCCGATCCCTGCAAGCGCGACGGGATCGGCGCGTACGCGGACCGCGGGCTGCGTCGAACCTCCTACGAACACCTGGCCCACGCCCTCGATCTGCGAGATGCGTTGCGCGAGGATCGTCGTGGCCGCGTCGGCAACCTGGTCGATCGGGATCGTCTCGCTCGTGGCCGAGATGATCATGGTCGGCGCGTCAGCCGGGTTGATCTTGCGGTACGACGGGAGCGACGGCAGGTTCGGTGGCAGCTCGCCGCCCGCGGCGTTGATCGCTGCCTGAACGTCGCGCGCCGCGCTGTCGATGTCGCGGTCGAGATCGAACTGGATGGTGACGCTCGTCGATCCGAGCGCGCTCGACGACGTCATCTCCGTGACGCCAGCGATGCGTCCGAAGCGCCGCTCGAGCGGTGTAGCAACCGAGGACGCCATGGTCTCGGGACTCGCGCCAGGTAGAGCGCCGCTGACCAAGATGGTTGGAAAATCGACGCGAGGCAGTGGCGCGACGGGCAATAGATCGTACGCGAGAAAACCCGCGAGCAAGATCGCCGCCGAGAGCAGCGCGGTCGCAATGGGTCGGTGGACGAACGGCGCCGAGACGTTCATGAGAGTGCCGCGTCACTGTCAGGTCGGATGCCCTGCTTCGTGCGCCAACGCGCGAGCCAGCGGCCGACCCTATCCATGGCGAGGTAGATCACGGGTGTCGTGTAGAGCGTCAACACCTGCGAGACGATGAGGCCGCCGACGATGGTGATGCCGAGCGGCCGGCGAAGCTCGGCGCCCGTGCCAGTGCCGATCGCGAGCGGGACGCCACCGAGCAATGCGGCCATCGTGGTCATCATGATCGGGCGGAAGCGGAGCAAGCACGCTTGATGGATGGCCTCGCGCGGCGGCATCCCCTGCTCGCGCTCTGCCTCGAGTGCGAAGTCGATCATCATGATGGCGTTCTTCTTGACGATGCCGATGAGGAGCACGATCCCGATGAGCGCGATGATTGTAAAATGCAAGCGAGTCAGGATCAGCGCGAGGAGGGCGCCGACGCCTGCAGAGGGCAACGTGGAGAGAATGGTGACCGGGTGGATGGTGCTTTCGTAAAGGACACCGAGGACGATGTAGACGGTGATGAGCGCGGCGAGCACGAGCGCCGGTTCGCTTGCGAGCGATTCGCTGAAAGCCTTCGCGGTGCCTTGAAATGCGCCGTGAAGGCCTGGCGGAAGGCCCAGATCCGCCACGGCCCTCTCGATGGACGTGACGGCAGCGCCGAGGGATGCCTCGGGCGCGGTGTCGAACGAGATGGTGACGGAGGTGAACTGCCCTTGCCGGTTGATGGCGAGCGGTGCGGTGCCCTGGTGAACGGTCACGAACGTCGTGAGCGGCACTTGCGCTCCACTGGATGAGCGGACGAAGAGTTGCGAGAGCGCTTGCTCGTCTTTGCGCAGATCCGGGCGCATCTCCATGACGACGCGATAGAGATTGAGCTGCGTGAAGATGGTCAGGATCTGCCGCTGGCCGAACGCGTTGTAGAGCACGTCGGCGATGGCTTGCGTGGACACGCCGAGGCGCAAGGCCGTGTCGCGATCGATATCGAGCTGCGTGCTCAAGCCGCGTGCGCCGAGATCGCTGGTGACCGAGCGGACTTCGGGTAGATGCGTGATGGCATCGATGACGCGCGGTGCGAAGGCGGCGAGCTCCACGGGATCGGCATCTTCGATGGTGTACTGATAGGGCGTGCGGCTCGGGCGCGTGTCGATCTGCAGATCCTGCACCGCCTGGATGAACGTGCTCACGCCGGCGAGCCCGGCGAGCTTCGGCTGGAGGCGCGCGATGATGTCGCTTGCATCGGCCTTGCGTTCCTCGCGCGGCTTGAGCGTGATCGAGAGACGTCCCACGTTCGAGGTGGGGTTCGTCCCGTCCGAGCCGATGAAGGAGGCGACCGAGACGACGTCGGGATCTTTCAGGACGACGTCCGCGACCGAGGTCTGAAAATCCATCATGCGCGAGAACGACGTGTCGGGCGGCGCTTCCGTGACGGCGACGAGCAATCCCGTGTCTTCGAGCGGGAAGAAGCCTTTGGGAATGAACCAAGCGAGCAGGCCCGTGAGAACGACCGTCAGCAACGTGGCGATGAGCGTCGTGCGCGTGTGATCGAGGACCCAGCGAAGGCCGCGATCATAAAAATGGATCATGGCCTCGAAGCCGCGTTCCGAGAGCCGATAGAGCCGCCCGCGCTCCTCGGGTTTTGGTTCGGGCCGCAAGAGGTGCCCGCACATCATGGCCGTCAGCGTCAGAGACAGCACCGCGCTCACGACGATGGACGCGGCGAGCGTGACCGCGAACTCGCGGAAGAGGCGTCCGATGAGCCCCGTCATGAAGAGAAGCGGGATCAAGACCGCGACGAGGGACACGGTGAGCGAGACGATCGTAAAACCGATTTGCTTCGCACCTTTGAGCGCCGCAACCATCGGCGCTTCGCCCTCCTCGATGTACCGCGCGATGTTTTCGATCATCACGATGGCGTCGTCGACGACGAATCCGGTCGCGATGGTCAGCGCCATGAGCGACAGGTTGTTCAGGCTGTAGCCGACGAGGTACATGATGCCGAAGGTGCCGACGAGCGACAGCGGCACGGCGATGCTCGGGATGATCGTCGCGCGCAGGTTTCGCAAGAAGGCGAACATCACGAGGACCACGAGGCCGATCGTGATGACGAGCGTGATCTCCACGTCCTTGACGGAAGCGCGAACCGTCTCGGTGCGGTCGCTGAGGACTCGGATGTCGATGCCCTGCGGGAGCGACACCTTGAGTTTGGGCAAAAGCGCTTTGACCCTGTCGGCGACCTGGATGACGTTCGCGCCGGGTTGGCGCTGCACGTTCAGGATGATGGCGCGCTGGTCGTTTGCCCACGCCGCGAGCTCGGAGTTCTCGACGCCATCGATCACTTGGGCGATGTCGTCGAGACGAACGGGGCCGCCATTCGCGTACCCGACGATGATCGGTCGAAACGCGGCGGCGTTCGGGAGCTGATCGTTCGTTGCGAGCGTGTAGTCCTGGCGAGGCCCGTCGATGTTGCCCTTGGCTTGGTTGACGCTCGCGGCGACGAGCGTGGTGCGCACGTCGTCGAGCGACAGCCCCGTGCCTGCGAGCGCCAGCGGATCGACTTGCACGCGCACGGCGGGTTTTTGCGCACCGCCGAGGGTCACGAGTCCGACGCCCGAGACCTGCGAGATCTTTTGCGCGAGCACGGAGTCCGCGACGTCATTCACCTGCGCGAGCGGCAACGACTTGGACGAGATGCCGAGCGTGAGAATGGGTGCGTCGGCGGGGTTGCTCTTGCTGTAGGTGGGCGGCGTGGGCAACGTGCGAGGCAGGAGCGTTGCAGCGGCGTTGATCGCGGCTTGCACGTCCTGCTGGGCGGCGTCGATGTTGCGATCGAGGACGAAGACGAGGGTGATCTGCGAGTTGCCGAAGCTCGACGTGCTCGTCATCTGCGCGAGCGACGGCATCTGCCCGAATTGACGCTCGAGCGGTGTTGTCACCGACTCCGCCATGGTCTGCGCGCTCGCGCCGGGCAGGAACGTGGAGACGACGATGGTGGGGTAGTCGACCTGCGGGAGCGCCGCGACCGGCAGCTCGCGGAACGCGATCACGCCCGAGAGAAACAGGCCGATCATCAGGAGCGTCGTCGCGACGGGGCGACGGATGAACGGCTCGGAGATGCTGCTCACGGTGTTGCTTTCGGCGCCGCCGGGTTCGCTGCATGAGCAGACACGCGGCTTCCGGGGCGGAGTTGGTTCTGCCCGTCGGTGACGACGATCTCACCCTCGTTGAGGCCCGAGCTGACGATGGCAACGTCGCCCTGGACCGAATCTACGACGACGGGCTTGGGGTTCGCGATTTGATCGGCGGAAACGACGTACGCGAAGGCACCGTTCGGACCTCGCTGCACGGCCGAACCCGGAACGACGAGCGCACCCGCGATGGTTGCAACGCGCACGCGTGCCTTCACGAACGCGTTCGGCCAGAGCGCGCGGTGCGGGTTCGCCATGATGGCCCGCAGGCGGATGGTCGCCGTTGCCGCGTTGACCTGGTTGTCGACGACGAGGAGCTCTCCCTCGCCGAGCTTCTGCACGCCGTCGCGGGCGTACGCCGTCACCTCGGGCTTGCCGTTTGCGAGCGCCGCCTGCACGGCCGGCAAGTCGTCCTGCGGCAGCGTGAAGATCACGGTGATGGGATCGAGCTTCGTGACGATCACGATGCCCGTCGTGTCCACGGCATGAACGATGTTGCCTTGATCGACGAGGCGCACGCCCGTGACGCCGTCGACGGGGGAGCGGATGTGGGCGTAGTCGAGTTGCAGTTTCGCGTTGTCGATCTGCGCGCGATCGCCGCGCGTGGTGCCCTCGAGCTGACCCACCAGGGCGCGCTGATCATCGAGCTGCTGCTGAGGAATGAGATTGCCTTTGCGAAGCGTCTCGTAGCGTTCGAGGTTGAGACGCGCGTCGTTCAACTGTGCCTCGTCGCGTTGAAGGGCTGCCTCCGCGGTGTGCTGCTGGATGACGAACGGACGCGTGTCGACGACCGCGAGCAGATCGCCTTTTTTTACGTCTTGACCTTCCTTGTAGAGAACGTCTGTGAGCGTTCCGTCCACGAGCGTTCGCACGGTGATCGTGGCAAGCGAGGTGACGGTGCCGAGCCCTTCGTGGATGACGGGGACGTCGCGTTTGACGACCGTGGCCGTTGCAACGGGCACGGCGCGATCGGTACCCGGGGCACTGCCAGGGGCAGCGGGCGCACTGCGCGCGGCGGCCGGGGCCGATCCATCCGCCACGTTGACCGCAATGGTGGTGCTGCCCACGGGTGGAGGACTCATGGGTTGTGCACCGCTTGCACCGCGGCTCGTGCTGTAGAGCAGCACATAGGTGCCCGCGAGCACGAGCGAACCAACAAGCAGCATTACGATGCGAGCTTTCGCAGTCATTGGCGCCCCAAAGCAACAAGGAGGTTTACGCGCGCGGAAGAGAGCTGAAACTTGGCTTGCACGACCTGCGCGCCGGCGTTGGTAAAAGTAATCTGAGCGTCGCCTAGTTCGATGATGGTCCCGACCCCTGCAGTGTAACGGCCCTCGGCAAGACGGAGCTGTGCGCGTGCGTTCCTGAGCGTTTCTTCCGCCGCATCTTTTACGATCTTGGCGGCGCGGAGCGACAATTGCGCTTGCTCGACATCGAAGCGCACTTGGAGCTTCTCGGTGTCGATGGATGCTCTTGCTGCGTCCTCGTTCGCTTCGGCCTCGCGAACCTGGCCCTTGGTGAGACCGCCTTGGAAGAAAGGCCATGAGAGCGTGGCACCGATGCTCCACGCGGGGTTGAGACTGTCGAGCGAGGTGCCTGCGTACGCGCCGGATGCCGATGCCGACAGCGACGGCCAGTAATTGTCGCTCAAGGATTTGGTTGTAAGATGCAATGACTGGCGCTGTCGCTCGAGCGCAAGGATTTCCGGGCGCGCCTCGAGCGCGCGCGCGACGAGCTGCTCGGTGGGCAGCTCTTCACCGTCGACGGGCGGGATCTCGTCGTTCGCGACATCGAAATTCGTCGCGGCCCCTCCGCCGATCGCTTGGATGAGCTGCGCGCGCGCGACGTCATATGCGTTCTGCGCGTTGATGAGCGTGACGCGTGCATTCGCCACGTCGGTCAGCGTCTGCGCGAGATCGATCTCCGTGCGCGTCCCCGCCGCGACGAAGCCCTGGATCTGAATGAGGTGGCGCTGCTGATTTTCGAGCGCGTCGCGCGCCACGTCCACGAGATCTTTTTGTGCGCGTGCCGAGAAATAGGCGCGTCGCACGTTCGCAACGACGGTGAGCTCGCTCGTCTTCTCGCTCGCCTCGTACGACGACTCGGCTTCGTTGGCAGCGCGGTAACGATTGTATGTCTGACCGAAGTCCCAAATGAGCTGCGATGCGGTGCCGCCGAGACTGAAGTAGCCGATGGTGGACGACGTCCCTGTTGGGGTTGGGGTGGTCCCGCCGGTCCCCGTTGCCCCGCCTCGCGCGTACGTCGAGCTCGTGTTGTAAAGAAGCTGGTACGACGCGACCCCTGTAAGCTGGGGGAAGAAGGCCGATCGCACTTGCACGGTCCGGCCGCTTGCGGCAACGGTCTGCGCGCGCGCTTGACGGAGCGCTGGTTGGTTGCTGAGGGCGAGAGAAACCGCGTCAGCGAGGTGAAGGACGTGGGTGTCCGCGCCGCTCTGCGCGGGAGGAGAATTGGCGGGCAGCGGCGCCAACGATTCGGTGTTCGTGGTCGTTGGTGTTGCCACGGGCGACGTTGCCACGGGCGCGGCCTGCAACCACGTCGGGATTGTGACGAGCGCAGCGAAGGGAAGATGCATGGATCTGGTGCGTGGCTCCCGCCTCTTTCTGTATGCTTTTTAATACAATTGGGAGCCGCGGCGAGTTGGATGGCTACGCCGGTCCGTGCGTTGCGTCAACGTTCGCGACGCGTGCAGTTCATCACGATGCGGCTGAAGGATCGCCGCGGCGTTTCGTTCATTTATTTGAACATTGCACGCAAATCGAAGCGTGCAGAGTGCACGCAACGAGTCCGTTTCATCCGCCGTCGCGAGCGCGTTACTCGACGACGAGATCCCCGTTGCCCCCCGTGACGATGACGCTGCCGCTGCCCGCGTCGCTCGGTGCACCGGTGTTGCCCGTTCCGTTGGCGCCGAGACCCGCACCGCCGGAGATGCCGCCGCCGGTTCCGTCGCCCGTGCCGACGTTGGTGCCGGCATCGGTGGACGCGTCTGCTCCGCTGTCCGGGTTGGACGGCTGGTTGGTGTTGCCCGTTCCGTTGGCGCCGAGACCCGCGCCGCCGGAGATGCCGCCGCCGGTTCCATCGCCCGTACCGATGTTGGTGCCGCCCCCCGTCGAGGTGCCGCCCGCCCCGGCACCCGCCCCGGCATCCGCCGAGGAACCTGGCGCGGTAGGCGACGCATTTGCGGTTGGACTGGCTCCCGCTGCGCCGCCGCTCGCGGGTAACGAGCCGACGTTCGATGCAACTGGCGGGTGACCGTCCTCCGCCGCTCCGCAGGCGGCGAGCATGGATCCGGCGCCGAGGCCGACGGTGATCGCGAACGAGATGATGTAGGCTCGCTTGTCCATGACGCACGCTCCTTCCGGCAACGGCTACATGCCGGTGTCGTCTGCAGACGCGGGTTCGAAGCTCGTGGGGTGAGCGCCCGTGCTCGTTGCAGGAGCAGGACTGCCAGATACGTTCCCAGAGCCGGTACCGCCGCCGCTCCCCGCACTTCCGCCTGTCTGGGAGCTGCCGGCGGATGCGTTTGGTGTGGCGCCCGACACGCCGCTGCCAGAGCTGCCGCTTGGTGTGGGGGAGCCCTGACTTCCAGGCACGTACGCGCCTGGGTTGTGGGTTGAACCTCCAAATGGATTTCCGGGAGCCGGCGAATAGACAGGATCCGTGGTGATCGGAAAATCACCGCACGCGCCGGTGAGCGCGAGAATCGCAACGGCACACGAGGTTCCAAGTACGCTCCGGCCCATGACGATCCCTCCTACCTGCACGGCTGCTACCCGCACGGCTGCAGTTGCCGTGCCGCGACCGCTTTCGATTTGCCGCGATCTCATCGTTGGGGTCTGCGCTGCGGTCAGTTGATGCCCCATCCGCGCCATCTCACTTCGTTCGCTGCGCTGCCTTGTATGAACCGTCTGGTGGAAGCGAAGGGAATTGGTGGTCGAAGCGAGGAGGGGGCGCAGGGGAAGAGACGAAAAAGTTGTAAGCCTTGTGCAGAGGAG
>Ga0123357_10001809_pt1 | contig 23170 bp, 13 predicted proteins | sample TergutEmb28metaG_FD_89873 | JGI IMG/M metagenome (GOLD analysis project Ga0123357, IMG submission 89873) | Embiratermes neotenicus P4 segment gut microbial communities from Petit-Saut dam, French Guiana - Emb289 P4 | ecosystem: Host-associated > Arthropoda: Insects > Digestive system > Gut ... | reverse complement strand
ATACATAAACAGAATACAGCAACATTAAATAGGTTTGATTCAACAGAACTTTATTGAAACATCCCACTCAACAACATGTTTCTTTCATGAGTGCACACACATCAATGAAAAATGACTCAACTTTTTAAGTGTTTATTTTTTAACATTTTGTATTCTTACTCTCTCCATCTTTTCCCATCACATTCATACATTTCATTACATACAAAAACTGGTTCTTAATACTTACAAAATGCAACAAAATTATTGCATATCAACATTCAACAAATGTACCTTTTCCACAGAACTTCCAAATTCTGTGTTTAATGAAACAGTGATGGGTTCTGTTGAGTTTTATTGCTCGCAGTACATATCATTTCTTTAATATAAACCCTATCACCTTTATATTCTTATTTTCTCACTTCCTGCAACAAATATATCAAGGTCGTGGCACAAAAGAGAGCATAAACCTTTATTAAGAACATAACAGACTTAATATACTTTGAACATGTTGACTTAAAAGACATACTACTAATGGAATGACCTGGACAGAAAACCCAGACAGACTAGAAAGCACTTTAGAAACATGTTATGAAGTATGACAAAAGTTTCTGAGATTTCTATATACCCTTCTGCATAATGATAAATCAGCATACTGTTTCTGTCCAAATAATGCATGCACCTACTTCAGTGTTCTGTATTTTCTGACCCCTGCCTCCATATTATTCAATCTGTCTTTCCTTGTACTTTTATTTTCCTCATGGCAAACATTCTTGCAAATCAGATCTGGGTGCTGAAACGAGGACGTGGGAGATCACCAAACACATCTGCATCTCCATGCACACTTTTAGCAAGTGCCTTGATGGATGCTGCAATGTCCACTGGATCTTGTGGAAGCTGCATAAAAGCAACAACATGCAAGTGGTTAATTTCATATACAGAGGTATGTTGGAATTGGGCAGAGGTAAACACAATTTGCTGGAAATGCAACACAGATATATACTGATTGGGCATGAAGAAAACCACAGGATTCCATAGTAAACTGGGCTTCTACTGTACTGCTTTCAAAAACAGGTTAATACTTGCATCAGTAAAGTACAATATAAATCATATGAGGGATCTTAAACTGACACATCCTGCCTTCAACATATAGTAACAAGCAAGGGACTGGAAATAATGGGACTCTCTATTAACATTATTTTAATATGGGAAACTCTCTGTTTGTGGGGGTTATGTTGCTGAAATCTTCCTTGCATGGTACAATCATGATGTGCAAAGTTAAGAGGAAAATGGGGTTAGGGGAATTAAGACAACATGATAAAAAGATTCGTGTCTGCATTTACTGGAATCATATCACTGTTCATGGCTGAAAGGTATCATGGTGATCAAATGACAGAATACATGATGCAGGGGCAGACTCAATACTTTGTGAAGAGGTGTTCTTTGGTTTCTTTGCCTTCTTCTGCACGTCCTTATACATCTCCTTGAGTGGTACCATGACAGCCTCCATCTTGTCCTTGATTTTCAGGCCTGTCTCATCAAGGTTAACCTTTAATGGATGAACATGATAATATCCCATTAAATGTGCGCCCTTTTTGTCTGAATGGAATGTCCACAATGGGCATTTAACCTGAAGGTGCTCCGGCCACAGCAGATACCTGACATTTTAAAGGCCGTATGCAACAGATATGCATGGTAAGTAGCCCTTCTCCTCAATTATCTTCTTGCAATGCTCTGGGTACCTAATCACCAGCCACAATATCAGTAAATGGCGATTCTTCGCTCCTCTTCAGGTTCATCTTATTAAAATTTTCAAACCATCCTTTACTGCCAAGAAAGCTGCACTTCTCCTCACTCCCTTCTCTGTGTATTGGTTGTATAATCACATGTCACAGTTTTTAATATAACACACCAACACCTACTTTGTATTCTGCATTCTCTCTCTAATGAAATCTCAGCCTGACCATTAACATGTATGTGGTACATGAAACTAGTTTGTTCTTCATAACATAGTGTACTGTATTGAACTTTATTGCAGAATTACATGTGACAGATGTGAATTATTGTAGTTATCAACTCTATTCCTTTGTTTTCATAAAGGTGTTATCTTCCACTTTAACAAAACACTCCCTTCCCACAATCTTACAGTACAATATCCAAAGTTCTTAATTTGAAATCACATGGAAATAATAGATAGTTTCTGTACCAAGCAATACAAATTTGCTTGGGGTAAGGATGCTGTGATATTATCCAACTTCCGGATTACCAATACAGTGCAAATTTGATGACATTTCTTCACATTTTATCTCTAACATGCCTCTAAATTTAAAGAGGCACACGGTTTGGTTAGTTTTAAGGCCTACTTAGGCTTCATTATAGGTATGGGGGCCACCTGGAACTTTGCTAACAGAACAGGGCTCCTTTAACTTAGTACAGAATATAGGGCACAAAGGGCCCATCATTAAGGTCTAGGTGCAGCGGGCCCAGAAGGGCTCGAACCCAAACACTATTCTAGGCTTCGTTATGCTTTAATATGTGCTAACCATTGCCACAGTTCGCCTAACCCTCATGTATGTTTCACTGAATGAAGTGTCAAGGTTGATGATTACTGCCATCTATCACAACTGGCAGTAACTACACCCTCTTTGGGTGCAAATATACATACATATAATCATATATACATCATACACAGGCTTTTATATACAAGATAACATGGCAGGATATAGGAAATAACCACACGTCACCACAAATGCTCACCTGATTATCAGCTTTAAACCTGGAAAATCACTCACCCTTTCATCAATTCTCTCATCACTGAGCTTTTTATCCTGAGGGAGAAAGGCAGGTACATTTACTGGCAGTGACTTTGCCAGGTTGCTGTGAATTCCTCTTCCTTTTGGGATATGAATCCCCTCATCATGACTACCAGAATCTGGGAAGCAAGACAGGAAAATCACTAACCCTCTACAGTTGAGTGGGAAAACACTGTCCCAGTGATTACACACTCTCAATGGCCAAATGGGAAAACAATGTCCTGCAACACTATGTTCTGTTCAAAGTTTTCTGCACTTATAATTACACATCTCTTTTTCATAATACTTGTCTAAAAGGCTTGTACAAGGGGCTACCCAAAATTTTAGAGAGTTTGCTTGTAATAACATGAATACTTACTTTAAGTCCTTATTTCCACTGTCACCTTCGAAGTAGTTACCTTGGGCTTGTATACAACTATCCCAGCGATTTTGCCATTTTTGGAAGCACTCACTGAAGTCTGCCAGCATTAGTGTGTTTAGTACCTGTTGTGATTCTGCTTGGATCTCTTCAATGGATACGAAATGCTGCCCTTTCAGCCAGAGTTTCATTTTAGGGAACACGTAGAAATCACGGGCCAGGTCAGGTGAGTAGGCAAGTTTGGGAACAGTGGTCATGTTATTTTTTGTCAGGAATTCCCTCGCAAGGAGCGAGGTGTGTGCAGGCGCATTGTAATGGTGCAACAACCAGTGTCCGTTCTTCCACATCTCAGGCAGTTTGCGCCTCACATTTTCCCTCAGTTGTCTCAAAACCTCGCAGTAAAAATTTCCATTGATAGTCTGACCAGGTGCAACAAAATCCTTATGGACAATTCCTCAAAAGCAAAGTAAAGTAAAGTAAAGTTTAAAAAAAAAAAAAAAAAAAAAAAAAAAAAAAAAAAACCATTGAATTGATGGTGCTGCAAACTTGGCACGCTTTTTCCGGTCATGGAGAGGACAGCGTCTTCCATTGTGAAGACTGCTGCTTTGTTTTCGGATCATCATTGTAGAGTCATGATTCATCACCGGTTATGATCCTGGACAGGAAGTTAGGATCATGTCTAAATGCTTTTTGCAGCTCAGTGCACACCTGAACCCGATGGTCTTGCCAGTCATTGTTCAAGAGACGAGGAACAAACTTTGCTGCAATTCATCTCATGTTCAGTTCATCCACTAGAATGTGTTGACTTGACCGGTATGACAGTCCAATGCGATTACAAACTTCGTGGATAGTCTGTCTTCTAGGATAACTTCACGCACTTTTGCAATCATTTCCAGAGTTGTGCATGTGGACAGTTGACCAGAATATTTACGATCTTCCACAGATTCCCGGCCATCTTTGAAATGCTTAAACCACTCAAATGTTCTTGCTTGGCTTAAAGTTTGCTCACCAAAGCATCCTTTAGCATTCGGTGGGTTTCAGCTGCAGTTTTGTCGAGCTTGAAGCAAAATTTAATGCAAATTGTTTGCTCCTTAACACCCACCATTTCGGTATTAGCAGACAAAATGAAAACGGTATAAAGAAAACAGCCAAAACTCGGAAACACATGCACTTATAAAGACGCAAGTTGGCTGACTAACGGTTGAAAGATACAGCAAGAAGCACCTAGCAGCGCAAGTTTGTAGTGCTAATGGCTTGCGCGGTATATTCAAATTCTCGGAAATTTTGGGTAGCACCTTGTATAGGCATAAATATTGTGAGCAGTTTAATTCCATTTACAATTATCGCTAATAAAGTTTCATTTTTCTTACTAACAGTCTTGCAATTTTTTCACAATTCACAATTATTTACAGATGTCTCCAGGCAGTGTTTCTTATTTTTCATGTACAAGTGAAGTTAAGCAAATACACTCACATAAAGGGCCTCTGACAAGTCTCTGTTCCTTCACAAAGCCCCTTCTGTAAAATCCACACCCCTTTCACCCACATTTTTCATCAAGAAAACGCTACTCAAAAATATCAGTTCAGTAATTACAATGATAGTATTTACTGACGTTTGTTTGTTCCGCTTTTCCATTTGAGTGTTGGCTGATCCTCAGAAATGCGGTTTGGTGTGATATACCTCAAAACAAGGGTAAGCACACAACCCTTCTTTACATTCTCGACACTTGAATTTCATTGTTTCTTTGTTTTTGGCAGAACACACGCAGCACCAAATTCTCCTACAGTGCATAAGCCAGGGTCTGTTGTGTCTTGTGTCAACTCTTTTTAGGTGGCTTGTCGATGGTGCTTGTCTTCCTTGTCTTGCAATGAAAAGGCTAAGTGGGGAAGGATCTTCATTGTAGTGGGGTGGTTCTGTCTGTCATTACCTACTCAAACCCCCTGTAAACCTGTGGACTACAAGTACAGTAGTTAGTTTGTATTGTCTGTGTCAGTAACATCACCTGTCATTGTCACTGTCATTCCAAGCAGAGATGACTTGGTCTACCGATGAATGTACATCAAGAGTTCGATTCTTGTACCAGTCTTATGATGCCTTGGTCTGTGAGGTTTCTCCTTGTAGCCATACCACTAAAGGCATTTTAATGCAATGCGTAACAGAACAAACCTACCACCTTCGACAAAGATCATGTTTCAAGTGTCTACACAGCCTGGCCTGTCACGTGTTATTCCTCTGACCGGGGATGGACTAAACTGTTGAGATGAGGATAGACAGAAGCATGAACCTACAATTCCAAAAAGTTACAAAGTAATTGTTACAGCAAAATGAAGGACATTTGCCTCTGGTCCCATATTACACTAACCAGGGAAATAAAAAACCTGTATTCATTCCTTTCTTTTCCTACTGATTACATATGAACTCATTCGCCACAGCGTCCAGTTAAGCCAGCATTACCACAGAAATTAATCATCATTATAAGGCTGGAACCTAAACAACATCTGAGGAAATATGACAGGTACAGACAGCTCCAAATTTTACAGCACACTGTCTCAACTTAAAGCAGGACTTATTTGAAAAGAATAAATATAAAAAATGAATATTTGAGTGAAAAATAAAAAAAATGACATTCAACTAAGCTTTGTAAAAATAGGTGGATATTTTAAACTTGCAGAATTGGTAGATGGATTCATTCTTAAGCATGTACCATTTATTTGAGGTTTTTAACTTTAAAAGTGTTATGAAGTACAATGCATAATATCAGCAGGCGCAAAAATGGGTACTTAAAGCGAATAAACCCTTGCCATCAGTGGATACTTTTGGATTTAAATCTCACGTACTTTAAAGGTTAACTTCAAGTTGGCAGAGTAAATAAAAATTTTCTTTGTGCAGGAGAAAAAAACTCCTGGAAAATTGTTTTCATATTTTAAAAAAAGAGGTACAACCTGTCCAAAAATCAAAACTCAAACACTTAGCACTGCTCAAGGACAAGCCAAATTAGCAACACTACAGATACAGATTAAGTCTCCTGTGATGTCACTTGGTAGATGCTGAAGTTTCAAAGGACTGTAGTGCCTTCAAAACATAGGTAACTACATACCAGGTGACATAAAGATAAAACGTTTACCCTAGAACAGGCCATGAAGGCCTTAGGGGAGAGTAAAGGTAGAGCTCTACTCTTTCTTTAACCTCAGAGCCAGAGAGCGTGGGTGGTTAATGACATGCCCTGGCAGCTTCATTCCCGGGAATGTCCCAGTACCCACTGTACATGAGTCTGGGTGGTCCTCAGGGCCAGTCTGGGAAGGTGTGGATAATCTCACCCCCACCACTATTCAATCCCCAGACCATCCAGCCCACAGCAAATCGCTATACCAAAAATGCTATCCCATTTACCAGCTGACACAGCATAATATCCCAGAAGAATTGTTTCTCCAGTAACACTGCTATGAGAACATCAAATCACACCCAATACTAAGAGTTGTTACTACAATGCAGGAAAAACCAAACACCAGTGCTCGGATATGGGAAAGACCAACTCAATGAAAACTGAAACTAGAGCCACTGGTAGCATATGGAGATATCAAACCCTGGGTAAATTAATCACTTACACAACACCTAGTGGACAACTATTGTTCTAGTGTCAGGAAATGGTGAAAAGTTCTTCATGCTATATGCTTCCATATGGGCCTAATAATGTTAACTAAGAAAGGGTAGGCATGTGTAATTTTACTGTATTACAAGTGGCCAAGGAATTAGTGAATGTTGGCACTATCTCAGAAAGTCAATATGCTACTTTTCAATACCTATAGCTATTATATTATGACTTTTTTGACTTCTGCATGCCTGGTGAGGTTGAAGGAATTAACTTCTGATGTGGGAGTACCAACATGATGAAAGTCTCTTTCATCTAACATAATGAACCTCCAGGTTAATGCAGACTCCCAACCATGACATCAAGTACGTCACCCATTCACTAAATTTTGGTGTTTGCAGAAAACGAGAGCAGGCAAAAGAAATCCTCAGTAAATTCAGTAGTCTGGCTGTCTAGCCACGTTGGTGCAGAGCCCACACAAATGCTTGTCTACATTGCAAAAACCCACCATCTGTGTCAGTCTCCTCCTCTGAATGAAATGACTCTGTGGGCATTTCTTCCATCCCTTCTAGATCAAACAAACCCTCTGTATCAAGAGAGTGGGGATTATTACTATGTGAAAGTGGGAACTGTCCATGCAGACGTGTTGGCAGCCTTCTTTCAGTCTTTGTACGATTTCCTCCACTTATACTCTGAAACAAAAAAGAGTAGGAATTACAATTAAATCAAGAATAAAAAATTTAAAGACCTCTGTCTGCATATGCAAACACACGTACAAAAACACCCCTAGAAATTAACAAGAAGAAGGAAATTTACTGCATTTTTAAGACATGCAGCATAATGTGTGTTTTATTTTTCACACAGTGCCAGTCATTTTTATCTTTTTCTGTTCAAATAATACTCAAGTCTTTTAAAATTTAAATACCCACCCTGGTAGGATAAAGGTTTAGATTATGGTCTTCTGAGATGTGACACTATGTAGTTCAGTGAAGAGGCACTTATCTTATATTCATTGCTATGAAAACCCAAAACCTCACAAATTCATTACTTACAAACGTAATGACACATTGCTGTGTCATTATGTTTGCTTGTGGTTGTTTGGTTAAGTTAAATTGCTCTATCAACACTATAGAGTATAAAGCTGTGGCTGTCGGCTCTCTTGTCCACAATCCAGAATTGTGACCCCAACATTACTAACACCTACCCAGCACCCCAGCAAATCAACACAAATTCACACAAGTTATATTATGTATACTTTCTACACATATACTAAAAATGACTGAAACCATTGTTTTCCTGATCATTTTGTGACTTCATGAACCATCAGAAGGCTCTTGTGTTGAGAATTTCTGTTATATTACTGCCCATCAGAGGATGATTTGTTTGATGAGTATGGTGGAACAAGATATAATACAAGAAACAATCCTGGAATCTGCCTGATGAGATGAAGGACAACTGAATGGCTAGTCCTCTGCTAAGATCTGAACCAAATATCTTCTGCATGAAAGTTAGAAGTTAATAATGTACAAGTTAATGAGCCTCAGATTTTGCTGTTCAGCCTGATAACTAAGATTTAGAGGTTTAATGCCTCAATTCTAAACCAACCATACCTGCATGGCACTGTTTCTTGACCTTACACTGCGCAATATGCTGTTGAGTGTGCTGGTGAACATGCAGTAGGAAGTGCACCATGTTTTGAGTTACAGGTTCATAAATATACCATGACTTGAAAAAAAGCAATGTCTTCAAACAGCTGCGCATATTTGATGATGTAAAACATACTGAAGTCCACACTCTGTGACTTCTGAACAAACATTCCAGATTTAGGGCCTCAAAAATATTTCTACAAATTTTCGCTCTTGAGCTCCATACAAGACACACATTGTATTGGGTCATGTTCTCTTCCCATTGCATAGCACTACACTACACCCTCACACCCTTAATTCCAATGTAAGATCCATAAAATGGGCCACATCTTCTTCGCCTCACAGGATATGTATATAATGCTTATTGTTCGATGTGTTTAAACACTGTGCCAATATGTGTGTCTGCACATATGTGTGCATACAAGAAAATGTAAATATTTACAACTGACAAGGACCATTGACTTCATTACATGTTGATCTCAAGACAGTGCAACACCAATTTTTGAACCCTTCACTAGTATCTGGGCATCAGCCCCATGATGGGCATAACAGCAAGTTGGACTGAGTGGCTGTCAGATGGAATCTGATTTCTTCCTCACTCACAATGAAGATGAGTGAAATATAAGCTGAAATGTTTGAACAGCTTCAATATATGTGACAGTTAAACCCTGAGAACTGTAACTGCACATTTCTACTTTAAGTTTCCATACAAAATCATGTTCAAAAGTCTGGACATACTTCGTGCAGAGCTCTATCTGGATAATATTTTGGAACAGTTTTCAAACATGAAACCAAGGATAAGCGTTATGTTCTCACGAGCACTATATGCTTTAAAAAGGTAGAAAATTTAACGTAGTGTATATGGAAAATTTATTACAAATGAACATTCAGAAAGGAAGTTCTGTGGTGATGTGAACCACAAGTCAAAGGGTGTGATTTTTTGTTGAATCTCTTGGGGAACTTGAGCAACAACTGATTACTCAAGCACTCTGTAGACCTTACATCAGGATTGGTATTCTAGAAATTCCACAAGCAACCTTCACTGCGTTATGGATCACTTCTCAGACCTTACAATATCAGGACTGTTATTCTAGAAATTCCACAAGCAACCTTCACTGCGTTATGGATCACTTCTCAGACCTTACAATATCAGGACTATTATTCTAGAAATTCCACAAGCAACCTTCATTGCGTTATGGATCACTTTTCAATCATCCTAAATGTGCCAGAATCTTAAGGCACTAGTGCTTGTATTTGACAAACTGCCTTTCCTTAAATGACTCCATAATCACTGGATAGTGTTCTGCTCACCAGAAGGCCAGAAATAATGATTTTGTTGGGACACCATGTGTGTATAAAAAGTCCTATATACTACTTTGTACAAACTCAGAGTTGTGAGATCTCACGTTCTCATAATAGTGACTATGTACTTCTGAGATGTGACACTATGTAACCTGGTAGAAATTTACAAATATTGTGGAGAAACCTGCTGCCTCCACCTTGTGGGCCATTAAAAATGCAGGTTTTCAGTCAAAACACAACTTTACCATTTAATAAATCAGCCACATGTTTTATATACTGTTTTGTAACCATCATCAGGCCAATCTCAAGAACATGAAAAGAAGGAAATAATACAGTTGCAATACTGGTCGGTGATCTGCAACTGCACTTTTTCCCTTCTTTTTATACTCTTGGGATCAGCCAGATGACGCCTAAAAAACAGCAACCAAAACATGTGGCTGATTTTTTAAACAGTAGAGTTGTGTTTTCACTAAAAACCCACACCTACACCATTTACATTTTAAACACAATGGGGATGACTCACATTAAGATTCAGGGTCATTCTTCCAACATGAAAATGGAGAAGGCTGGTTTCTGGAAGATTCTACCTGACTGGATGCTGTCACATCCCAGAACACTGTGTTATGGGAGAAACTTCTTCATTAACTGCCATGATCTTAATAATACTTACGGGTGAAAGGGGATTTGGGTGGTTTGCTTGTCGTGATTCAGTCAATGACAATGGCTGTTTTCCTGCAAGAATCTGCTGCTGCCTTACGTGTGCAGCATTTATTAGATTGTGCAAGTCAGTTGCGGGGAACACACTGTGAGGGAGATGAGAGAGAGGGGTTGACTGTGACAACTGATGTGTTGGCGTGACTGGTGACACAGGATTATTCCTGCTGTCTGGCACAGATGGTGGAGTGCTTAAGGTTTCAATTGATGCCACATTACGCACTGGTGATAACTTCTCCTGTGTTTCACAAAGTAACCTTGAGGACAAAAACAATATACTAATTATTATATACACTATACATATATACATACATATATATATATATAATATATACATACACAGGAAGCACATACAAGCCATTACACAAGATTCGAATACAGACTGTTTCAGACTTACATAAGGGTTTCGTTCATGAAACATTTACACACCCTCAAATTTATGTAAGTTGGATTTTATCCCACTCCCACTTATCACACCTCATCAGTTATATATGCATTTTTACAATTTCAGTTTACAGCGTTATTCATAATTCCCTAACACATTTCACAAAATTAGTACACTTGAATGGCAGAAACGACTTCAACTTGAGACCCACATATAGAAACAGAAACAATCCAACTTCATTTGCAGTTGCTGCAGGTGCTTAATTTCATTGGTAGCTATGGCTACCTCATTCAGCATTTGCCCCAGTGCTGGATGATGCATGACCACAGAAGACTAGGCGCTGCTTCACTGGCCAACAAGATCACCTGACCTAACACCATGCAAATTTTTCTTGTAGAGATATGTTAGGACTCTCTTCTTTCTGCCTCCTCTACCATAGGATCTGCCTGCGCTGCAAAGATGATTCATCAGTGCCACCTCAGAAATTAATTGTGACATTCTGCAGTGGGTATGAGCGGAGATGGATTATCAGCTTGATGTCTGCTGTGTCACAAAGGTGGTCACATACACGACTTACGAGGTATTAAAAAAAACTTGGGGAGTTTCTCTTTCCATTTGTAGGTTGCATGTTACAATCCTCTTCATCATTCAACTGTACCAATTTTTTGAAACATGTTGGGGAATTATGAACCATGCACATGTTTAAAATGCTACTTGTCTTTAGTTTTTTTGTCACATGAAACCCACAGCTATAGGATTAATAGTTAACAATATTAATATCATGTTATATACAATATTAATTAATAATTAGTATAAATTTTTTATGTCAAGTCCATGTTTATGAAAGTTGCACATTGTGTAGCTTGGAAACTGCCTGTACAGTGTGTATACCTAATATTCTATCCATGTTCACATATTTCAGTGGCAACATTGATACAAATTACTGCAAACAAGAACCAGAGCAATGCCTTAATATGTGATGTAGTAATAAATGTCTTCATTTCTCTTAGTTAAAATACTGAATGGAAATGGAAATAGTATGCCAATTATCTTTGACAAGTTGCCTTATATGTTGTACACGTCGACCAAAATGGGAACTCCCTGAAAATGTCCAGGAAATATGGCCAAAATATGTAGGAGTTGTGTATAATAAATATAAAAACATTGTGCAACTAGTTGGTGGTGAAATTTGTATAACATAATCTAACTGCTCACTGACACAAGAATGATAAGTAGAGAACTAAACAACTGAATAAGCACCCACAACACAACCAACCATACTAGCTAGATTATATGACAATCACAAAAATGTGACACTACCAGCTATATGATGTTCTAAGCAAATTAATGAAGTAACTGAATAACAACCCACAACATGACCAATGATATTAACACCATTAGCAGAGTTACAAAAACGTGGCAATATGAAATATAAAACTCAAAGTGAAATACAAGTGTTGTGCCAAAAGGAGGGTAAAGCCTCTTTTTCACTGATGATTATGCAGATACAATAAACACAACACTAATCCATGTATGTTTGAAAAGATTTATAAGTGCTGTTCCACCACAGGTAGGAAACTTTGTGGTTTAGTGACGAGGAAGAGGACTCCCGTGCTAAAGGTCTTATGTTTTAGATAAACCAATTTGAGGATGAAAACAGCTAAGTGTATTGTAGTTTTATCATGTCTGATGCAGTCAGAACTCTGAACAATTATATAGAAAACAGAACACATCAAATATTACCTAGCCAGGACACGATGGTCTCTGTGTGCATGCTCCCTAAACTCTTCCACAGCAGCATACTGCTGCTCAGAGTATGCACGCACCCTCTCCTCGGTCCTTGCCGTTTCCTGTTGAATTGCTTCTCCAAGTTGTTGCTGAAGTGCTGATAAAGCTGTCTGAACAGTGCTTGGCATTTGTGACACTACAGAACAACACAAAAATGTTGCAGTTTTCAACCTAAGTGCATAACAATTACACAACTAATGGAGGAACAGCATAACAAAATTACCTGAAAATTTTGTTGGGGTCTGGGTAGTTGAGAGATCATTCTCTGTGTGATTTACAAGAATTCGGAACGCAATTGAATACCTGTCACTGTTTTTAGAGGCAGCAATATCTGCTGGGTTTGTCTGCAATAAATAACATTCATAGAATCATCTGTCACTTTCTTCCCAACATGAACTTATGTTAATTCTGGTATATTTCCAAAAATTACGAACCAGCAAAGAATGAGCGATCAAGACGCATGCAGCACCTTTCTCTCGGTGAATAGCATGTGTATTTGTTGAGCAATTAAGACAATGGTGAACAATCCAGTTTTCCACGTTTCGAACTTGAACAAGAGCTGATTGCTCCTTAGAGATTCCTCCTAGTTCCACACTGCAGATATCCTAGGAAGAAGTTGAAATGTCACTAACAGGGTATCAGAATGCTTTTCGCACACACACACACACATGACGAAAGCCTACGTATTCCCTTACCTCCTTGAAAAAACTGTCTTCGAGTTCTTCGGGTGATAAACCAAGTTTACAAATGTCAACATTTTGAATATTAGAATTCTTGGTATTTATTGAAACATTTAAGCATCTGCATGTGATAAGCATTGCTATCAGAAATGTTTTACGCGAACACCAATCCTGGAAAGGAAACAAAGGCTCTGAACGTCAAGTACGCCCTGTAAAGGTATTAATTTACGTTTAACAGCCTCGCTTATTGGTTTTATTCACAATGACATCACCAAAGAGAGTTGACTATAGAATCAGCGAACATCTACGGTGAAAAACAGTAAAATGTTAATCCAACCAGACAAGGCACACAACTTGCACACTCATTTACAACAGCCATCCATCCCAAAATACCTACAGTACACGGTGCGGCAACACGGCTTATTTATTATGAGCCAGTCGCCAAACACAACATGTACTAACTGTAATACCCAAAGACAAAATTTTGTTCGATACGTAAAAACATTTATTACAAACAGAACGCCACCAATTTATGGGCATACAAATATAAACGCATATGTAATATTCTAATTGTAAATTAAATATATGCGGCCTAGTAGAATAGACTGCATTTTGACTACTCTGTTTAACTGTTTTGATATGTGCTTCATAGATTGCACCAGTTAACAAGTTTTAGGTATTACGTAGGGGTACGTCGGTAACACGGTAATCATATAAGTTGCAAGTTGTGTGGGCAAGGTTAGTAAGTCAAAATATCGCACGCTCATGTAGCACTTAAAACTTTATAACTGGTGAAATATGCGATACTGGCGAGCAGCACGGATGGAGTAAAACACGAAATAAAACTAACCATTGTTCGGTGCCTGTGTGCATGTGCGTGTGCTCATAATTATGTGATCGTAACTTCGGAAACTTCCTCCTTGCTTTATAACAAAAATAAAACTCGTACGCATCTCATGTTGAAACCATTGTTCATGGGCATGCAGGAAGCGTTGAGAGAAGATTTAGGAAACCGGTAGAGAACCTTGTTGTACACAGTGCGTCCACAAAGTTTTAGGACTAGATTCATAAAGAAAAATTAGAAATCTCAAGAAAATAACTTTATTATTCCGTAGCCTTCAACATACATCCCTCCTAACTCCTATACCTATTGGCACGGTCGTAAGGCTTCTGAATGTCTCCGTAGAACTTGGCTGCCTGAATGCACTTGATTCGTCACGTTGTTCTGGATGTCTGAAATGGTGTCGAAACTGCGTCCCTTAGGGTTGGAGTTGACTTTAGAGAATAGAAGGTAGTCCGCGAGTGCCAAATCTGGCGGGTAAGGGGGGGGGGCGGGGAGGTAAAGAACGGTAACGCTTTTCTATGCGAGAATCTCGGTCCGCCCACTGTTCTGCAGCCAATGCGTGCGGTGCAAAGCACGCAGTTTCGTTTTTTCGTATCTTCAAAGACAGTTTTCCGTACAGTAAGTATCCTTGGTGACGTCAAGCTCATCCGCTATCATTCGATGTGACAGGTGACGATTTTGCAGTAACAGCTGCCGGACTTATTCGTTGTTACCTTCCGTTCGAAACTCGGAGGGCCGACCACTTCTGGGGTCGTATTGAGCATCTTCCCGCCCTTCACGAAACCGTCCATACCCGCGAAAAACGTTGGATCGCGTGAGTGCTTCATCTCCATAGGCTGCATGCACCATTTCAACAGTTTCTGTTGCAGTTTTGCCGGCTTTAAGACAAAACTTTATGGACACTCGTTCACTACTGGACTGAATGACAGAACGCTTTTACTGCGCAATTTGAAACAAGAATGTACATCAGAACCGCTTTGCCGACGCTGATGTAACGTTGCACGAAACAAGTTCAGCCAAAATAGTAATCAGTTACAGCAGTGGCAGATGGATAGCACAGGTAGTATTCTTTGAAAAAATCAGTCCTGAAACTTTGCAGGCTCACTGTGCATGTGGGAAGATGATGGCATCAGTCTGTACCTAGTAAGTGCAAGGGAATGTGGGCTGAGTTTGTGTGGCTGAAGATAGGAAATGCTGCCAGTCTGATGTGGATGTGGGTGTGAATTCTTTGGGTTTGGTAAATGTGACAGTATTTTGACACCCTGATCAACACAGCATAACAGTAGAGGGCATTTTCCATCTAGTACTTAGGCTGTTATGTAGTTGTTTACTGAGTTGACCCATTGTATTTTGGCAATTCCCATTTCTGTATTTCTATATGATAGTTGCTCTCTGCTAGTTTGACCATCTATTTGAGGCACATTGCATAGCTTTTGTACACCTTTACACTTACAGTGCATCTCAGCCTACAGGCAGGAAATAGGACTACAATTGTCATTATTTTAGCTGAAGTCACTGCATATTAAATTTATCCCTATGTCTGAGCTGTTATTCACTCAGATAAGCTAATGCTCCACACTCTATGAACCTCTGTTATTGTCAGGACCATACTGGTCTAGAACTGGCGTGCACAACTGCAGTATGCAGATATATGCAGAGGTACTACAGAATGAGGGACAACACTTTGGGAGTATAATGTAAAGGATTCCATAAGAAATGCTTCAAGGATTATTTTGAAGGGTTTATTTCGGAATGTTTAGTGGATATCCCCAGATTTTTATCTTATCCATTATGCATAATTATCTTCTCTGTGTCTCCATGCTTGATGATTGGGCATTTATTGTGTGTTTCTTGCAGGATTTTTTATTTGCACAAACTTTCTTATTTAGGAAATGTATTTTTATCAACCATCCCCCAGGTGTGGGCATGCAGAGGTTTTGGGGTGTAAAAGAATGTGTGGTATAAGTTTGTTCTATTTGGATCATCAGTGAATGACTATATTCAATTTATACTCAAGAGTGTTATGTATGTTACAGAACAGATTATCAGTGAACAGTCTGCAGTTGGTTGGTAGCAGTTCTCAACCACAACAGGGTTAAAGCTTCTGCTATTATGGTCTGTAATTCACAGACACTTATACAGCATTGCCTGATGTATGTGATGTTTTATGAAAGTGGTCTGCAGTAGAGAATAATGCTTGTTATTGGCCTGTCTATAGAAATGAAAATGTGTGGATAATATATGGGGTTTATTAATAATGGCAAATATATGTCATTTGTTTTTAAAATGTTGAAGTTTTTGATGAACTTCATTACATGCTGTAACACATTTTCTTTAACGTCTAAAATAATATGTTGTCAATACAGTGAAATGTCAGTAACGAGATCTATAAAGAAGCTGTTTAGTTTCAGTATTCATGTCACACTGATGATTGTTCTGCATCATACAACACTGTATATTTCATATTTATGTGGCTGCATGGTCACAGCTCATGCCACGTGGAGTGCAGTAACAATTAAAGAGTTGTTCTTTTACAGCCTCATACCTGGACCTTATCCATTGATAGAGATTAGCTCTTTCTAATGACCTTTTTTACTGTTATTAATTGCTGGGTTGGCGCTTTGTCCCTGATGAACTGTGACCATTAATTGATATGTTGTTCTTAACCCAGTTTATCATTGGCCATTAAACAGTTTTGTGTCCTTATTAAGATCCAACAGACTACATACAAGTCCATTCTGTTTGCGGTGGTTTTGTAGTCTGTAGGTGCCAAAAACCTGAGTCTTTTGCACGCTAAAGCTTCACAGTCAAGTATGATGTGTGAGGATGTCTCATCACTAATACCACATTTTCTACAGCTTGTGGCTTCCTCTTAGTGACCATTTTATTGTAGGTGCTTTCTTAGTTGACAATGTCTTGTTGTGAGTTCTGTTACTAATTTTATCTGCTTTCTATTAAATGTTAGTAGATCTGCAGCTATTTCATATGGAGATTGGCTCGGTTGTAATTACACGTTTCTATGACATGTTTTTCTTGGCAGTATGTATGCAGCCGGCACTTCTCAGAAACTGATTTCATGTTGGCTGATGAAACACATCTGGACAGATTGGCAGTTCAAAACCTTTGTACAGTGGTCTCACACCCCCAATCGGCTGAACATTGTGAAGAACCCTTCTTGAATTCTTCATCCTGTGAAGAAGACCTTAATGTCCTGGTCCCTACAAAAACCTATTCCACGAAGTTCGTAACATCACTGACCAAAGAACCTATTGCAATCCAGTCAGAAACTTCCTTACATTCAGTTGTATCCCCTGACCTGTCATTACCAGCAGAAACCATAACTTTTTCAAAAGAAGACATCTCTGTTTCCCTTGGTTATGCAAATGAAATTTCTTCTGGTGGAAAATGTGGAAGCATTAACTTTCAAATTTCTTCCCCAAAGCACTCAGCCTGGCATTCTCTAATACAACTGCTTGGTTTGGTTAGAGCGGCAAAGTTGACCCCACAGAAAATTAAATTAAGAGAATTTGGACCAATGAGACTATGGTTGGCAAACTTAGGAAGAAGTACGTGGCAGTGAATCTGAAGGAGGTTTGTCAGTTGGACAGTAATCTTCTGATGCGGTCTGTTTCATCTTCTAATAATGTACAGACTTCAAGATTTTTGGAAACAGTTGTTAGAAACAGTAGGCATAAGGCAGAGGGTAGGAGCTGGAGCTACAAAGGAAAGGTGTTGGCTCTCTCACTCCTGAAATGTGGCCCAAGGTCCTATACCTTTCTGCAATCACTTCCTGTACCTTCCAGACCATTCTAAGCACTGTTTGCTTTAGGATGGCCATCAGTGTCCATATGTTCAGTACACTGAAACACACTCTACGGACAGTGCCTGATGAAGATAGTGCGTATTGTCCTACATTTAATGAAATGTCAATCAGAGACAATGTGCATTTCAATCAGAAGTTTGGCTGTATTGAGGGCTGTGAGGGTCTTGGAAGCCACGGCAGAACCAACAGTATTGCAAATCATGCCCTGGTCTTCATGCACTGCAGTCTCCATAACAAATGGAAGCAACCAGTAGCTTACTACTTGATTCATGGAAGCTCTAAGGGTGAGATGCTTGTTAATTTCTTGATGGAGGTCTTGACACCTGCCACAATACAGGACTGTGGCATCTGCATTAAGCGCTGCAGGAGTTACCCATACTGAGTTCATGCTTTGAGATCCAACAGCAAGTGTGAACATCTGCTGTGACACTCTGTGTTGCCTACATTAGGCTATTAGCAGGCAGAGGTATGAACATCTGTCATGAGGTATGATACTTGAGCACAGTAATGCAGCCCCACACATTGTACAACAAACACAAGGAGTTGTTGCAGTCATGGTACTGGGAACTTAAGGAAAATGCTACCTATAGTGCTCACTGTGCCCATTGGACTGTTATTTTTGGACCATTGAAGCAATGCTTGTGAGTTCACCATTCTACAGCAAAAGAATGCAGGAACCTAATTTCTGCCTTGACAATTGTAAAAATTGTCCCAAGATGAGACAAGGGCATCATGGTCTGTGGTATTATGTTGAATAATAATGACACCTCAGTGCAATAATACAGCTTCATTTTATGTTGTGACTGTCATTTAAATTATGAATATAAAATGGGGAACCTCATTTCTTGAACATTGTTGTCTTTTCATAGTCATATATGCCGTTTTAAATACATCTACTTCTGGAATTTGTTTTTGTATTGCAGTTTGTGGTGTTTTGTTTGTTGACTGTTGGATAACACAGAGTGCTGCAACTCCTCTGTATCACTTTTGTGTTACAGTAAAGAAAATGTCACCATCAGAAGTTAACTTACCTTGTGATATAATTTTAATGGAATGGAGTTCATCATATGTGGCCCTCACCATAAAATGTGTATTCATACTGATAATGGTTCGTTTCTTCAGTTTGTGTGAGACAAAATATGAAACACCATGTACACAATTGGTGGAAAATGTGTGTGATATTAAATACTGTGTCTGTAAAAAACATACTGCTGTTCTGTAATTCATTTTTCCCAGTGTGACATCCATCAACGTTTCAGTTCATAATATTTTTTAGTACAGGATTTGAGGTGCCCACAGAGGCGAGGATTCATAACGTGGTCTGTATTAGGACAGTGTATAGTCTGGTACATGGTTGTGAATGTTTTGGAGGTACATTCTAAGTCTGTCTCCACAGGTCATCGAAATATGGAGGTGGTAAGTCCAGAGTAAATCATCTGAGCCCACTAGTCACATAATACGGTCCAATAACTCGGAAGACAAAAATTTAAACTCTAAATGTTTTGCATTTTTCATGCTTTATATAATTTAATTACAAATAACTACACACATTGGGTAATAAATATGCTTTATTATTTCACATACTTTGATCTGAGTAGAATGTTTCGGAGGAAATATAATGAGAAATAGTAAGGTATACTGTCAAATAAGTGTATTTAGTTTGTAATAACTGTGAAATTCACAATTTTTGGTGCCATTATGAATGGTGGGTCTCGTATAGCAGGAGGATGTTTTATCGATATGTTACTTAATAGTTCGTGAAATGTCCACCAGGAGCACGACATTGTGCCACACCGGCTGCCGCCTGTGGCGCTGTAATTGCACGTTTCCATGAAGTTTACATTCTTACATAGGTACATGCTATCACAGATAATCGCATGCTATACTCTGATCCATGCTATAGAACATGTAAACCACTTCGATAAAATATCGAATACAACGGCTCGTTTCTGAAGAAGGGCTGAGGATCGTGCGTTTGGTTTTGTAAAAGTGTTGTTTATTCCGGCTGCTTATACGTTACAATGTGAGCACAGCATAAAGTATACATTTGAAACGGGAAACACCAGTGTTCTACCTTTCTGTGCCTAGTGAAAAATGTCTGGTGGAAGTCGTTTGGATCATGTTTATCGGAGTATTTTGATGACCAGATTCTTCACTAAAGGATGGGGGAAGCCAGAGAACTTGAAGAGGTAAGAAGTTTTAATACCATGAACTTGATTTGTTTGGCGTGCTTTATAGTTACACTGATATCAGGTCTGTGGTGTTTCTTGGCCCATCATGTTTGTGAAGACCTTCATGGTTGGTCCGTGCGTACTACGTGCAGCATGTGTTCGCGTAATGGCCAGTGTTGCGAGTTTACTGAACTCTCGGACTTGTGAGACGGGGATGAAGTTGTTCTTTCGTGCTTACGGATACGCCGTTTAAACGTAATTCGGAAATTCTGCCATAAGTTTAAGTTTATCCAGTTACTGTGGTGGTTGTATGTATATATTTACGCAAGGTCTCCGGATCCAGACGTCGGAATGACTAACTGCAAAACGAACAGACTGGTACAAGGCGGCGTATGAAGTCCACGAAATGCATACAGGTTTAACTGTTGATTTATTCTGCGTAAGTATACAAGATTGGTAGAAGTTTCAACATTAAGAAATCATCAGCCAAGCGAAAGGAATGAGCTTGTAAGAAAATATTTAATGCTGCTTTAAAATACTTTTTTATCTTTATGAAGCTTTTGATGATATCACTGTGAGCACTTTTTGGAAATACGAAAGGATGATAGTTGTTCTTGCAGATCGTACATATGTGTTGTATTGACACTACATACAGCCATATTTGTCTAAAAATCTTACAAAATATTTACACTTAAATTCATTAATGAAATATGTATGCATGTGGATGAGGTAAAGTATAATTCATATATGGGCTTGTATATGAAATTTCTAGGTTTTGAACCATCCACAGTTCTAGTAATTTTATTATGTGAAGTACATGTCCTGTCTGTGTTGGACAAATTACCGTCCATATCACTCTGTACTTTATTATAGGGTGAAAATTGGTAAAGTAATTTGAAGTGTGGCAGTATTACTAGTATGAATCATCAGTCTAACTGCAGAACGTGCTCCAAGTATCAATTTGTAAACCAAGGAATTTTGTATTGACTGTGTCCTTCATATCCTTTTCATTATATGCAATGTTTAGTGCGTTCTGGAATGGGTAGCAGGACTGTGTCCTGGAGGTAATGTGGCCAGGGCGTAGTGTTGACCACGTACCCCGTGTGGTGTGGTGATTAAGCGTGAGTACAGCTATTTTTTTTTCTCCCCCTCTGTGCCACCGTTGGCACATTACGGGGTGACCTTTACCATTATCTTAATGCATGTTGCGGACTGAAACCCATGCATGTAATAGCAAAGTTAGGATTGTTTCTAAGTTCAAAATTCTAATATGGACTTTTTTTTGCACTTTTGTATGTTCATTATCAGTTTATGATGTAATTATATATATATAGCAACAGAGATTATGCAGTGTGTTGTCTCATTGGATTTAATAGAGTGTTAGTTTTCTTATGGGGATGTACTTGAACATGTGTGCACATGAAAAAGTGGGTTTTATTGCCAGTGCATGTCTATCACAATTCATACACTGTATGTGGGGAAATCTGTTCATTCTGCATTGACGTAAAATGTAGCTTATCTCCTTTAGGCTGATGGGTAGGTCCACCATATGAGTCCACATTTTTGAGATCTAAACAAAACCAGCAATCAGAAGTAACCACTTTACTGATCACTTATGGTTACAGATAAACTGCTGGAAAAAGGAGCGTAGCAGTTCATTCACAGTTGTTTGGCTAAATAAGCAGTTCCTTGCTAATGTGGTACTTGTTACTGGTTGATGGCATAAGTTAGAACATGCCAACATTTTGGAGAGCGTTGTGGTCTCTGCTTTTAGGAGGAAGTGACTGTTTAGTGGACATGTGCCACGTGCTTAACCTGACTGGTTCCCAGAAAGGTGTGTACTGTGCAGGCACCAAATTATGCCTTGCTGTACCATAAAACATAAAAATCTTGAACCCTAATATAAAGTACTTAAACCAACACTGAAAGTTTGTCTTAGTCCATTCCTTCTACTCCTTAGGAGAATTTTTATTTCAGCTTGTAAGGTCCCAAGTAGTGCACCTCTAATTATGCAACTTTTGACGCAAATATCTGTGTGTATTTGTAGTCTGTATTTTCTTTCGTGCCAGATGATTACAAATAGCTGTACAAACCATGTAGCGTATATTCGTATTGTGTTATATAAGTAATTGTTTTTAATGTAGGACTGCCTGGTAGAATGAACACCATCACTGGTGAGTAATGATTAGTAACACCACCACCTCTGCGGTGTTCATTGCTGTATCAGTGTGTTAAGTGCTGCATCATCACTGTCATGTTGTTACAGATAATACTTGGTGATTCAGGAGGGAAGTCTTAATATTTTGGGAAGTGATAGTATTGGGCATTGTGAGATAAAAAAAAAAGTTCATATGAAGATGTGTTTAATTTTGATTGGTTACTGACTTAGAGCTGTTTGAAACTGTAGACCTAACTCCATTCGATTTTTGTTTGTGGGGTTGAGTGAAGTTAAGTTTGTAAAAGAAAGGTGGATACATGAGATGAGTTGCTGGCTTGCTTTTCACATGCTGCTGCATGCATGAAGTTACAGGAATGTCAACTCAGACAAACAACATGCAATCTTCACACAAATTTTACAAACTGCATTGAAGTTAGTGGTGGGATTTTCAAACATTTATAGTGAGCTGTAACAAATTTGTTATTTAAACATAAAATACAAATTAAACTACAATAAACAGTATGTAAGCTCTCTTTCTATATTTGTAAATTCAAACAGCTCTGTCTTGGAAACAGTTCTGTGGAATTTATCTCATTTTGATATATCAGTACTGACATGTGTACTGCCGTCAACCACAGTGAAGTTTTATAGGATTCATCAATGTATGCTACATATTTTGGTAGCGTAGACTGTCCTTGGGCATTAAAACACATGACTTTAAAACCAAAAAATAAAAATGCTTATGTGTGTGTGTGTGTGTGTGTGTATATATATATATATATATATATATATATATACAGGGTGTCCCAGGAGGAATGTGCCAGACTTCGGGAGAGTGTTCCTTATGTTAAACTATACCGATATAACTCAAAACACCTATATCCAAAGTTGAACGGTTACGGAGATAATGGCCAGAGAAGTTT
>Ga0123357_10001808_pt1 | contig 23175 bp, 23 predicted proteins | sample TergutEmb28metaG_FD_89873 | JGI IMG/M metagenome (GOLD analysis project Ga0123357, IMG submission 89873) | Embiratermes neotenicus P4 segment gut microbial communities from Petit-Saut dam, French Guiana - Emb289 P4 | ecosystem: Host-associated > Arthropoda: Insects > Digestive system > Gut ... | reverse complement strand
TTGTCCGTTAGGACATTCACAATGAAAGCCCTACGGGCTAATATGGTTGGAAACATTACATTTTCTATTGATATTTATCGCCTACGGCGAATATAAGATTGAATATCAAAATATTATAAAATTGCTTATCCAAAACTCAGGTTAAAAGTAAAAACACCGGGAAGAAATAAATCCAAACCGGGGCGGCTGTCAAGCTCAAACTATGCTCAAAAAGAATGAGCAATATTTTGCATCTGATTGCCCATATCAATTAAGGCATTAGATAATATATTCTTTTCTTCTTTGGTAAATTGCGCTTTCTTTCCGTTCACAAGAAAGCCATTTATTCGCTGATTTAACCATGCTCGGCTTTTGCCAAAATATTTATCTGCTACATACGACCATGATACAGAATTATACACAGCATCTAATTTAGATCTGAAATTTACATATTCAATCAGTTCTTTTGCTTCCTCGCAAGCTTTTTCAGCTCCTTCAACAAACGCCTTACTAAACAATTCCTTTTCTTCATCATTTTTTGATGAAATGACTTGCTTCATTTTCTTGTCAAAATCGGCTCTCTGCTCTTCAGTATCTAAAGAAATAAATTCTCTCCGTAATTCGTCGAGTTCTAATTGTTGTTTTTTATATTTATCCATATCTCTGTTTAAGAAGATCAATCAGCTGATCCAGCAAATAATCTATCCGTTTTTCGAGTTCCTTTACCGTCAATTTGGTAATAAGCAAATCCCAGTAAAGAGAATAGAATAGTAAATTTCTTTTTACATGTTCTATCCGAGCCTTTAGCTCTTCTGATTGAAACATAGTTTGAAAGAACTTGACAATACAAAGGTAATATACATTTGTATATCCCGCAAGTATTTTGGTAATTATTTTTCAAGTAAATAAAAGATTTAACAAAGGAAATTTTTTCGACACAACAAATATTTAAAGGCATCTGTGAAATTGGTAGATTCTTTTGGAAGTCTATGAACCGGGAAACCGTCTCCTTTTTTTCTTTTACAACCAATCCGTTGGATTTTGTTCCTGTTTTTTATTCCTTATGGAAAAGTGCTAATAAATTGGGCGCTAATTCTTTTTTTATAAGTGAAATTGAGTACGATTCAAATGAGAAAAATATAACATTACAGTCGAATTTTTTTTTCTTGACAATGAGGAAATAGAAGAGAACTTGAAGTTATTATTTAACCAATGATGTTTTCAAGAAGAAGAACATTTGTAATATTCAAAACAAATGATTTTCTTTGTTGTTGAAAACGAGATTAAAGAATTAAAACAATATATCGAAGATATATTTGCAGATTACAACGACATTAATGAAGATACACGTCTACAGCTTGAACTTATCAATGAAACATTGGCTAAAAATAAAGAGTTGAACAGACCTCGTAATCCGATTGGGTTTAATACTCCACAATACAAACAATGAATTATCGAACTTGTAATTCCTTGTATATAAAACAAAAAAGCATCGCAATGAAACGAAAATTATACATCTTCCTTTTGTTTTTGAGCGGTTTCATAATTTCTTGTAAGGCTCAAAAAATATCAACTAAAAGTTTTTCTCCCTGTTCTAATGTTTCAGATTTGAATGGGACATATTTGAATAAAGATAAAATGCTTTCGAGGCTATTTTCTATAAATTCTGATAGGCTTTATTTCATTACTTTTGAATTTAACCCACATTGCAACCTTTCAAATCATAAATCTCTGTAATTCTTCCAATAGCATTTTTTCGTATTCCGATTTGTGCACTACAAATTTTCGTTTAACGAAGGGTTTTGATTTGTAATTCAGCCGGCGGTAGATTGCTTCCGCTTTGGGGGTCGGATCGCTGCATCGGCGACTGATAATGACTTCATCGTATCGATTTTGAGAAACCGTCAAAACCGATTTCTGCGTGTTCATAATTCTGATAATCTCGCTCCATTGAAAGTTAATTGGCGGCGTTTCCGGTTGTTGTTCGGCAGTTTTTTGTTTCTTATCATCTTCTTTTTCAGTCTTTTTGAGTTGATAGCGAACAGTGTTCACTATCCAATAAGCCAACAGTCCGAGGTGAAGGTGCGCCATGGTGGCATCGTCGGTTTTGTGATAGATCGGACGCAGATCGAGGTCGGTTTTTAGAGTGCGGAAACTGTATTCGATTTCGCGAATGATATTGTAAATCATCCAAGTCAGTTGTTCGCTCATTTTGAGCGATGTACGCAAAAAATAAGTTCCGCTTTCTGCGTTCGGTTCTACGTTTTGTTTGACTTTCCAAGTCATTGATTTAACTTTGCGAATTTCGGTTTTTTCCTTTGTTTTTCTGTTGGTTACAGTTTCTGTTTCAATCTCATAACCAATTTCGTAATATTTGGTAATCGAAGGATATTTTTGCTTCAAGCGACCCACGCGCTCATATACTTTCTCTTCCGTTTTTATACCGCTTTTCTTTGATAAAGAGGCATATATACAGCTCAACCCCTTCTCAAAACCTTCCTGAAAGCGATTATTCATCGAAACCTCTTTTGCCTGTTTGGCTTTGCTCTCTATTTTTAGAAAAAAATCGTTATGCTTCTCACTGACAACCTTTTGAATTTTTATCTTTTGCTTCTTTCGGTCTTCCACTTCAACAGGCGAAGCATCGGGGTCAATTTTGTAATCCTTCAGTTTACATCTTGATACGCAAACGTAATCGAAGTTGTTTTCGGTCAGCATCGTCAGGTTCTCTTCTGTGGCAATGCCGGCATCTATCACCACTATGGCGCGTTTTGCGGTGGATGTTTGCTTGCGAAGGTTACACACAATCGTCTTCAACGTATTGCTGTCCTGCATATTACCTTCAAAAATTGACGAATATTTGATGAAACCGGCAGGATTGATGACCAATGCCAAGACAACGAGCTTACAATCAGAGCGTTTCTCTTTTGAACGTCCGAATTTGGCTAACGTACCGCGCTTTTTACTTTCAAAATAGGTATTGGTCAAATCGTAAATGTAGATTTTGTCCTCTATATCAAAGAGTTGATTGGTTTTTATGGTGAGAAAATCCTCTATTTGTTGCTTTTCGCAAAACAATTTTAGTGCACTTTTATACAATTTGTCTTTGGTTATTTTTTCTATCGGATAACCCGTTATTTGACAAACTGCGGAGTTTTCTCTAATCCAACACGCCGTTTCCAACTCCGATGCGGGATAAACGGCTCGGGCGATGATTTGGGTGATTGCAAGCTGCGTTTCTTCTTCAGAAAAACCAATATTTGTCAGAAAATCAGCGACTTTCAACTGCTCTAGCGCCTGATTACAAAGCCATTCAGAGCCAATTTTGCGAACATCGGGGTGGCGAATGCTCTCCTCAAAAACCATATTGCGCTGACGTTGGGTCGGCGGTTTGGGTGGTTTTTGTCCGATGTCAATACGGTTTTTATCCACAAGTTCATTCCATAGTTTGTCGGCTAAATCAATCACTTTTTTCGGGTTATCAGTCTGTATTTCAAACAATTCATTCCCACCTTTGATGTCTTGATACCGTTTGCAGATGATCCTGCGAACCTGATTTAATGCATCGGCGTTGAACGAGCCGGATAAAAAGCCGACATTGAGTAATGTCCGGTGGCAAACCCTGTCCGTTTCATTGCGATAACTTTCAACCAACCGATAGTAAGAATCGAGTTGTCCCGTTTCCGGATTATTTCGTATGGATGACCTGAAATACATGGCGGCAAAGGTAGTGACGGACAGATTGAAAAAAAATACCCCCTGTGCACTACAAACGTAATTTTGCAAAATACCGTTGCTGATTATTAGATAGTTACACTTTTAGATTGACAAAAATAACATGAAATTAACCGAATTTTGATGCTTTTTTCCTGTTTTTTAGGAGAAAACTGCAATGTGGGTTAACGGAAAAGACAGTCTGAAATTAACTTACGAAACAGAATCCGGATTGCAAAGTTTCTCTTATAAAGGAAAATTCAAGAAGAATTATTTTGAAATATATTTTTCTAAGAAATTAATACCAATACCTTTTTTATTTTTTGTAAAAGACTTTGACAGGGTAAGAATAGGACATAATAAAAATTCCGATTTACTTATCCAGCACTATGATGACCATTTGGGTTGGATCTTGGTTATGGCTGCCGGTGGCACAAATGAAGATGAATATTCATTTCAAAATATACACAATTATAAAGAATTAAAGCCAAGTAAATTTAATGGGAAATGGGGATATACAGACAGCTTGCAAAATATTGCAATCAAACCTCAATATGATTCTGTTGAATTTTTTAAAAATGGTTTATCAAGAGTTAAGAAAAATGGTAAATGGGGACTACTTAATGAAAATGGGATAGAATTAACTCCCATAAAATATGACACCATATATGCTTTCAATCAATATGATATGGCAAAAGCTATTTCGAATAATAAAAAAGGATATGTGGATATAAATGGTCAAGAGATCATACCTCTTATTTACAATGAAATTTATTTTAGCTCCAACGACCTTATTAAAATTACATTAAATCACAAAGAAGGTTATTTAAACCATCAAGGGCAAGAAGTAATTCCTCCCATTTATGATGTAATAGGTTATTTTGCTGATTCATTGTCAATTGTTGTTTGTTCAGAAAATAGGAAATATGGATATAGAACAATGACAGATGTAATAAGTCCGCCTATTTTTGACAAAGTAAGTGAAAAATTTAGTACAGATTTAACGGACATTTGCAAATATTCTTGGCGTAACAAAATTCCATTTGCCAAAGTAATATATCAAGGTAAACCTTATTTATTAGATGAAAAAGGATATGTATATCAATACCAATGTCTTAAAAATATTCGTAAAGAATTTATAATATTGGAAGATTCCAAAATAAAAGCAACTGATTTACAAAACGGATTATCGGATCCTTAACAATTAGTGTTTTTATTGTTTCTTGCTGTTCAATTCTATTTTTAATAATTCGTAAATTTCTTGCCAAGGTCTAAGGTACAAGCCGGTACTTTCATTGGCAAGTTGTTCAAATGTTTTTGAAGCATAGAATTTATCGGGTGCAATTTCTGCATTTTGGTTAAAATCAATCATCAACTTTTCTATTAACGGCTCTGAAATATCAGTAATGTTTCTTCGCGACGTTTTGCTCGTATAATCAAGCGTTTGCAACGAATTAAGCGTACAAAAACAAATTTGATGGGTCTCTTCATGATATTTCAATTCTTCGAGAAAATCGGCTTTAGATATTTTTCCTGTCAAATATTCGTCTATCCTGTTTTGTACTTTGTCGTCTGCTACCGGACCCTCTACGATGTCATAATCATGTGCAGGCTCTGGGTTGTTTTCATTGCGATTCATAACAACAAAATCCAGCCATTCCTCATTATAACCATCAAAGTGTTTAATTTTACAAATGGAGTGTGTAAACGCATTTTCGCGATAGTCGAACTCAGAAACTATACCTTGTGTTTGGTGTCTTTTACCAACATTTATAGCCCAATTTTTAGCATGATGAAGAAACTTCGTAACATAAAAACCACGTCCAAAATCTCTATTGGGTCGGCATTGCAATAAATCTATCTTTGCAACTTTAGTGTAACTACCGTGATAAACTTTCATCATCTCATTCCCCCATTGTTTCGGCAAACTTCATAAATATCATGAACTGCCCATATATCGTTGTCGGCATGTAAAGCCCACCAACATTCGTGCAAAAAGTCTAATCCACCATATTTTTTCAAATAAAAATAAGCGTCTTGAGTATTCATTTTGTACGATTCTGCAAATTTGGGAATGATAAAACTGATAAAACTGATTTTATCGCTCGTTTCTTTATCTATTGTTTGTACTTTCATAATTTTTTTGAATATCGTACGAAAAACTGTATAATACTCTATATTAACCACATTAGTGCAAAGTTATAATAATTATTTTAAAAATGAATAATTTATTAGTACAAAACAAAAAAGAGTCACTTCTCAGCAACTCTTTTTTTTATGTGTTGCGGAGGCGGGACTCGAACCTGCGACCTTTGGGTTATGAGCCCAACGAGCTACCACTGCTCCACTCCGCGATATTGAGAGTGCAAAGGTACTACTTTATTTAGTAAATTCAAAATTTTTCGATGTTTTTTTCAAAAAGTTTGATTAGAACATGCTTTTTTGTACTTTTGCAAGCAAGCCGGATAAATATCATATAACAATGGAAATAACAGTATCTAAAACTCGTGACAGATTGATTGAAGTAGCTCGACAACTATTCGCCAGACATGGTGTCGAGAATACTACAATGAATGATATTTCCCAAGCTTCCGAAAAAGGCCGGCGCACATTGTATACGTACTTCAAAAGTAAAAAAGAGATCTATCAGGCTGTTACAAATGCTGAACTCGATATCATATTAATTAGTTTGAGTGAAGTCACGAAAAAAAACCTGCCTGCTGACCGGAAGTTGCTCGAATTCATCAATGTCAGGTTAAAAACTGTGAAAGATGTTGTGTTTCGCAATGGAACGCTAAGGGCTGATTTTTTTCGGGATATTTGTCGTGTTGAAAATGTTAGAAGAAATTTTGATAAAAAAGAAATTGAATTTGTAGAAAAAATTCTGTCTGATGGCGTTCGAGAAGGAATTTTTCGGATTGAAGATACATTCTCTACTGCAGAAGTGCTTCATTACGCGCTCAAAGGATTGGAGGTACCATATATCAGAGGAACAATTGCCGATTTGGATGAGAATGAAAAGAAAATAAAAAGCATCATTGATTTGATGTTTTTTGGAATACTGAAACCCCCAACCCCCTAAAGGGGATTTAGGGGTAAAAAAATAAATAATTATATATGAAATTATTAGAAGGAAAAGTTGCTGTCGTAACAGGTGCAGCTCGTGGTATAGGAAAGTCTATTGCCGTTAAGTTTGCTCAGGAAGGAGCTAATATTGCTTTTACGGATTTGAGTATCGACGATAATGCAAAGGCCACAGAAATAGAAATTGCTTCTTATGGAGTGACGGTGAAAGCATACTCCTCTAATGCAGCAAACTTTGAAGATACCCATCAAATTGTTGAGGAAATCGTAAAAGATTTCGGCCGTGTGGATATTTTGGTTAATAATGCAGGTATCACTCGCGACGGACTGATGATGCGCATGTCTGAACAACAGTGGGATATGGTTATCAATGTAAATTTGAAGTCTGCATTCAATTTTATTCATGCTTTGACTCCCGTTATGATGAAACAAAAAGCAGGAAGCATTATTAATATGAGTTCCGTTGTCGGCGTTTCGGGAAACGCAGGACAAACCAACTATTCAGCATCAAAAGCAGGTATGATCGGATTGGCAAAATCCATCGCCAAAGAGTTAGGTTCCCGCGGAATCCGGGCCAATGCCATCGCTCCCGGATTTATCATTACCGAGATGACTCATCAACTTTCGGAAGAAGTAAGGAAACAGTGGGCAGAGCAAATTCCGTTGAAACGTGGCGGTACTCCCGATGATGTAGCTAATGTGGCTTTATTCCTTGCATCCGACCTTTCTTCTTATGTTACCGGTCAGGTTATCCCCGTTTGTGGAGGCATGAATATGTAATTTAATGGAGGTCGTCTACGAAGATAATCATCTGATCGCTGTGAACAAGACCTGTTCGGAAATTGTTCAGGGAGATAAAACAGGAGATAAACCTCTTTCGGAAATTGTCGGCCAATGGCTGAAAGAGAAATACAATAAACCCGGCAATGTATTTGTTGGCGTTACCCACAGATTAGACCGACCCGTTTCAGGGTTGATTCTTTTTGCAAAAACCAGTAAGGCTTTAGCCCGACTCAATGAGATGTTCAGGAATGGGGAAATCAAAAAAACATATTGGGCTATTGTAAAAGATAAACCGGAAGAAGTTGAAGCTGAGTTGATCCATTATATGGTCAAGAACGAAAGGCAAAATAAATCATTTGCCTACGATATGGAAAAACCGGGCTCGAAAAAAGCGATTCTTCACTATAAAGTAATTGCCCAATCGGATAATTATTTTTTACTGGAAATTGATTTGAAAACAGGCCGCCATCATCAAATCCGTTGTCAATTGGCCAAAATAGGATGTCCGGTCAAAGGCGATTTGAAATATGGTTTCCCCCGTTCCAATCCCGACGGAGGAATTAGCTTACATGCACGGAGAGTTAAATTTATTCATCCGGTTTCGCAGCAAGAGATTGAAATAGTAGCTCCTGTCCCTGACGAGAAACTTTGGAAGATGTTTGTTTTATGACAAAATTTAGATTTGCTGCGTGTTTTTTTGCAATATTATTATTTTTGTCTTGTCAGAAAAATGAAAATCGTAACATTGACTTTTATTATTGGAGAAGCAATGTTTCGTTCAACAGTTTGGAAAAAGAATATTTCAATAACTTGCAAGTGAAAAAATTGTATATTCGTTTGTTTGATGTAGACCAATCCGCAGGTATGTATCCAGAGCCAATCGGAATGATTAATCAATTCGATGGAAATGAATTAGATACTGAATATATTCCGACGGTTTTTATTACCAACCGTACTTTTGAAAATTTACCGACGGAAAATGTAAAATTGCTTGCTGAAAATGTTTATCGTCAGATAGAGAAAATATTATATTCTTGTAACATCAAGAATTTCAACGAAGTACAGATTGATTGTGATTGGACAAATGGAACGCACAGAAATTATTTTCACTTTCTCGAAGAATTGAAAAAAATTTCGGACAAAAAGATTAGTTGTACTTTGCGATTACATCAAATCAAATACAGGAAAAAGATGGGCATTCCACCTGTCGATAAGGGTTGTTTAATGTGTTATGCCACTTCGAGTCCGAAAGACGATGATGATAAAAATTCAATTTTAGACATTGCACTGTTGAAAGATTATCTTTCCGACGTGGAAAATTATCCGTTGGATTTTGATATTGCTTTGCCTTTGTATTCATGGGCTGTAGTTCGTAATCATTTGGGAAAAATCAAGTTAATCAACGGAGTGACGGCAGAAGAATTACAAAACAACGAACATTTTGAAAAAATTACCGGCATGCGCTTTAGGGTTGTAGATGATATTTTCTTTGGCGGAATGTATTTGAATGAAGGGTTTATTATTGATATTGAGTATGTTACTCCCGAATTATTGAATACTGCGAAAAATTATATCGGTAAAAAACTGAAAAATAAAAACTATAATATTATATATTTCCATTTGGATAGTATTTTTCTTAAACGTTTTAGTATAAAAGAATTACAATGAAAAAACTGTTTTTAATATTGGCGCTGGCCACTTCTTTTTCTTTACGAGGTTTTGCATGCGCAGATTATGATGCTAACGATGGTTATTACAATCTTTTCGTACAGGAAACTATTGGCGACCCGCAATATTTTCCATTTCTTTTGACCTTGGGATCGGCATATTACGATTCTAATATCAATGACAAATTTTCCAACGAAAACATTGAAGAATGGTCAAACTATCTGAATATCAACTATAAAGATGCATGTTATTTGGTTTTTAAGGCAAAAAAATCCGATGTTGATGATTTGATTGCCGGTAGAAATGTTGCAAATGATTCGCTTTCGTTTGCTACACAAAGTTTCGTGAAACAACATATTCAGGCTTTGAAATATATTTCGTATGCCAAATATTTGGAACCCTATATGAGTTACAAACTTGAATTAAACGAACAAAATTCATGGCAGTACGACGAAAATAATCCGCCTAAATCGGTTGCCAATCTGGATTATGACAAGATTATTGATGTGCTGCAAAGAAGTTGGAATGCGGAAACCGATAAAGAATTGAAACTGCGTTATGGCTACCAGTTAGTACGTTTTGCGCATTATTACGGAAATTTCGACAAAGCGATTCAATTTTTCAATGAATATGTAGAAAGTTTAGATTATAAACCGGTAATGTATTTCTACGCATTAGATCAAAAAGCAGGCGCTGAGCGTGGTTTGGGAAATATGGCACAGGCGGCTGCCGATTTTTTTACCGTTTTTAATAATACGCAGAATATTAAGACCGATGTCTATAGTTCAATGCGGCTTTGTACCGGAAAAATAGACGAAGATGGTGATACGTATTACGCATTTTCCGACAGTTTTTTTGAAGAGCTTTTGAAACAGGCAAAAACTGATGATGCACGAAATAATATTTACCTCTTCCTTGGTTATCAAGATTTTAATAATCCTTTGCAAAGTCTGAAAAAAATCATTTCCACTTCGCCCGGCGCTATTCAGGCAAAAGTTTTGATGGCACGCGCAGTTAATCAATTGGAGCGAACTTTTTTGACAACGACTATTTCGCGGTGTCCTGATAATAAAGAATATTATTGGGGGTTAAGAGTCGATTTGACCGATTGTTTGCCGAATCTGACCGACAGACGCTTGCCGATTGTATCTAAAGAAATACCCGAATATCAATTTCTTGAAGATGCCTTGGCAATTTCGCTTAAACAAACCCAAAATAATGTGGAAGATAAAAACTTTTGGAATACAACAACTGCTTATCTTTATTTTTTGAAAAAAGACTACGATTCGGCTAAAAAGTATTTGGAAAAAGTGGATGGCAACAACCAACTTTTCGGAGAACAAAAAACGCGAATGGAAATGTTGATTGAAATTTGCGAACAACCCACAATACAACAAAGTAAATTGGCATGGCTACCCAACTGGATGAAAAAACTCTTTGGAATTTCCAATAAAATAACCATTATTACACCCGAATTTGAAAACATTCTTTTCACGAAATATAAGAATGTATTTGATGCTGTCAACCTTCCTGGCATGCAGGATCAATACTTTTCGTCGAGTACTACTACGCAGGATTTTGTTATCGATATTTTGGCTAATCGCTATTATATTCAGAGAGATTTAGCAAAATCTTTTCTCCTGCAAAACAGCCTAAAGGCTTTGGAATCAAATCCTGATCTTGATTTGATTGCTGAAATCGAAGCTTTCTATCACAAAAAAAATAAATCGCCAATGGATAAGTATTTGGCAGGAAATATTGATGTGGATGCTTATCTTGCAGATATAAAGGGTACGGTTTACTTGTCGCAAGGAAATTTGGAAAAAGCGTTGTCGTGTTTCAAGCAAGGAAATGACAATTCCAATATTTCGAATTTGATTTTTGGTCATAATCGGATTGAATCTTTCGAATCGCCCGAAAACGAAGTAATGCGTATTGATTATACGGACGATTTTCCATTTATACAAAATCGTATGAACAAAAAAGAATTAACTGAAACTTTGATTCAACTCCAAAAAGCGGCAAAAAAAGACGACGAGCTTGCTGCAAAAGCAAACTATTTATTGGGAAATTTCTTTTATAATACCACTTCTACAGGTTATTTCCGACATATTCTTCGTTTCGATCAAACCAACGGCAACGGTGAAAAATATTATGGCGATAATAATAAACCTGTAAATTTATCCGGAAATGTTTATTTGAAAAATTATGCCTATTCATATTATTTCCCAGATAATCTGACGCTTCCGAATCAATATTTGGAACGTGCTATGGCGCTTGCTAAAGACGATGAACTTCGGGCACACATTGCTTTCGCCCTTTCTAAAACCGAGCAGGAAGAATTCTATATCCAAAACGATATGTCCGGGTATGGTGGAGAAACTCCTGAAAATGATGGAATTTTAATTACCAATCGAAAGTATTTCAAAGAGTTAAGTAAATATTCCGATACGAAATTCTATGATGAAGTAAGAACCAATTGTTTGTATTTTGATTATTACATAACATATTTTTAAAGCGTTGAAAATCAGGTAGCAGCATCGTCGACTTTCCACAAACTCATCATATTTCATCCATTTGTTTTGATAAATATTCACCCAATCTTTGGAATGCAATTTTACGATGACTGATATGTACCTTGTTATTCATCATTAGTGAAAAAGTAACATCAGAGCCGTCTGGTATAAATATTCTGTCGTAATCCATACAATCTATATCTTCTCCATACACTTTTTCAGCGATACGACCACTTATTATTCCTTCAAAAGCAATTGGCTCTTCGTTAGGCTTACAGATAGCAACTACAGAACGAAAATAAGCAGTTCTATCCTTACCATCTAACAACCGCAAAATTCCATCATAACCTATCCGTTTAATAATCCATTTTGGATTAAAACTCGGAAAATCGTAATAGGCATTAAAAAACAAACCTGTATCTTCTGCAACGATTGTTTTGTTGTAAAGATTTGCACCTTCTTTTGCTGCTTTTAGTGCAATCTGTTTAATAGGGTCACTCACAGTATCATTTTTGTACTCTTGCTTTTCTTCAGCGAGTTGGACAAGGCGAATACTATTATATGGTTTCAATGCTTCTTCCGCCTCAATAAACTTGTGGTAATTCTGGGTCAAAAATGATATGACAATACGTTCATCTTTCATAAATTAATATCCATTTTTTCTATTTCTTTTACGTAATCTAATATTTTCTTAGTAAAATCAATTGATTTGAATGGCGTAAACGAACCTCCGGTCTCTGATGTTAAAGCTATATAATCAACACCTTCCAAACAAGAATTAGTAATATCAATTATTTCTGCCCTGAGAGGTATTTCGCTCCATTTTAGAGAGTCTAAAGTTCCTGTACCGAGGGAAATTTTACAACCTGCTTTTTGTGCCTTGGAAATTAAAATTTTTTGTACAATTCCAATTTTTTCAATTCCTAATGAAAGTCCAAGATCCCCACGCCCAATAAAGATTGTGTCTGACAGCGCCATTATATTTTCGATATTGTTCACTGCCGCAACCGTTTCTATTTTTGGAATGATAGAGGCTGCTCGTGGAAAATGTTTTTTTGCCCAAACGATGTTATCAGCGTTTTCAACAAACGATAGAATAATGCTGACAGGGAAACGATTTAAAAGCGTATTCACTTCTGAAATTTCCTTTTCGTCGATGCAAAATTTAAAAAAATCCTTTCCTTTAATACCAATGGCTACGCCATCACCAAGTTTCCCTATAGATAGAGATTGTAAAATAATTGTGTTTAGAGAAATTTCTTTCACAACTCCTTCAATTTCGCCGTCTCCAAAATACACAATATCGTTTACCTTAATTTCATCAAAGAAACGTTGATTTTGCAATACAGCATTAATCCCTTCATTTATTCTATCCGAAATAACGAATATGGAATCCATTATCAAGTCTATGCCGTTTTTATCAACAAGATTCAGGCGAGGCTTTGTGTTAGCAATGTCAAGCAAAATTTGAGACAACGGATAGTTTAATTTATCTAATTTTTCTATGGTTTCATAAATCCACGCATAAGGACAACGCCCTGTGTTTAACCTTATTCCAACAACGTCATATTCCAATAATTTTTTTAAGTCATTATTGCTCGAAAAGCCGCGTCTGTCGACTGTTACCCAAAGTTTAGGTGTTTTCATATTCCTAATTCCTCCTTTATAATGTTTATACGTTTGTTTAAATTTTTCTTCACCTCTTGAGAGTCTTTAATAACGGTAGGATCTGCGGGAGCCTCAATTTCAATAACCCGATAACCATAGCGTTTATATATTGCAACTCTACTTGAATGTAATTCTTTAAGTTCCTCAAAATTAAATTTTCTAATATTTGCGTCGCCGGCTTGCGGCGATACGATATATCCGGGAATAGGGTGAAAAATAAAAACAGGGTCATCGTATTTTTTTTGGCGGTCATTTACAAAATTATAATATTTATCAGGCAGTCTTCCATCGTAGTTGCCTGATTTAGCAAAACTTTCCAAAGTAATGATACCTCTGTCATAAAAACTTATTAAATCAGGCTTGGCTTCATTGTATTCCTTGATTGCAAGGTCAATTGCGTGTTTGAAAAACAACTCCCAATCATCTTCCGGCTGCATATTTGGTTTTCTACTCTCCTCTCTCATCTTTTGAATAGAATCATTAATCAAACCGCTAAAAACCGTATAACCTGATTCCTTAAAAGAACCTTCAAATTCTCTACCCCTATCATCTCTGTCAGACCTTCCGGTAAGTAAAGTTGTTTTGCCGGACCCAGGTGGACCATCAATAATAATACGTTTTGGAGTTCCCAATTTGTGTGTTTTTCCAAATACTTGCGACTTACTCCATAGAGTATTAAATTCCCGACGAAAATAGTTAAACCAATAATCGTTTTTCTTGAGCATAAACATTGGCCTATAGTCGGGTTGTGTTAGAGTATAAAAATTTGGACGAATGAAAATTATTTCTGTATTGTCATATTTTTTATAATATTCAAAACTAAAAGGCGCAAAATGATTCATAACACGGATTTCTACTTGGTCTTTTCCTTTTTTCAGTAAATCTTTAAGAACTGTATGCGATGAGAGTACGCTTTCTTTGTTAAAATTCATATAGTCAGCTTCATAGTCAATAATCGGAGAGTATTGGTTGAATACTAAAAATTTGCACCTAAAATCACTATTTTCTATTGATATTTTCAAATCATCTATGTGTAATTGAAGAAAGGTACTTCCCGTTCGTGACATAAAACTGAATTCCCTTGCATCTTTGAAAATATCCGGAAGTGCGGCTTCAGATGGACGGTTGTCTTGAGGAAAGAGCACAGTATCGGAATAATGTGGATTTTGAGCATGTTTTTCATTTGTTTGATTTGCATTGTTTTGTGAAGTCTGCAATTCTTTTATCTTGGAACAAAGCTTCTCCATGTTCTCTTTGGGACAAACATCAAAAGCACGACACGTTCTCCCATCACAATAAGGGGGTAATGGTAAGTCTGATTTGGAATTAGCTGGTATTGCTGCCATAATTATTTTGTGTTATTTTTAATATTAATTTTAATTTGTTTATAGTGTTCGGAATCTTCAATAAATTTCACAAGATTATCTCTCTTCTTTAAAACTTCTGGAGTTGGTTTTTGCTCCTCATCTTCCAATAACATTTTATGTTCTGAATCTTGCAATATTTTTAACCGTCCATATATTGCGACCAGTGATTGTAAAAACGTATTATTTCCGATGTCTAAAAGTATTGCTGAAGAAATAACAGAATCCCAAATGGGAAAATCATAAGACAACAATGTGTTTTTATATCGAGGAGATTTGATATCGCTATATAACTCTGTAAGTTCCAAATAAACTCTCTTTTTCAAACTGCGTATCTTCATTTTTTTTGCAATCTTTCCGGAAAACCATGCGCCGACTAATGCAAGGGCAAAACCAATAAAAGCTCCGATTGCTTGTTCTACAATACTGCTACCGCTTATTCCTGTAAAAATACCGGTCAATTCTTGTTGTTTCTCCACGCAAGTGGTAATATGTTCAATACACAATATTATCATCATTTTAATTTTTTTGTAAAATTACACTTTTTTTAGTTATTTGATCAAAAATGCAACACGCTATTCCCTGCCACTACATGCAACTCTGTAATTATCACAATAAAACTTTCAATTTAGGCAATAGTGTGTTGAATATTCGATTGTATATTTGTCAAAGTCTATCAGACTTATTTGCAATAGTCGTACAAATGTACAAAGATATAATTTATGATCATACATTATGCTTTGTTCTAATTAAATATCCGCTTATTGATGAGTTTTTTATAACTTTGCCAACTTAAAACAGAAATTAAGTGGAAGAAGTTATTTATTCAAACCATACGATTGATTTTGTAAAAATCGCCGTGGAATTTTGTGGCTGGGCTGAAAACGTCCGCAAAATTGATAAGGATACCTTTATCGATCAAGGCGTAAAGATTTTACCCATGCTCTATCTCAAAGCTTCATTTGTTCCTCTGATAGAAGAAGAGTATGATTCTGATTTGGAAGTAGGTGTTGTGGAAGAAATGTATGCCCGGGTTCAAAACGGTGTAGCCGATTTACTTGGCGATGATGACTTGTATCTGGAAACGTTTCATCCCGAGATGCAATACAGCGACACTCCTATCGCAGTGAATATTTCGGAAGATTTGGCCGATATCTATCAGGATTTGGGCAATTTTATTTCCGTTTTCAAACACGGACAAAAAGAAACCATGAACGATTCTTTGGCTGCATGTATTGAAGCTTTCAAAGAATATTGGGGACAAAAATTAGTCAATGTTTTACGAGCGCTGCACTATCTAAAATACAAAGAAGTTGAAAATGGAGAGTTGAATAACTGAATAATTGAATAACTGATGTCAATTATTCAGTTACTCAGTTATTCAACTATAGAAATATGGAATCAAGTATAACAAAAGAAACAATATCAACACTTGAACTGGAAAAATTCGAGGGTCGGATGATAGTGATTCAATCTCCGGTTGAAGCGGAAAAGGCGGTTAAATTTCTTTCAGGATATGCAATGATAGGATTTGACACGGAAACACGTCCGGCTTATAAAAAAGGTTCACATCATAGTGTTTCACTCGTTCAGTTGTCGACAGAAGATACTTGCTTTTTATTCCGGCTGAATATTATCGGATTTCCTCAATGTCTGATCGATTTGTTGTCTAATCAGGAGATAAAAAAAATAGGGTTGTCGTTGAGAGATGATTTTGCTTCCATGCACCGTCGCCAATCATTTACGCCGAATGGTTTTGTAGACTTACAGAAAGTAGTGCAGGAATATGGTATTACGGATATTAGTTTGCAAAAAGTATATGCGATATTGTTCCATAAAAAAATATCGAAAAATCAGCGGCTTACTAATTGGGAGGCTGATGTATTAACAGATTCGCAAAAGAAATACGCAGCCCTCGACGCTTGGGCTTGCCTCAAAATATATAATAAGTTGAATAATAGAATAACTGAATAACTGACATCTGTTATTCAGTTATTCAGTTATTCTATTATTCAACTATTCAACTCTCAATATGGTAAAATTATATTTGCGCCCTAAGAAAGAAGAATCCGTATTGCGATTTCATCCCTGGATTTTTTCGGGAGCTATCAGTCATAGTGATGGCAACCCTGAAGAAGGAGATTTGGTTGAGATTTATGATTCTCAAAAGAGATTTTTGGCTATAGGTCATTGCCAAGTAGGAAGTATTGCCGTTAGAATCCTGACTTTTAAAGAAGAATCTATTGACAAAAATTTTTGGAAGAAACGATTCAAACACGCCTATAACTTAAGAAAACAACTTCAATTGGTAAATCCTCCTTATAACGACACTTTTCGCTTGATTCACGGCGAGGGAGACGGAATGCCCGGTTTAATCGTCGATGTTTATGCCGGAACTGCTGTTATGCAGGCTCATTCACCCGGTATGCACCTGGCAAGAATAGAATTAGCCGAAGCTCTCAAAGAAACAATGGGCGGCGATATTCATAATATTTATTATAAATCGGAATCTACATTGCCTTTCAAAGCAGATTTGGACGCTGAAAATGATTATTTGTCCGGAGGAAAACAAGTTTCAAACATAGCAACCGAATGTGGTATTAAATTCTATATAGATTGGATAAAAGGCCAGAAGACAGGATTTTTTATCGACCAACGTGAAAATCGTGTTCTTCTTGAAAAATATGCTAAAGGTCGAAGCGTGTTAAATATGTTTTGCTATACCGGAGGATTTTCGTGTTATGCTATGCGGGGAAATGCCAGGTTAGTACATTCTGTAGACAGTTCATCAAAGGCAATCAAATTAACAAACGACAATGTAGAACTGAATTTTCCGGGAGATCTCCGCCACCAATCTTTTGCGGAAGATGCTTTCAAATATTTGGAAAAAATGGGAGATCAATATGACTTGATCATATTGGATCCGCCTGCTTTCGCCAAACATCGCAATGTATTGAAAAATGCGTTGCAGGGTTACCGGAAGCTTAATGCAATTGCTTTTGAGAAAATAAAACCCGGAGGAATTATCTTTACCTTTTCTTGTTCTCAAGTAGTAACCAAAGAAAATTTCCGTTTAGCGGTATTTAGCGCTGCCGCCCAATCAAAAAGAACGGTTAAAATCCTACATCAACTGACTCAGCCGTCTGATCATCCGATTGACATATATCATCCTGAAGGTGAGTATATTAAGGGACTTGTTTTATATGTGGAATAATTTTTTAACAGTTAAATGATGTTATTTTTGAGTTAAAATATGCCGAAAACATGTTTTATAACATAAAATGCATTACCTTTGTACTGTGTTTTTCATGGTATTAGATTTAAGGTTAAATGAAGATTGTGGTTGTCGTGAGACAGCCTTTTCTTTTTTAAATACATATTCTCCAAATAATCCCAAACTTTTCTTCACACCTTCAAGTGGTTCATAATTGAAATAAACGGAAAAAGAATTTATTAATGAAGAAATATATTGTAGGAATTTAAGAAAAGAATGGCAGTTTAGAGGTACCTGGCAGATTCGAACTGCCGTACGCGGTTTTGCAGACCGCTGCCTAGCCACTCGGCCAAGGTACCTTTTCAAATTTGCGAGTGCAAAGTAAGTTAATTTATTTTATTATTCCAAATAATTAAACCTTTTTGTCCTTTAATTATTATGTTTATCTTTGCAAAAATTACACTTTACAAAAAACATGAACTACATAAAAACAGAAATTCCGGATGTCTGGATCTTAGAACCTAAAGTGTTCAATGATGCCCGTGGTTATTTCATGGAAACTTTCAAAAAAGGAGAGTTTGAATCTCACGTCGGTAAAATTGATTTTATTCAAGATAATGAATCCAAATCATCTTTTGGAGTGTTAAGAGGTCTGCATTTCCAAAAAGGAGAATTTTCTCAGGCAAAATTGGTGCGCGTCATTACAGGAAAAGTGTTGGATGTCGCAGTCGATATTCGTAAAGACTCTCCCACTTTCGGCAAACATGTCGCAGTTGAATTGTCGGGAGAAAATAAACGGCAATTTTTTATCCCGAGAGGATTTGCCCACGGCTTTCTGGTATTGAGCGATGAAGTTGTTTTTTGCTATAAAGTAGATAATATTTATTCTCCGCAAAGCGAAGGCTCTATTTTATACAATGATGCAGATATAAATATCAATTGGCCAATTGATCCATCGGAAATAATCGTTTCTGAAAAAGATAAAAATGCACCTTTATTCAGGGAGTTGTAAATAAGAAAAACTAACAATATTATGAAAGGAATTATTTTAGCCGGAGGAAGCGCCACGCGACTTTTTCCTCTTTCAAAATCCATTTCAAAACAAATCATGCCGGTTTATGATAAACCGATGATTTATTATCCTTTATCTACTTTAATGTTAGCAGGTATTCGGGAAGTTTTAATTATTTCAACTCCTCGAGATTTACCTATGTTTCAACAATTGTTAGGTTCCGGGGAATCATTAGGAATGAAATTTGAATATATTATTCAGGAAGTTCCCAACGGTTTGGCGCAAGCGTTCGTTCTGGGAGAAAAATTTATCAACGGAGAACCGGCTTGCTTGATATTAGGCGATAATATTTTCTATGGACAGGGTTTTAGCAGAATGCTTCATCAAGCAAAAAATATTAAGGAAGGAGCTTGTGTTTTTGGTTATTACGTAAAAGATCCACGCGCTTATGGAGTTGTTGAATTCGATAAGTCGGGAACTGTTATATCCATTGAAGAAAAACCGGAAAATCCTAAATCAAATTATGCCGTTCCCGGATTATATTTTTATGATCATACGGTTGTAGAAAGGGCAAAAGCATTAAAACCTTCTGCCCGTGGCGAATATGAAATTACCGATTTAAATCGCACGTATCTGGAAGAAGGCTCCTTAAAAGTAGAATTATTCGGCCGGGGTTTTGCATGGTTGGATACCGGCAATTGCGACAGTTTGCTTGATGCCGGCAATTTTGTCGAAACCATTCAAAAACGCCAGGGTTTTTATGTTTCCTGTATAGAAGAAATCGCCTGGCGGAACAAATGGATAAACGACAAACAGTTACACGACTTAGGAAAATCATTAGATAAAACAGAATACGGACAATACATACTATCATTGATATGAAAAAAAATATTTTAGTTACAGGAGGCGCTGGATTTATTGGCTCTCATGTAGTTCGCTTATTTGTTAATAAATACCCCGATTATCATATAATTAATTTAGATAAATTAACTTATGCGGGCAATTTGTCTAATTTGAAAGATATAGAGAAAAAAGCAAACTATACATTTGTGAAAGCAGATATCTGTGATTTTGATGCAATGCTCGATATTTTCCAAAAATATAATATTACCGGTGTTATTCATTTGGCAGCTGAAAGCCATGTGGATCGTTCCATAAAAGACCCTTTTACTTTTGCTCAAACCAATGTAATGGGAACTTTGTCTTTATTGCAGGCAGCCAAGCATTACTGGAATGGAGAGTGGAAAGATAAATTATTTTACCATATTTCAACAGATGAGGTATATGGCGCTTTAGGCGATGAGGGATTTTTCGTGGAAACTACAAAATATGATCCTCATTCACCTTATTCGGCATCGAAAGCGGCAAGTGATCATTTTGTTCGTGCTTTTCATGACACATTCGGAATGCCGACCATTGTTACCAACTGTTCAAACAATTATGGCCCTTTCCAATTCCCTGAAAAATTGATTCCTCTGTTTATTAATAACATTCGAAATAATAAACCGTTACCGGTGTATGGAAAAGGAGAAAATGTGCGTGATTGGTTATTTGTAGAAGATCACGCTATAGCTATTGACCTTATTTTCCATCAGGGAAAGATAGCGGAAACCTATAATATTGGAGGGTTTAATGAATGGAAAAACATTGATTTAATCAAAGTTATGATCAAAGTAGTGGATAAATTACTTGGAAGAGAAGCCGGAAGCTCTGAAAAACTGATTACTTATGTTACAGACAGAGCAGGCCACGACCTCCGTTATGCAATTGATTCTTCAAAATTGAAAAATGAATTGGGCTGGGAACCAAGCTTGCAATTTGAGGAAGGAATAGAAAAAACAGTCCGCTGGTATCTCGAAAATCAGGATTGGGTGGAAGAAGTAACTTCCGGAGATTACCAGAAATATTACGAACAAATGTATGGAAACCCCTAAATCCCCTAAAGGGGACTTAAGAGAGCAAAAGACCGTAATTCGCTTATAAAAGAAGAATCTTAAATACAAATAACAATTAAATAACTGCACCAAAAGTCCCCTTTAGGGGATTTAGGGGTTAAAAATTATTAAAAATGTCAAAAATAATCATCATTGGCGCCGGAGGCGTTGGAACGGTTGTAGCTCACAAAGTGGCTCAAAATCATGAGGTGTTTACGGAAATTATGCTGGCAAGCCGCACGCTTTCCAAATGTGATGCAATTGCCGATGCTATAGGAACTAAATACGGTAATAAAAAAATACAGACTGCCAAAGTAGACGCCGATAATGTTCCTGAATTAGTGGCATTATTCAAAAAATTTCAACCAAAAATTGTTATTAACGTAGCATTGCCCTATCAGGATTTGACGATTATGGATGCTTGTCTGGAAGCAGGAGTAAATTATTTGGATACGGCGAACTACGAACCGTTAGATGAAGCTAAGTTCGAGTATAAATGGCAATGGGAATATCAGGAAAAATTCAAAGCCGCCGGATTGACAGCTATTTTAGGTTGTGGATTCGATCCGGGCGTAAGTGGAATCTATACGGCTTATGCAGCCAAACACCATTTCAGCGAAATGCAATATTTGGATATCGTCGATTGCAATGCGGGAGATCACGGAAAAGCTTTTGCCACCAATTTCAATCCCGAAATCAATATTCGTGAGGTCACTCAAAAAGGTAAATATTGGGAAAACGGTCAATGGGTTTATACAGAACCCCACGAAATTCATAAACCCTTAAATTATCCAAACATTGGCCCAAAAGAATCGTATGTAATTTATCACGAAGAGTTGGAGTCGTTGGTAAAAAATTTTCCGACATTAAAACGCGCCCGTTTTTGGATGACATTCGGTCAGGAATATTTAACGCACCTGCGTGTAATCCAAAATATTGGAATGGCCCGTATTGATCCGGTTATGTATAATGGAGTAGAAATCGTTCCAATCCAATTCCTGAAAGCTGTCCTTCCGAATCCCGGCGACTTGGGCGAAAATTATACCGGCGAAACTTCTATTGGTTGTCGTATCAAGGGATTAGATAAAAACGGCAAAGAAATAACTTACTATGTTTATAATAACTGTTCGCACGAAGCAGCTTATAAAGAAACAGGAGCGCAGGGAGTCAGTTACACAACCGGTGTTCCCGCCATGATTGGCGCCATGATGTTTGTCAAAGGTTTGTGGAAAAAACCGGGAGTGTTTAATGTAGAAGAATTTGATCCGGATCCGTTTATGGAACAACTGAATAAGCAGGGATTGCCTTGGCATGAGGTGTTTAATGAAGATTTGGAAGTATAAAGGGTAAAGGGTAAAGGGTAAACGGTGCAGGGTACACGGGAAAATAAAATATATGTGAAAAGCTCATATTATGTGGCAATTTTTGTTCTTTTTGTTTTATGTTCATGCAAAAAGCAAAATGAAATTGTGACGCTTCCTGTAGATAAATTGTATAATAAAATTCACACCTCCTGTTATAAGAAAAAAGAAATGAAATGCACGTAGTGCTTAAGCGTTTATAGCCGTGTGCGAAAGCGCACGGTGTGTATGAATGATGGCCCCCATCACGCCGCGTAGCGGTGTTGTTAATTTATCCGGCCAAACAAATATTGTTCGTCATAGTCGATCCCAAATTTTTCCAAAAAACACAAATAACCTTGCATTTATCCTGAATGCAGCGCCGCTATACGGCGCATGATGACGCGGGGAACATTTCCAATACCGTGCGCTTCCGCACACGGCTATAAACACCTAAGCACTACGTGCTTTTCAGTTGTCCCAAATCATGGGACAACTCACTTCCTTAAAAAGCAGATTTTTTATTTCTAAAACTGTTCTATAAACTTTTTGGAATTATGAAAATGTTTCTCTATTTTTGCAAAAACAATTGATAAATATAAAACATGGAAACCAAAGAAATGAAATCAAGAACCAAGACAGCAAGCAATTTATCAGAAGAAATTAAGCAAAGTTCTTCCATATCAAGAGAAGAATTTTTGAAAGACACAATATCCTTTAGTGAATTTAAGACGATTTTTGCAAAAAAAATGAACGAAAGAATAAACACAAATCTTTGTATATGAATATTGGAGACAAAATCCCTGAAATTCTGGGAAAAGATCAAAACGGAAAAGAAATCAAAGCATCCGATTATAAAGGGAAAAAACTGGCGCTTTATTTTTATCCGAAAGACGATA
>Ga0123357_10001807_pt1 | contig 23177 bp, 23 predicted proteins | sample TergutEmb28metaG_FD_89873 | JGI IMG/M metagenome (GOLD analysis project Ga0123357, IMG submission 89873) | Embiratermes neotenicus P4 segment gut microbial communities from Petit-Saut dam, French Guiana - Emb289 P4 | ecosystem: Host-associated > Arthropoda: Insects > Digestive system > Gut ... | reverse complement strand
GTTTATAAAGAACAAGGAGGGAAAGCAGCGGCAAAGCCGCTGCTTTCCCTCTCCCTCCCCTCTAAAGGCGAAATGTCATTCCGAACGCAGTGAGGAATCCAATCTTAACTAAACGACATTGATACAAATACTCAAAAAGAGTGAGCATTTTTATTTTCTTGCAAAATAAGGGAGACATTCAAGGCCGGTTTTTATTTTATTTTATTTTCGTGGTCTTTAAACCTCATTTTCACCTCATTTTTTCAACAAAACTACCTCAGTAGCAATTAGATACGATATTTCTCCAACCTCATTACCTAATTTTGATTGTTTGTTGATAAAATTTCAGACAGGATGTGATTTTTAATGAGGTAATGAGGTTGCGTTTGTTTTTATAATTCATTGCTACTAAGGTAGTTCTGTTGAAAAAATAAGGTAAAAAATGAGGTTTTCTCGTTTGTATGAATTAAGCATATTCCAAAATCAGCTTGGGGTCGATATTGAATACTTTATACAAACGTTTTGCCATTTGCATAGAAATCGGACGTTTTCCACTTTCAGCCTTAACCTGACGGCTATGGTCGAAGACTACGCCGAACGCTCAGGCCAATCATTCTACGGCCAACCGGTGGATTGTATACAACCAATACAAGGCGTTTTAATAATATTATATTCTCCTTTTAAATAAATATTTAAATCTTTTTTATTCGGAAAAATCTGATTTAAATTACCTATATGATTGTAAATTATATCATCTTTTTCATTCCAAAATAGTTTGTAGCGCAACTTCCCGCTTTCATCAATTATTGCAGAATAAGTTGAGCAATCATTACATCCACCCCATCCATCAATTATAAAATAATTCTGATTTTCTACTTTAATAACGCCTATTTTTGTGATGAAATTCTGCAAATACTTCAGATACCCTAAATTTGTTTTAATAGAATCGTAACCTCCATTTAACAATTTTCCTTAGCGAGTGTACTACCTTATTGCCACAGCCATAAAGAAACGAAACCAATATCCATATCAAAATTAATCGTATCATAATTTTAGTGTTAAGCTCCCTTATTGTTGGCTTATTCTGTCCCATATTGTTATTTCATTCATAAGTTTTTGCTTTTGAAAAAATACAAGATGTCAAAAGAAAAATAAAAATTATGTTCTTAATTGTCTTTATCATAAAAAGTGTCATCTAAGCATTGATTTATCGTTAATTTATTTTTACTCAATAGAAAACAGTAAGGACTTCATATCTTTTGAAAAATTCCTCATTCTTATCAAATACATTTTTTTCTTTTGTTATGCCGTATTTTCTTAGTATTTGATTATAATTCCCTGATTTATATGTTTCTTGTTTTGATGTAAACTCATACCATAGCAATTCACCTTGCATATCATATAAAGATAGTAGCATTCCATTCCATACAGTACTATACCAAATTAAATATAAATCGCCCTCAGTTCCTTTTAATAAATGTATTTGCTCCACATAACTATCTATATCTAACAAATTCCACCCTTTGATATGAAAAATAGTATCAAATATATCCTGTTTGGATATTTGTTTTATTATTTTATTATCTTTTTTAAATTTTATCGTTTGCTGTGGTGAGAGTTTACATTTATAAAAACTTTCAGGTGTTAATTTATTGTTTTTCGGATTAATAGCAACATCTGATTGACACTTTATTTCTGTTTCAATCATCAAACAATAGTTTTTATTTTGCATAGAATCGACCAAGTTTAATACGACAGAATCTTGTAATTCATTGTTTACATCAACAACCGACAATGCCGAAACATTTGTTTCTATTGGTTTTAAATTGCTGTTTTTGCTGACACCTCTAATACCAAATATGATAAAAAAAAGTAACAGAACAATAATTATATTCCTTTTCATACTAAAATGCTATTTTAATTCTCCTTGTGGAAAAGTTTTTTGTCCATATTCGATACCCACGTTATTCAACAAAGAAAGCCTTTCTGTAAACATCCGGAGAATGTTTCAACAGGATGCCCTTAAAATACAGGCTTGAGGTCTTTGGCAATGATTTCCCTTGTTTTATCTACTAACACTCTCATATTAGTTGCAGCTTCCCTGATGTCATTTGATTTATATTCAGTGGTTTCAATTGGTTCGTGAATAATCATTTCCATTTTATGTGGAGTAAAAAGAAAAGTATCTTTAGACATTATTTGAAAAGAACCGTTAATGGTTACAGGCACGATAGGCAAGTTCAAATTCATTGCCATTTGATAAGCCCCTTTCTTGAAATTGCCTAATCCACCTGTTTTGGTGCGAGAACCTTCGGGGAAAAGAAAAACCGAAGCTCCGTTTTTCAATCGTTTTTCTGCTTCTTTGATTGCTTTGGCAGCTGCCTGGGGAGAAGAATTGTCGACAAAAATAAAACCGCACTTTTCGCAGGCATAGCCTACAAAGGGAATTTTACGCAGGCTTTGTTTCATTATCCATTTGATAGGTTGTCTTAAATATCCATAAATGAGGAAAATATCATAGGCTCCCTGATGATTGGCGATGAATACGTATGATTTTTTATGATCGATTAACTCTCTGCCGGTTACTTTAACCGGACATAAAGAGATGATACACGTCAGTCTCGACCAAATCATTCCGGGATAATAGGAAAATATTTTTTCTCCTCCGCACATACAACCAATGCTGGCAATTAATGCAGTGAGTATGGTTGCCACAAGAAAAACCGGCAACCAGATAAAAATTTGGTAAATCAAGAATAACAGCCTCTTCATATAGTAGAGTTTCGTGCAAAATTATTTAATTTCAGGCAATAAACAAAAAAGCCATATAAAAAACTTTGCAGGATTGAATTTTTATTTGCACCTTTGCACCCGCTTTGCGTAATCTCTGACGGGAGTTTTGTAGCCCGTGTATATTGCGTTTTCATTAATACAAATAAAAAAGCTATAAAAATGGATTTAATTAAGATTGCAGAACAAGCATTTGCTACAGAGAAAGCAAATCCCACATTCAAAAGTGGAGATACGGTTACGGTAGCTTATCGCATTAGAGAAGGTAACAAAGAGCGTATCCAGATGTATCGCGGAGTTGTTATCAAAATTGCCGGACATGGCGAAAAAAAGCGTTTCACAGTAAGAAAAATGTCGGAGAACGTAGGTGTAGAACGTATTTTCCCGATGGACTCTCCTTTCATCGACAGTATCACTGTAAATAAAATAGGTAAAGTGCGTCGTGCCAAATTGTATTATTTGCGTAAACTTACCGGAAAGAAAGCAAGAATTAAGGAAAAAATCATGTAAGATTTTTCTTATTTTATACAAAGAGGGGTCATTTTCAAAAAAGAGAATGGCCTTATTTTATTTTTTATACAAAGTTATTGTTTTTATTGTTATTTTCGCAGGGAATTACCCCTAAATCCCCTAAAGGGGACTTTGGAGTGTGCGAGACCATAGTTTCTTCGATTTTTTCAGAAACTAAAAGTCCCCTTTAGGGGATTTAGGGGTAAATTAAATATTTTATTATTGTAATTTTAAAATGAGAAAATGGCGGATTGAGGACTCGGTCGAACTGTATAACATACATGGCTGGGGATTAAATTATTTTTCGATCAATGAAAAAGGACATATCATAGTTAGTCCGAAACAAGGTCATGCTTCTGTTGATTTGAAAGAATTAATGGATGAATTGGTGGTACGTGATGTTTCAGCGCCTCTGTTGATCCGTTTTTCGGATATATTGGATAATCGCATTGAAAAGATCTCGAATTGTTTCAAAATTGCAGCGGAAGAATATAATTACCATGCTAAAAATTTTATCATCTATCCGATAAAAGTAAACCAAATGAAACCGGTGGTTGAAGAAATTGTCAGCCATGGAAAAAAATTCAATATCGGATTGGAAGCCGGATCAAAACCCGAATTGCATGCGGTTTTAGCTATCAATACCAGCGACGATTCTTTGATTATCTGTAACGGATATAAGGATGAAGATTATATACAATTGGCATTATTAGCTCAAAAGATGGGAAAGCGTATTTTCCTTGTTGTTGAGAAGATGAATGAATTGAAGCTGATCGCCGAACTTTCCAAAAAAATGAAAATTAAGCCTAATATGGGTATCCGTATTAAATTGGCAAGCGCCGGAAGCGGTAAATGGGAAGAATCGGGTGGGGATGTCAGCAAATTCGGATTGTCTTCAAGTGAATTGCTGGAAGCGCTGGATTTTATCGAAAAAAATAAAATGGAAGACTGTCTGAAGTTGATTCATTTTCATATAGGCAGTCAGGTGACTAAAATACGCCGTATTAAAAATGCGTTGCGCGAAGCATCTCAATTTTATGTAGAATTGCGTAAAATGGGATACGATATAGAATTTGTCGATATTGGAGGTGGATTGGGTGTTGATTACGATGGAACCCGTTCTTCCGGTAGCGAGAGTAGTATGAATTATTCTATCCAGGAATATGTAAACGACTCTATTTCAACGTTGGTAGATGCTTGTGAGAAAAACGAAATACCTCAACCTAATATTATCACAGAATCCGGACGTTCGTTGACTGCTCATCATTCCGTCCTTATTTTTGAAGCGCTTGAAACAGCTTCATTACCTGAATGGGACGAAAATGAAGTATTGCCGGAGGATGCCCATGAATTGGCTAAGGAACTCTACAAACTGTGGGATGAGATGAACCAGCCTCGTTTGATTGAAACGTGGCACGATGCGCAGCAGATCAGGGAAGAAGCTTTAGATCGGTTTAGTCTGGGCATGCTCGATTTGGTTGCTCGCGCTCAGGTTGAAAGATTATATTGGTCTATCGCCCGCGAGGTTCACCAAATGGCGATTGAAATGAAACATGCTCCTGAGGAGTTACGGAAAATTTCCAAGATGTTGCCTGATAAATATTTTTGCAACTTTTCACTTTTCCAATCGTTGCCGGATTCTTGGGCAATTGATCAGATTTTCCCGATTGTTCCTATTTCCCGATTAGATGAAAAACCCTCACGTACAGCTACATTACAAGATATTACCTGTGATTCGGATGGAAAGATAGATAATTTTATCAACAGTAAAAATTATTACAATTATCTTCCTGTTCATCCTTTCAAAAATAAAGAACCCTATTATATCGGCGTATTTTTGGTAGGCGCTTACCAGGAAATTCTCGGCGATTTGCATAACCTTTTCGGAGATACGAATGCCGTGCATGTTTCTGTTGATGAAGATGGTTATAAGATCGAGCAAGTTATTGATGGAGAAACAATTGCCGACGTGTTGGAATATGTGCAATATAATCCGAAAAAATTGGTTCGTACGGTGGAGTCGTGGGTAACTTCGTCTATGAAAGAAGGAAAAATATCGGTAGAGGAAGGGCGTGAGTTCTTATCTAATTATCGTTCGGGGTTGTATGGTTATACTTATTTAGAATAATATTTATGAGAGTCATATCATATAATGTAAATGGTATTCGGGCTACTTTGGGAAAAGGTCTTATAGAATGGCTTGAAACGGAAAGTCCCGATGTGTTTTGTTTGCAGGAAATAAAGGCGACTTCCGATCAGATAGATATGTTGTCTTTTCAATCGTTGGGATATCATTCAATTCTGATTAATTCTGCTCAAAAAAAGGGATATAGCGGCGTTGCTGTTTTCAGCAAGCAAAAACCTGATTTTTATTCCTTTGGTATAGGGAATAAATTTTTCGACTCGGAAGGTCGTGTTATTCGTGCCGATTTTGGAGATTTGACGGTTGTTTGCGTCTATATTCCGTCGGGAACTTCCGGAGATGAACGTCAGGCATTGAAGATGCAGTTCCTCGAAATATTTACGGATTATTTGATAGAACTCAGAAAAAGTCGTCCCAATTTATTAATTTGCGGAGACTATAATATTTGTCATAAGCCCATAGATATTAATTATCCGGGGAAGCATACCAACATGTCGGGCTTCTTGCCTGAAGAACGCGAGTGGTTTGATAACTTTATCGATTTGGGTTTTGTTGATACTTTCAGGGTTTTTAATCAGGAACCCAATCAATATAGCTGGTGGAGTTTCAGATCGAATGCGCGAGAGAAAAATTTGGGATGGCGAATTGATTATCATATTGTGACTGAAGCATTAAAGCCAAGGTTAAAATCTGCCGGCATTATGCAATCAGTGACGTTTTCAGACCATTGTCCGGTAGTGGTGGAGTTGTAATTTTTTAATGGCGATGTAAATCGTTATTGAATATTATATATCCCCACATGTCCCGCAGGGACAACACTTTATTAACCGTAGGTGTAGCGTAGCGTAACCTACGGAAATGGAACAATCACCTTCCCAAAAGTCCCACAGGGACGACACAGATTTTATTGTAAAAACTAAAATACTATGAGTTACGTTCAACTATTTATCCATGCCGTTATTCGCACATACAAAAGCGAAAACACATTGCCAACCGATGAGCGAGTAAAATTTCTCTATCAAGATATATGGGGAATTATTAAAAACAAAGGTGGTTATCTGTATAGAATCAATTCTGTAAGCGACCATCTTCATTTGTTGTTTACGATGCCGCCAACTATTGCTTTGTCTGATTTTATGAAAGCAATTAAGGCATCTTCGAGCAAGATAATTAAAACGAGGGAAGGATTTGAAAGCTTTAGGTCATGGGGCGAAGGTTATGCAGCTCTATCTTACAGTTTAAAAGATAAAGATGCGATTGTAAAATACATTATAAACCAACAAGAACATCATAAAAAAGTAAGTTTTAAGGATGAATATAAGGCTTTTATTAAAGAAATGGGATTGGAGTTCGATGAACGTGATTGGAACAGGTAGTGAAGTTTCGTCCCTGCGGGACTTTGGTTTAGGAGGGATGGCCTCTGTGTCCGTAGGTTGCGCTACGCTTCACCTACGGTTAATAAAGTGTTGCCCCTGCGGGACAAGTATAGTGTCTGATAATCGTCAATTTTTTATCAGAGTTTATATTCAATAAGTGATAGTGGCACTGATTTTCAGCCACTTATAAATTAATGTATATAATGTCTATCAAATGAAATATTTTGAAACTATCATCATCGGCGGAGGCCCGTCAGGATCTTCTACGGGAATTTCTTTGTTGAAGAGAGGACAAGAATGTTGTATTATCGACAAGCAAAGTTTTCCGAGAGACAAAACTTGCGGGGGACTTCTTTCTCAAAAGACATTGGATCTTCTTTCCGAATTGGATTTAAGCGTAGATTTGAGTTGTTTTTATGTGAATAAAACCAACCGGTTGCAAGTCCTTTATAAGAATAAAAAAGGAATAACTTTCGATTGTAAAAATAATTTTTACTTGACCCGTAGGAAAATTTTTGATAACCTGCTCATTGAGGAATATAAAAAATTGAATGGAGTTATTTTTGAGAAAGAGAAGGTTATCGACATTAATTTTCAAGAAAAAATCGTCGTTACGGAAAAACAACAGCTGAAGTATAAATACTTGGTTTGTGCTGATGGTTGTAAAAGTATTTCCCAGAAATTAGTTAAAGCGAAAGATTTTGGAATTACCGTTGAAGCAGATATTCCTGCAGAATTATTCAAATTCGATAACCGGGTAATTTCTTTGGATTTCGGATTAAAGAAAGATGGCTATGCGTGGATATTTCCTAAAAACGAGTATGTGACTGTGGGTTATGGTTGTCCTTATGAAAAAGGAAGGAACTGTTTGGATGAATTCAATGAATATCTGGCCAATTGTGGTTTTGATAAAAAAGTTCCGCTTCGCATGAAAGGCGCTACGTTGCCTTATGGACACAACGACGGGAAAGCCGTTGCGCCTGAAGCAAATATTCTGTTGGTTGGCGATGCCGCCGGTATGGCCGATTGCCTTACGGGAGAGGGTATTTATTTTGCTTTAAAATCCGGAGTTTTAGCTGCGACAGCTATTGCCGGAAAAGAAAAAGTACTGGAAACTTATCAGGAAAGTTGCCGGAATATTTTCGAATTGGTGAATAAATCCTATAAAGTTGGCCGGGTTTTCTATCGATATAAGCGTTTCTTTATGCTTTTTGCCAAAAATCAGGAAAAACGGTTGGCTCATTTTTGCGACAATGAAATAGCTTATTACAATTATGGATATAATTATAATATGAGAAAAAAGATTTTTAGCTTTTTATGGCGGAGGTGATATTAGTATCCTTGTTCCTCTTCTAAATCCGAAGCCGTGATTTTCTTCTTGTCCAACACTCGCCAAACATAAAAAATATAAGCAAGCACGAAAGGTATCAATAGTGAAACAATCGACATTGCCTGAAGAGTAAATAAACTCGATGAACTATTAGCGATAGTTAGCGAACTTTGCGGGTCGGCTAATGAAGGATAGTAAGCCGTATGATTGAATCCTGCTAATACAAATATGGAAAATACGACTAACACAGTACCTGTACCTGCAAACCAAATTCCTTTAATAAAATGTGACTGCAAATAGGAGCGAATAAAACCATATAAAACAAGTACTACTCCTCCTGTGATGAGTGTCAGTACCCATGGCATTGCCAATAGATTATACCAGTATTTGAATGATTCGACTGTTATTGTTTCTGTTACAGGATTTTTGGCGTATCCATCTTTCAACAATACCATTATAAGATAAGGAAGAAAGAAAACAAGAAAACCTATTGCATTGATTAGTAGTTGTATCCGTGATTTTTTCCTTATATCGTCTTCTTTTATATTGTTGATGAAATACAAACAGCCTAAGCATCGAGCTAAAAAGAAAATAGCCAAGCCTAATATCAAGTTCCAGACGACACCTAACGCTTCCAAACCATGTAGCGGATGTTGCCAAGAGGAAATGACAGGCATTAATCCTGTTATGTTTTCTTTATTTACGGAGAAATTTGCGCCCGTAAAAAATGTAGAAACGGCAACTCCGAGAAATAAAGGGCCTAATAATCCGTTGAGGAACAAGAAAAACCGGTAAGTTGGTTTTCCTAACAAGTTTCCTTTTTTAGATATAAATTCATACGAAACAGCTTGCAAGATAAAGCTGAAAAGTATGAGCATCCAAAGCCAGTAGGCGCCGCCGAAACTGGTGGAGTAAAACAATGGGAATGAAGCAAAAAATGCTCCTCCAAAAGTAACTAAGGTTGTAAAAGTCAGCTCCCATTTTTTAGAAAGAGAAGCAAGTAGCATACTTCTATGTTTAGCGTCTTTTCCTATGGAGTAAGTCAATGATTGTCCGCCTTGAACAAAAAGCAGGAAGACTAATAAGGCGCCCAACAAAGAAATGAGGAGCCACCAATAATGTTGATAAAATGATAAATTCATAATATTGATTGTTTACCCCTAAATCCCCTAAAGGGGACTTTCAAGGCAGTTAATATAGTTGTAATTAAATTAATTATGGTTTTTCTCTAAGTCCCCTTTAGGGGATTTAGGGGTTTTTTCCGGTCCTTGTTTAATTTGTTTCACCATGATGCCGATTCCGGCGCTAAGCAAAATAGTGAAGAGCCCAAGAAAAATGAAAAATGTTAATTGAACAGACGATGTGCTTATGTTTGAAACAGCCGCCTGCACAGGTAGAATGTCTTGTATGGCCCATGGCTGACGGCCTACTTCGGCAACAACCCATCCGGCTTGCGAAGTGATGTAAGCCAATGGGATAGACCACAGGCAAACCCACTGAAGCCAAGTCATTTTTTTAAATCTGTTTTTATAGATGAAAAGGCCGACAAGTATGAAAAGTAGAAGGAAATATCCTGCTAAAATAATCATTACTCGAAATGAATAGAAGACCAGTGGAATATTAGGTACTGCATCTCCGGGTGTTTTGAAATATCCATAACCAAAATATGGAAAATTTGCTTCAAGTATTTGTTTTTCAGATGCAGCAATGGAGTCATTGCCTTCCTTTCTGGCTTTTCTGTAATTTTCCAACGCTTTTTTTGCCAAGGTTCCCCGTTCCATTTTTTCAAGCATCGATAATGCTTTTCCTTCAGGGGTATTATAACCTCCTTCTATCAGGTTATTGATACCGGGAACATATCCGTTTACATCCCGTTGTGCTAAAAAAGATAGCATCTGAGGGATTTCTATCTTAAATAAAAAAGGCTCTATGCCATCAGAGTATGATTTTTTATTGGGATTCAATATGCCAAAAGCGACTAATCCGACCTTATTTCCTCCTTCATAAAGGCCTTCCATAGCAGCCAGTTTCATGGGTTGTTTTTGTGCCACATGATAACCAGAACTGTCGCCTGTCCATATAGATAACGCAATGCCGATTATCCCGACAATGGCAGCCACTTTGATGCTGTTTGTCGCAAAGATAATTTCTCTTTTTTTGATTAAAAACCAAGAGCTGACACCAACCACAAAAGCAGCGCCCAACATCCAGCCCGAAAGTACTGTGTGAAGAAATTTATTAATCGCAACAGGAGAAAATAATATTCCCCAGAAATCGATCATTTCATTACGTACTGTGTCGGGTTTGAATTGCATACCTACCGGAGATTGCATCCATGCGTTGGCAACTAATATCCATAAGGCCGAAAGTGTAGCGCCAAAAAGAACCAACCAAGTAGAGGTCAAATGAAAACCTTTGCTCACTTTGCTCCATCCAAAGAACATAACGGCAATGAAAGTCGCCTCTAAAAAGAAAGCCATAATACCTTCGATAGCGAGTGGCGCTCCAAAGATATCACCCACAAACCAACTGTAGTTAGACCAGTTAGTTCCGAATTCAAATTCAAGGATAAGCCCGGTGGCAACTCCGACAGCGAAATTGATACCGAAAAGTTTCATCCAAAACTTAGTTGTCTGCTTCCATTTGAGATCACCGGTACGATAGTAGATCGTTTCCATGATAGCCATAATCAGACCCAATCCCAAAGTCAGAGGAACAAACAACCAATGATACATAGCAGTCAGGGCAAATTGTGCTCGCGACCAATCAATCAGAGAAGTACTGATTTCATTCATAATAATTATTTTATTGGTTATTTATATTGTTTTTTCATTTATTCAGTATTTAGTTCGTTGCAAATATAGTCTATAAAATGGATATTCATAGCTTTTATAAGAAAAAAATTTATTCTTCTTTAATAGGAATTTCCCGTTTAAAACTTTCCCGCAAAGAAATCAATGTTTCCGTAGATATCACACCATGTATTTCTTGAATTTTACTATTCAACAATTCCATGAGATGTTCGTTATTGCGTGCAAAAAGTTTTATCAGCATCGTGTAAGGTCCTGTTGTGAAATGACACTCAACGACTTCCGGTATTTTTTCAAACTCAGGAGCTACAGTCTTATACATTGATCCTTTTTCTAATTTCACACCAATATAGGTACAAGTAGTATATCCCAAAGATTTAGGATTAATATGATATCCGGAGCCTGTTATTATTTTCATTTCGATCATTTTTTGCACCCGTTGATGGATAGCAGCTCTGGAAACGTCACAGACTTCAGCCACATCTTTAAAAGGGATACGGGCATTCTGAGAAATGATCTCTAAAATTTTCCGGTCTAATTTATCTATTTTTTCCATGATAAAAGAAGTGAAAAGTAAAACGTGAGGAGTTAGAAGTAAATATGCTAATCTTCTAACTCCTCACGTCTCACATCTTATTTTTTTTACTTCTTAGGCATATCTTTTTTGACTATATCAAGTAATTCAATGTCAAAAATCAAAGTAGAGAAAGGCTTGATAGTACCTCTATCTGCGCTTCCGTATGCTAATTCTTGAGGAACAAAAAGTTGCCATTTTGAACCGACCGGCATCAATTGTAAAGCTTCTGTCCAGCCTTTGATAACTTGAGTTACACCAAATTCGGCAGGAGCATTGCGGGTATAAGAACTATCGAATTCTGTTCCGTCGATTAAAGTTCCTTTATAGTTTACTTTTACAGCGTCTGTAGCGGCAGGTATTGCTCCTGTTCCTGCTTTAATAATTTTGTATTGCAGACCGCTCGGTAGAGTAACAACTCCTTCTTTTGTTTTGTTTTCTTCAAGGAATTTAATACCTGCTTCTTTGTTTCCTGCAAATTCTTTTTCCATTTTTGCATTTCTGAGATTGTCCATGGTAGTTTGGGCAAATTGTTGAGCTTGTTCAGTAGTCATTTTACCACCTTTTCCGTCAATACCGGCAGTGAATCCGGCCAATAAATTTGCTTTATTTACTTTTACGGTAGAATCATTGTACAAATTCTTGAATTCCTGGTTAACGCCATCCACCATACCGGTTCCAACTTGCTGACCAATCTGTAATCCTGCCAGATAAGCGGATTTTCCTTTATTGGTTTTATCAATATTCGATCCTTCGATAAACCCTTTGATAAAGTCGTTAATGTAAGCAGTGTCGACCTTCATATTCATCACAAGATATTGTTTCAAACCTTGTGTTTGAGAGAGACCGATAGCGTAAGAAAGTGAATCCACTTCATTTTTCAAGTTCGCTTTTGGAGCTTGAGCTGTACAAGAACTGCCTATAACAATGGCAATAACAAGTGTCAAAAAAATACTTAACTTTTTCATTTTAATTCAGAATAATTTAAAATTATTAACCACAAAATTTATTTATATTTACCCCTAAATCCCCTAAAGGGGACTTTTGAGACTGCTAAATATTTTGGTCTTTTGCTTTCTAAGTCCCCTTTAGGGGATTTAGGGGTGAGATTATCATAATCAAGCGCAAAAGTAATATTTTAATATCAAATTGAAATGAAATAATACTTTTTTTTGAAATATTATCTTCCGATTCCATAATAAACAAATCCAAGTTCTTCAAGTTCCTGTTTATCATAGATATTTCTTCCATCCAATATTAAAGGTTTATTCATTATTTTCTTAATTGTTTGCCACGAGGGTAAACGAAATTCCTTCCACTCTGTAACGACAAGAATTGCGTCTGCATTTAAGGATGCTTCGTATATATCTTTACTATACAACACTTTATCACCGAGCAGACGTTGAGCTTCATTCATCGCCACCGGGTCGTAAACACTTATTTTCCCTCCGGCATTAAGGATTTCATTTATCAATATTAAAGAAGGCGCTTCCCGCATATCGTCTGTTTCCGGTTTGAACGACAATCCCCACAAAGCAACTTTCTTCCCTTTAAAGTTTCCACGAAATTCCTTTGAAAGTTTGTTGAAGAGAATTAACTTTTGCTCTTCATTTACTTCTTCAACGGCTTTCAAAACAGCCATATTGTAGCCTTTCGATTCGGCTGTTTTGATTAAAGACTTCACATCTTTTGGGAAGCAACTTCCGCCATAACCGCAACCGGGGTACAAAAATTTGCTGCCAATCCGAGCATCTGAGCCAATTCCTTTTCGTACCATATTGACATCAGCTCCAACCAATTCACACAGGTTGGCAATATTGTTCATAAAACTGATACGGGTGGCTAACATTGAGTTTGCAGCATATTTAGTCATTTCGGCAGAAGGAATATCCATAAAAATGACCCTGAAGTTATTGAGTAAAAACGGTCTGTATAATTTTGTCAGCAGTTTTTCCGCACGTTCCGATTCGATTCCGACAACAACCCGGTCGGGAGTCATAAAATCTTTAATAGCTGCTCCTTCTTTCAAAAATTCGGGATTTGAAGCCACATCAAACGGTATGCTAACGCTTCTTTTATTTTGTTCGGATTGTATCGTTTCTTTTACCAACCGGGCTGTTCCCACCGGCACGGTACTTTTATTAACGACCAATACATAATTATTCATATTTTGCCCAATCGTTTTGGCAACTTCTAAGACATAACGAAGATCTGTGCTCCCATCTTCGTCGGGAGGAGTGCCTACGGCGCAAAAAACAATATCCACATCATTCAAGACAGATTTCAATTCGGTAGTAAATTGCAAACGTCCTGCTTGATGGTTACGCAAAACCATCTCTTCCAATCCCGGCTCGTAGATAGGTATAATCCCTTTTTGAAGGTTTTCTATTTTCAGGGAATCTATATCAACGCAAACCACTTCTGTTCCCATTTCGGCAAAACAGGTGCCGCTAACTAAACCGACATATCCGGTTCCAACGATTGCTATTTTCATAGGTAATTTATATCAAAGAATCTTCTGCAAAGTTACCACTATAATTTAAATTTTAAAATCTTTATTTGAATTGCAGTAATTTAGGTAAGATCCTATAAAAAGGATATAAAAACTTATTGACAGATAGACCATTATAAGAAAATGCTTTGATACATTCTATATTTTGTTTCCAAATATTTTTTAAGCTTTTATTTGTGACACCTCCCAATCGCATTTTTACTAAATATTCAGGCAAGTAATAAGCTTTTATTTTGTATTTATCAAGTACGCGAAGCATCAGCTCGAAGTCTGCAACTAACTTAAAATCAAGGTTGTATAATCCGTAATCATCATAAACTTTCTTTTTCAAAAATAAAGCTGTATGTCCCGGATGCCAACCCGATTTAAATGGTTTTTGTTTCCCTGTTATCCATTTACGAACGATATGAGAAGTGTCGATTTGAGATACATAGTATAAATCGGCATATACGGCATCCAAAGTATTATCTTTGTTGAAAACGTTCATTACTTTTTCTATCGTGTGCGGGTCACAATAAACATCATCGGAATTTAGAATTCCTATAATGTCTCCTGTCGCTATACGAATACCTTTATTCATGGCATCATAAAGGCTTTTGTCGGACTCGCTGATCCATTGCATACGACCGTTGAATACAGGTTCATATCGTTTGATTACATTTAATGTATTATCAGATGAATTTCCATCAACTATAATGTATTCTATATTATGATAAGTTTGTCCCCGAACAGATTCAAGAGCTGTATGGATATATTGCTCGCTGTTAAAACAGACAGTAATTATAGAAATTTTATGTATTAATTCTTTATCATTCATAGCAATTGAGGCATCCTATCTGCATAAATAAATGGATTATCCGAATTTGTTATTTGACATATTTTAATATGCAGTTGATCATAAATACAACGGAATATAAACTTATGGTATATGCAGTAGCGCTCATTAAAGAGTCTCTTAAAACGAAAAATAGTAATCCGAATGATAAGTAATACAATATTGTAAATCCATTTTTATTAATTAAGCAATCTTTACGCCAATATGTATTGTCGAAAATAACACAGAAATATGTAATCAGTATTGTAAATAAAAGAATTCCCAAATATCCGAAATTGATATATCCTTCAGCAAAGTAATTTACTGCAATGTTTCTGGCTCTGTCTCCTAATTGCTCCGAATAATAATACCCACTACCAATAGGTTTAGTTGGCCACAATGAACGAGGCACATAAAAGAAAATTACTCCTAATAATTGTTTTCCCCATGTTATTACTTCATGGTTAGTGATTTGTATGTAGCTGAAAAAGCTATCAAAGTGGCCTGATATGAAAAATTTAGGATTAAAGCTGAAATCAAATTTGGTAAAAGTAAGATATCTTGTCTGATTTAATAGCGGGAAAATGTATAGAATACCTCCTGTCAGCGAATAAGAAAGTATATTTTTCTTACGAAAAAAATCGAATCCAATTAGCAAAACAGCAATATATAGTATACCAGCCATGTGTCGTGGAGTTGCTGTTGGCAAGATTATAGAAGAAGAAAGCAAGAATAATAGAATTTTGTAATAATTGTTTTTCCCTAATAAACAGTAAAATAAAAATAAAATAAGACAAAAAGGTCTTATAAAGTAACAGAAGAAAAGTTCCATTGGCTGAATAAGTTTGAGATGAAAATGATCATATTTTCCTTTGAATGCCAAATTTGAGATCGAAAAGTTGCAAATATAAAGTGTTCCCCAAAAGCAACAGATAAACAGAAATACAAGTATTAAGATTGCTTTTTTACTGAAATGTAATCGCCCGTTTATATGTTTTTTAGAATAGTCGAAAAAGTTATATAAACAATTACTCCCTTCATTTTTCTTCCCTAAATAAATATATGCATAATTGTAAATTAACAGGACGGGAATTAATGAAAAATAAGATCTTATATAATATTCATCAGGGATGTAACCCATTCCCCAATATTGTGCATTGAACTTGTATTGCAGGAGTGGCGTGATTCCGAAAAAAAATAAGGAAAACAAGTAGAATATTTTGTATAAACTGAACGGATAAAGATCTTTTCTTACAAACAAATTATATCCGGAAAAAATAACCACAAATGCATTTTGTGAATATATTAATATGTTGGATCGAGGTGCATTCATTGACATCAGTACAAAATATGTCAATAGAATAACACAATAAAATATATGAGAAAATGTTACATTTAAGTGTTTATTAATCATTGTAATGACTTGTATATTTCATTTGTTTCATTAAAACATTTAGACCAGGAAAATTTTTGAGACTGAATCAAGCTTGCTTTAGTTATAGTATCTATATTTTTTTGTGTATATTTTATTTGTTCAATAAATTTTAAAGAGGAAAGCTCATTGAGCATCATACCTGCTTCGCCACAAATTTCAGGCAAAGAAGAGGTATTTAATGTAATAACGGGGCAACCGGTTCTCATCGCTTCAACCACAGGGATTCCAAAACCTTCATAGGAAGATGGATAAACGAGGCAAGATGCCTGATTATACAAATCATTCAATTTTTCTTCAGAAATATAAGAATATATTTTATATCGGTCTTTCAATTTTGTTTCCAGCATTTTTTTTTCTTTTGTGTTTAAAGGATTTCCGACAATGACTAATTGATGCTTCTGTAGCTGACAAACAATTTCTACAACAAAAGGAAAATTTTTATAATAAACTCGTCCTCCAACATATAATATTACATTATCTTGGCGATCATATTTCGGATAAAATGCATCTGAAACGCCATTATAGACAACTTCTATTCGTTTATTCAAAAATTTTGGATATAGTTTTAATAGATCGGTTTTCGTATTCTGAGAAATGCATATAATAGCATCAGCCTTTTCTATTGCTCTTTTTTTCTGAGCTACATGCACAACTTTAGCTAAACCGGAAGCAAAACGTTCGTAAATAAAATCATGAACAGTTGTAACTTGACATTTCGCAACATTCGACACTCTATAATAACTGGAATGAAAAATGCTTTCACGACTTAAATTCCCTGTATTTAAAGATAAATATTTTCTAAGGTTGAGAGGCAAACGAGAAGGATTTATTATTACTTTTTCCAAAGGAATGTTCAATTTTTTTCGAAAAATATTCTGACAAGTAATATTTTCTTCAAAAAATACGACATCGTCATTCTCATTAATTTGTCTTTTCAAAAGTTCATACCAATATGTAGATATTCCTCCTGTTTTTTGAATAAAAAAAATGATATTATCCAACACAAGATTCATGGCAAATCTGTTTTTTGTTTTTCATTCATATTGGAAAGTCCTACATCATCAATAACGCTTTGAGCAATCCTCCTGTAAGAAAAGAACTCTCGTCCAAAAGTTTGTGCATTAATTTTCATGGAGTTAAGCAATAAAGGATCATCTATCAACTTCCGCAAAGCTTCCTCTATGCATAAAGTATCACTGTCTTTTAGTAAAATTGCATTATCTTTCACATTCAAATAATACATTCCATTGTACCAATCCTTAACAATCAAGGGCAAGCCACAACATATAGCTTCCTCCCATAAAACCGAATGGCTACCGGGAAAACATGCAATATCCGAGGCTAAAAAATATTTATGAACATCCTTCGAATGAATCCATCCGATCATACGAATATTAGAATTTTTCTTTACATAAGGTTCAATTATCTTCTGATATTTAGAATCAATCGATCCAAATACAATCAAATACACATCTGGATTATTGAGACAATTTTCAGCTTCTAAAAGATTGTGTGTCTTTTTTTCATAATTTAATTTACCTCCGTTAATCAAAACTATTGCATTTTGAGGAATGCCAAGTTGCTCGCGAATCATGTAACGAATAGCATCTGCATTTTCAATATTTAAATTCTCTATGACCCCTCCCCGTGGTAAATACTTTAGGTTATTATTATCAATCAAATACATTTCTTGCATGAAATTTTTAATATTTGGAGAAAGATAATAATAGAAATCAATATCCTTACTTGCTTTTCGTATAGTATTACGATATATACATTTGTGAAGTATTGCTTTTGATATGAAACCACGTCCCGAATTATAATGATCGGAATGGCTATCTACGACCAATTTAACCGATGGATTTTTTCTTTTGTATTCGACAGCATCAAATAACGAGAAAAAAGTTAGTTCATGAAAAAAAATCAAGTCAGGTTTTATTTCGGAAAGTGTTTCATACAAATATTTTAAGCGCCAAAAACGAAAATTAATTTTGTATTTAACCGGTAGCCGGATAATTTTATAGTTGACTTGTTTTTCTTTTTCCGGAGAAACCTCAGGAGCTTTAAGCCAAAAAGCATCGATGGAGAACGATGAAGAAACATTTTCACTTGTGATAACAGTTACTTCATGTCCTAATTTCCCATACATTTCAACCAATTCATTTTCCTGGTATATAAAATTCTCTAGAAATATCCTGCATACATGTACAATTTTCATTCCAATGCTCTTATTCAAATTAATAAAACTCAATCTATTTCGTCAATGTACCTTTTGAGTATTTCCATGTAAAATATATACTTGTAAGATACGCAATAGAAAATCCGGCAGAAATACATCCTATGGCAAACAACACATTATTTGACATTATACCCAAAACAACAGCGATCAGCATAATAAGAAAATAAAACAACTTCCAATACAATCTTTCTTTTTGTTTTTTTGCAATAACCCACACTGGCATTAATATCAAAGCTATAAAATTCAGTAACATTGAAGGATATAATATCTGTACAAACTCTCCTGTTTTTTGCCATTCTTTTCCTAACACAAAAGTAAATATATTTGGCAGAAAATAAAAAATGCTTAGAGAAAGAACTATAGCCACAGGAATTACTTTTTTTAGGAGCTTAGAATATACTTCCCTACAATTTCCATTTTTTTCAAAATTTCTACTGGCCTCACTTTTCAATACATCCATAATAGCTTGCCCTAAAAATGTCATGGGAACGGCCAATACCATCATAGCCATAGCATAGTAACCCAAAACTTGACTTCCAAAATATGCTGACAAGAAAAAAACAGGCAAATTACCTGTAAAAGCGTTAACTAATTGATCCGGAATCGCAAACTTAGGAAAATTGATATATACCCTTGCTAAATTTTTCATTTCTTTGAAAGAAACATATTGAAAGTTATTTCTATTTTGTTTCAACCAATGAAATATACATGATAATGCAGATAACCCTCTACCCAACAATTCCCCATAAATCAAACCACCACTGATTTTCAAACTTCCAAATGCAAACTTTGAAAGATTAATCGATGCCGAATTTGTAATCTTATTTATAGCCAAAGATGAAAAGGCAGCTTTTTTTACACATTGCTCATTGAATACATTATAAATAATTATAAGAAAAGAAATTATTGGAGCTAAATAAAGCCAATTTTGGAGAGAGGGGTTATTAATGACAGTAGCTAATGGTTCAGGGAAAAAATGTAATCCAACATACGAAAAAACACAAAATAAAACAGAACAAAATAGAGCAAGAAATGCGATGTTAATGATTTCACGTTCATTCTTGGCTATTATTATAGCTTCTTCGTATCTCCCTGAAGCAATAACAGTTATGATGGCAGCAATCGCCCCCAGCACACTGAGTAAGCCAAAGTCTGCCGGAGAAAATAGCCGGCTTAAAATCGGATAAAATACTAATGAAAATGTTTGTGCTGCTATCGTTCCGGATGCTAAGGACAATAAATTACCTCTAATAGTTCCTTTTGCAAATGTTTTATTTTGTAATATCCTCTTCATTGAAAGAACATTATGTCTGGTTAAATCTTAAAATTCTCCAGCACATCCAATGGTTTCCAATCCAACTCTGTAACTGCTTTCTTATTTGAGAAAGTGAGAGTATTAACAATTTTAGATAACTTATCGAAATTGATCGGAGCATAATTTCCAAACAAATCACCACACAAAGCTATTGATTTTGCCCCACTATATGGGATTGAAATGGGTGTTTTTTTATTCAGCTGTTTAGCTATTGATTGGCTTAATTCGTAAAATGACGGATGATAACCATCCGATAAATTATAAATACCTCCTTTATTGATTAATTTGGGAAGCAGCGTTACAATATCTTGTGCCATAACAACACTTTTCCGCGCTTTTCCTTGTGCGATATTGAAATAGAACCCCGATTTAATTCCGCGAACCATAGAGCCTAAGCTTCCCAACGGATCAAACCCTGCGATAAGAGCCGGTCGTAAAATGGATAATATTACATTGTTTTTTCTACACCAATCAATTAAAAACTCCTCAGCCAATAATTTACTTAAAGCGTAAGGAGTCTTTCCGTTTAGTGCATGTTCTTCCGTGATTTCTTCACCTTCTTCTATTCCATAAACAGCAACCGTACTCACAAATATGAGAGATTTAGGAAGTCCTGATTGTTCTAATGCGGCACATAAATTTTTTGTTCCCTGTAAATTAACGTCGAAAAAATCTTGTCTTTCCTGTCGTGTTTTGTGTGTGGGGTGAACTTTTCCTGCAGCATGTAAAACTATATCAAACGAAGTTGCCGGTAAATCGTTTTTTTTTCTTAAATCGCACACGATGTCTGTACCGGATAATCCCAATGTCGAAACATTGAAATCTTTTTTAAGGAAAGAAAATGTGTTTTTTCCTAAAAAGCCGGTTGCTCCTGTATACAGCAAGTTCATATTAATCAAATCCTCCTAACGCTGCATCGATTAAAAATGCTTTTATTTCCTTTTCGTCTACTGCAAAACCGGGAAGAAATTCTACTTCTTCGGAATAATCAATATCTTTATGATAAGCTAATTGAGCACGAAAAAGCTTTTCAGAAAATTCTTGTCCATAAATTGCAACGCTTTTATTGGTGATTTCTTTTAAGTTATAATTATTCTTCAACAAAAAATAGAGATCCACATAATCTTTCCACTTGGATCTTCTCCCTAATGCAAAAGCTTTCATTGCTCCCAAAGATATTAAATCCGGCATCTTTATTACTCTTTCCAAATCCAGTTTTGCATCAATTTCATAAGGATATTGAAAAAAAGTAATCTTGACAGAATTAATTATCAAATTCAACTGCTCACGAACTTTTCGCGTAACGATATATGGAAATTTTGTGGTTTCTACCTTTTGAAGAACTTTAGAAGATACAAAAACCGTTTTTTTAAACAAGTCAAAATCAATTGACCTTCGGTGCCCGATCTGTAAGGCGATAGCAGTTCCTCCCACAAGATAAAACTCCCGTTTAAATTGAGAAATTAGAGGTAATAATTCTTTCTGTTCTTGGCTAAGAATGTCAAGATGCATATTTGTCAAAATAAAGATTAAAATAATTATATAATTCCGGATAAATATTTAGTTTTTTGCGTCCGGTCATACTTCTAAAAATTGCAGCAACCCTTGAAATTCCTATAACATAAAACATCTTTTGGACATCTCCCATAGTACCATAATTCAGTATTGTCTCTACTAACAATTCATCGCTCACCATTTCACTTTTGGGAGCAGGAGAGTACCAGAATAATTCCTGATGGTCCTCTATAAATTTTTTTGTTTCGGGTGTACGTTCCATTTTTAAAGGAATTTCATACGATTTTCATTAATCTAAACTTCAGCAAATATATTAAGATTAATGGAATTAACGATATAATAAACAATAATGCTAAATCTAACTTTTGTGTTTGATAAACATAAATTGTAGCAGCACAAATAATTAACTGCACAATTGCATAAATACCGGATACTTTCAAATGTGATATTTTACATTCATTAGACAATATTTGATAGAAGTGCAAACGATGCGCTTCAAATATATTTTGTTTTAGATAAATTCGATGCAGAATGGTAAGAACAACATCCACTCCGTAGACTGCCAAAAATAAAATCCAAACAAAAGATTCTGTTTTTATCATTAACTGGAGCAATAAGGTGACTATCCAAAAAGAAATAGCAATACTTCCTACATCTCCGGCAAAACATTTAGCCATTTTTCTAAAATTGAAGAAAAGGAAAACAATGCTTGCCAATATGGCATAATTGATAAAATCAGGTTGGGTAAATGGAAGTATTTTTTGATTTATATACTGCAAACTAACCAATATGACGAGACTGTAACATCCCATAATTCCATTGATTCCATCCATAAAATTATAGGCATTGATAATTCCGACGCAAACAATAAAGATTACTAATGTCTCCCACCACGGAAATAAATGATGTATATCCAAACCGAAAAGAATTAACCCAACAGCAATAAATTGGGCAATGAGACGCACTCCTATGGAAAGGGAAGAAATATCATCACGGAAACTTATCCCGCAAATAAGAGTAAACCCGATTAAAAAGTATAAGCTTTGAGGTAAATATATCAAAGAAAATAAAGTACCGGCCAACCAAAATACAATTCCACCCCCTCTGATTGCGTCGTAATCATGAGAACTCTGTATGCCGGGTTCATTTATAATATTGTATTTTCCTGCAATTTTGAAATATATTAACATTGCAGAAAATAAAAAGATGAATATAATTAAATGGAAAATATTGAATGTTATGATATTTATATTAAAGAAATTTAGCATATTCACTATTTATTTAGAGATTACTTCTACTACTCGTTGTATGTCATTATCTGTTAATATCGAACCAGAAGGGAGACATAGACCTGTATCAAATAAATGTTCGCTCGTACCATTAACATAAGTCGACGCATCAGCGAATACAGGTTGTAAGTGTAAGGGTTTCCACAATGGCCGTGTCTCAATATTATTGGCATCCATCTCCAGTCGGATATCTTCTCGAGTTCTCCCTGCCGACTTCGGATCAACTAATATACATGTCAACCAAAAATTAGAATCAAAATTGGGAGCAGGATTCTGCATGACTGTAATACAGGGTACATCTTTCAACCAGTCTGTGTAAAGCCGGTGAATTTCTCTTCTCCGATTAATATGATTTTCTAACACAAACATTTGCCCGCGTCCGATGCCGGCACAAATATTACTCATGCGGTAATTATAACCAATATGAGAATGCTGATAGTGCGGGGCGGCGTCACGAGCCTGCGTGGCGTAAAACATCGTTCGTTTGGCCTGTTCTTCTGTCCGGCAGACCAATGCGCCACCACCGGAAGTGGTAATCATTTTATT
>Ga0123357_10001806_pt1 | contig 23178 bp, 18 predicted proteins | sample TergutEmb28metaG_FD_89873 | JGI IMG/M metagenome (GOLD analysis project Ga0123357, IMG submission 89873) | Embiratermes neotenicus P4 segment gut microbial communities from Petit-Saut dam, French Guiana - Emb289 P4 | ecosystem: Host-associated > Arthropoda: Insects > Digestive system > Gut ... | reverse complement strand
TAAACTTTTTTTTTTTTTTTTTTTGTACTGTAGTGTAGATTCACTTCCTACAGGTTTGGCCACACATTTAACCCCTACAAATGTGGAAAATTGAATGCTGGACAAACTAGTCACTTGACTGAGATTATGGTTAAAAAAACACTGCCACATTTGACTGTACCAAACAAATAAGCATGCCAGTGGAAAACAACACTGCCTTTGAGGTCTTCGCTCTTCTGGAATGTTACATGCCATTGATGGTAGTTGGTTACCATTGTTTTGGGACTAATACGCCACCCCAAGACATCAATATCTAACTACCAATTAACACTCCAGAATAGGAAAAACTTCATTTACATCATATTGGCAGCCTGAAAACAAACATACAACACTGGCATTGGCCATCACATCCTGCTCAACAGCACCAGCACATCAGCAAGAAAATCCACACAAATGGACTAGCTCATCATAGAAGTAACAGAGATTGTACTGAGCCCCAACAACATGAACCACATGCTTCTCCTTAAATTGAGGGTTATAAAAATTGCTTCTCCTTAACTGGATGAAGGAAGCCTCACGTTTATTCCCCAAAGGTCAGCAGGCAGGTGTCCTCAAAGAACAATATATTCTCACCCTCCTAAGGCAACATATTTTATTTTAACACCAACATTCACATGAATAAAGCCAATTACTCGCCAAACGTCTCTCAGAGGTCAAAAAAAGCACAGCTGACTAGAAGTAGTCCATTAAGGAGGCAAAGGTCCACACAGGACTGTAGTGCCAGCTAATAAAAAAGCGGAAGAGGAGGAGTACAAGGAGACTACGAGGATCACAGTGCAATACAGTACTGATTACATGTAAAGAATATATGCAAGATTACAGGCTCTCACCACAGTGAAGTTGATATCTTCACCCATCTGGGTTGACAAGAGTGAAGATGTCAACTTCCCTGTGGTGACAGCCTGTATTCTTGCATATACTCTTAACATGTAATCAGTACTGTATTGCACTGTGATCCTCATTGTCTCCTCCTCCTCCTCCTCCTTCTTCTTAGTTGGCAATACAGTCCAATGCAAATTGTGATTGGTTTGTAACTAAACCAACCCACTCCAAATATTGACTCAGAAGAGCAAAGACCTTAGCCTTTAGAATAATGAGCAATGTCTCCATTAATCACCAACAAGATAAGCCAAGCCACTACAAAGTATACTGTATAAGTTATCTGCAGATATATTTCGTTCAGACCTGATACTGTAGACAATTTTTTTGAATCACTATAGAACTTGGTGCTAAAGCCTTTTAAACACACAAGTTACATGAGGAACACAATATATACATGAAGAATTCTGATGCAGTTCCTCACCTGTCATTAACAAATGAGTACATAAGAATCCTCTCTTCAACAACTTTCCTGAACTCAGGACTCTCCTGAGCAAGATCCCGATAGTTGTCATTAGATACGACAATGCCATCTACTTCTGATGCCAATTTCAGAATGTAGCGGTCATCATAGCAAACCATTCTCTTGCCACCAACCAGACGAGATGGTGTAAATACCAAGCAGCGATCTCTCTCCAACTCTGTTAGTATTTCTTGGTCTAAAACAATAAATAAAGTGAAGCTGTGACAAACATCACCCATTATATCATTCTCCTGTACCAGCAAGAAAATTATACATACAGTTACAGAATACTATGACATTTAATAAAAAAAAAATTTATTTACTGATCTGATAAGCCTGGTTCTACTAGTAATGTATATCTTTGGCCGTGGTTTTACACGAGTAATACCAACAACATTCACAAGGACTCTTTCCATTATCACCAATATTCAAAGCAAACACTGCAGTTCAGTAACTACCTTCTGTCATCCTCAGGTGGTTTGGTGATACCAGTTCTACTAAGCCTACATTTTCTGATATGGTCAGTATTTAGAGGCATGTTGTATGCTGTGTAATTCACAGACACATTAACAGACGATGAAAAATATTTTATTTTCATCACATCCTCTTTCTTACACTGTGCAAAAAAGTCATTTTTGTAGGTGCCATTCAATTTTGGTAAAAAGCACTAGGTTTGGCAGTACAACAATTAATAAACTTCCTGTAATACTTCAATATTCATAACAAAATGTTGGTCACAATACCTGAAGTGAAGAGACCAGTACTTTAAGTTTTGTACATATCACAGACTGAAGAATATGGATAGGTCATTACAGAATTGTAACTGCAACTCTTACAATATATAAGACAATAAAATGAAGAAAAATAAAGTTCTTCGTGCAAACGCATCTAGTTACACTTATATAAACTTTTGGAGCATAAGTAAATATCTAACAGTTTCTGAAATTATTTGTTTTTAAATGCAGTTCAAGGTGCTACAAGTTACTGGATTCACACTGTTCTTAAACCACAAAATGTGAGTTGGTTGAACTAACCAACCAACTAACTTCATGGAGCAGAGTACTTGCTGAGAAACTAACAGGTCCTCAGGTAGTTGGGGAATTCCTCAAATTTTATGGAATGTGAAGGTTCATTACAACATTCAGATGTGTCTGCAACCTGTCCCTATCCTGAGCCAGATCAATCCAGTCTATGCCTCCCCTCCCACTTCTTGAAAATGAAAATCCATTTTAATATTGACCTCCCATCTATCTCTCAGTCGGCACAGCAAGTGACTAAGGGCTGGACGGTCCGGGATCGAATCCCGGTGAGGACGAGATTTTCCGCCCATCCAGACTGGCCCTGGGGCCCACCCAGCCTCCTGTAAAATGGGTACCGGCTTTTTCCCGGGGGTAAAGTGCGGCCAGGGCGTGCTGCTGACCACTCACCCCCTTCTAGTGCCGCAGTCAAGGAAGAGTAGAGCTATACCTCTACCCACCCTCTGGGCCACACCGGGCCTGTAAGGGGATCACTTTACCTTTTACCTCCCATCTATCTAGGTCTTCCTAGTGGTCTCGTTCCCTCAAGTCTCCCAACCAAAACCCTGTATGCACCTCTCCTGTCCTCCACTCACTCCACATGCCCAAACCATCTCATTCTTCTTGATTTGATCACCTAAGTAATATTTGGTGAGGAGTACAGATCATAAAGCTCCTCATTATGTGGTCTTCCTTACCACCCTCTTACTTTGCCCCTCTTAGGCCCACATATCTTCCTCACATATTCTATCCCTGAACACCCTCAGCCTGTGTTCCTCCCTCAATGTAACAGATAATGTTTCACACTCATACAAAACAAGAGGAAGAATCATAGTTTTGTATACCTTAATTCAACGAATGTTTTACCTGTTTTATTCTTTTGGCTTTCTAGAAAAAAGATTGGTAATTGTGTTTGTTTATTTAGAGTCAATTGCATGACATACAGGAGTGGTATGTGATACATAAAAATTGAGTTCTGGTTAAATTTTATATTCAATTCACAAGTATTATCAACTGCGATGTTTTTGTTGAAATCTGTAATTCATTTTTCAGTGAAGATGTCCCTGACGATAAGTTAATATGCTCAGACAATGTTGAACAAGTAAAGAACTAATATCGTACTAATTTTAATATTAATTTTGTTGTTTTGGTTATTAACACTGCACATGAAGCAAACAGAATACAGCAGTACTGATCACAGTCTTAATACTGTTACTTCAGTTTTCCTGCTCATTGACTTCACTCACCAGCAACAGGATTGTCTGGCCGTGCAGCCTCTTTACGCCATTTTGGAACAAAAACTGTAATCTCCTTGTGGCCTCTGGCACGGAACCACTCTACGCACAGCTTAATTCCTCGACAGGAGAACACTTCCTTGTTTCCATGGCTATAAATATGAACAAGGTTTGAGATTACTTACAAATACATCCAAGTTGGCAGATGTGATTAAAATGTGGGATCCATTTTGATAATTTTTATGAAGATTCTCCAAACCCTTTTCCATTGGGCAGTGTGACATGTGGCAAGCAGTGTACTTCAACAGTATAACTTGTTTTCAACTGAGATTTTGTGGAAAAAGTCATATGAGTTTTCTCAGAGAGTGGAACACAATTTGCAAATACATACATATCCATAATAAAATCATAACTGTTTATACTTCTTACAAAAAACTGAGTATTTATTTGTTTACTTGCTTTAATTACATGAAAACACATACTTAGAGGAGAGAGAGGGAGACAAATAAAAAGGGGGCAAAATGAGTTTATAAAACAGTAAAGTATACCAGTTCTTCAATCTGTCCTAACAGATCAAAATCCCAGTTAGTGCTTTCAGGGCTTCCCAGGCACCTTAACCAAAAGTGTAACAAGACAAAACTTGTGGAGTAATGGGAATTATTTACCTTCTGCCCCTGTACACTAACCAAATTAAACAGATGACGGTTGTCACTCACCTCATGGCAACATTGCTTCCATCAATGACAACAGGGCGGAGACGGATTGCGACAGCATCATCCACTACTGTATCAAGAGTGGAGTCAGATTCATCAGCCCCTTCAGGTGCAAGGTCTTGCAGTCGTGGGACCTGAGCCCCTAGTTTAATTAGCTCTTCCAAGAGCTCATTCTGGCCTGGATTTGGCCCAAGTTTCTGCAGAGCTGCTTGAACAAGTGACTCTGTATAGCCCAACTTGAGCCCAAACTCAACCTTTGCAACATATCCTGAAGACAAAGAATAACGAAACTAATCAACTACCCAACAAACTAGCAACATCAACTTTCACAAATGTGACAAATTTAGGTGGTTTTAAACAAGACATTATTATCATCTGTTTTATGTCAACATGGAATTTGGTCTCTCCTGAGTGAAACACATGCGGGAATATGAAAAGACGAGTGCTGTGGAGAATATCTGGACCTATGATGGACTAAGTAACAAAAAATGACTATTCTATGAAGCAGTCCCTCTTGAGAAGCTAATTATCACTTAGCTACTGAATCAGTTTTCTAACTTTCACAAAACTCAAAGCCTCAGTATCACATTCACAAGCACCCATCATCAGCAACCATGTACCTCTACGTGAAGTCCACATCAACATTATCAGTGACTTGGAAGGATGGTGAAAATTACATGAGTACCTTCATAATCTAGTAATGTTAGGAAGACTGAATTATGCATAAGCTAAAACATGGAAGAGAGAATACTTCTGGAAACTTAGGCACGTGAGGATAATATTAATACCCATTTTAGACAAACACAGTGTAAAGGCATTGGTTTTATTCAAATGGTTTAGTTTTGGATCCAAAGACTAGACTTGCCGTAAGTAGCTGAAGCACATTTTGGTTTCAAAAACACAAAAAAATTTTTTGACCAGGCACGTGATTATCAAGTTTTCTAGAAATACTCTGTTACATAGAATTTGTTATAAATGCTTACAAAGCTACAATGATGTACTTATGAATAAGACAAGCCCCATTTTCCATGTATGCACCAGCTTCATAAAAGTAACTGGTCACACATGGCCCACAAGTGGGCTCTCATGTATTCCGTCATTCAGTATTCAACTGATTTGTAGGTTACTTAATGCTGAATGATGAAGAGGTATAGTGAATAAGAAAGGTCACCTTGCTTCAAGCTACAGCTATTTCAGCACTTTCTTTGAAACAGGATAGCTGGTACTGTAGCCAGAGGTGTAGATGGGGGAGGGGGGCCGAGGAGCAGCAAAATGGGTGGGCAAATGGAAGACAAAATTATTTTAAATGAAAAAATCGATTTTCTGCACTCAACAGATTTTAAATAACTAAGCCAAGCAAAAAGACAGTCAATATATAACAATAATTCTTTAAAGTTAATAATTACTGTTAGGGTGGCCATTGTGGTTATATTCACCATCAGCCCCAGAAAACCTAGCTATGCCACTGACTCTGGCAATAATAAAACCAATTACTATTTAGGTGCACTAACTGTTTGTCAGTTACGTTAACTTTAGTACTACGGTAACACAGAAAATGTACAATGTATGTGTAGATGAAACAATCTGCACATTGCCATGGAGGTGGTGAATAGCCAAACTCAGGTTCTGACTATTTATCTATATGGCAAGAGCCTCCAGCTCCACAAAATGGGAGATGTGTGGATCCCAAAGCCAGCCTGAATATTTTGGAAATGAAGGAATATCCACTCTTGCTGGGAGGTGAAATATGAATGATCCAGGCTCGCCTGCATGGCGATCTTATCTCATATTATACACGGTGATCCATTTAAAACTGTACACAAACAGAAAACATTGCACTGCTCATCTTATGAAATGTAAAACATAAATATATGCTACTCAGCAGTTCCATGTAAAGGTGAAGCTTGACTGGAAGAATCCTGGTTCAAATATCAGTCACGACACCAACAGTCCTGATTTATCATGGCTTTCCACCCTCCCTCCAGGCAAATTATAGGATAATACCTCAATCAGGCCATGAACACTTCCTGCCATATCCTTTCCAAATTATCATTCACCAATCAGCAAATCAACAAGGTACTGACAAATTTGTGAAACAAACACACAAGAATACATTCACAAAACATGCCAGAAGTGCCTTGCACTGTCTGACAACACACATCAGTCCTTTTGAACATGTCTGGACAGACATGCATACGAGTTTACACTGTGATGCTGAAGCTTGCATTCACTATATTCACTTTTAGTTATATTCTGCTGACGCTGTTTTGGTACAAGCATTAGTGCTAAAACTCCCACAAATATCTTCAAAGTGTGGTGCTTAATTAAGCATAGGGCTAAGGTTTACCTTCTTTACATTTCAGTACAAGCAATCTTCAAGGAAACCCCACAGTAAGTCAATGATGTTGGATCTAGGGACCTGGAATGCCACAATCTCTTCAAAACATCCTGTTGTCAAGAAATGCTTTCTGCACATCCAGCCAATATGATATGCAGCACAATGTTCCCAAATCCAAGTCCCTTTTACGATGTTCCCGTTAGGAGTAGACTGCATAATTATTGATTAATATGCTTCAATAATTGTACACTTAGACATAAAATACATATTTTCTATTGCAGTATAGTGTTAAATAGATCACTCTGTATATATTCTGGAAACGGAAGACTAACAAAGTCAAGAGTGCACTGTTCCGCACCTGCAGAGCCTTGCTGGAGAGGCTGGCTTGGCACAGACGTGGGGCCAGACACATACTCAGCAAATTCTGCTCCCAGGGTGTCCGATGCTGTACGACTCACATCTTGGTGTGATGCCGAGTCTTCTGCCTCATAATCAGAGTCATAGCTTGAGTCCTCACCCCCACAAGACACCCTGTCCTCTCGCTCAGTATTGCAGAGTGTGTCGACATAGCTCTGTAACCAACAAGACAACAGATTACTAGAAACCAGACTGTATCCCTCTCTACTGCTTCCAGTGTCAACATCTGTATGTGCTCTTCATGTGAAATGCAAAGGGATTAGTGGATGTGATGGTGTCATTCTTTCTGTGCATTTCAACATGATAACCCACTGGACAGATTTTGAATAAGCTCTGGTACTACAAATATTTGCAAAACTTACATTGCCATTTCAATCTTCATAACAACTAACATCAAAGCAGCATATTTTCCTAAGTGGGTGGTAAATGTGCTTTGTTTCTGGCAACAGAAATAAGCATCAGCATAACATCATGTTTATTTAAAAAAAAAGTTTTAAATGTTAAGTCATATTCAGTTTCTTCAACCTGCAAAGAAGTGAAGTGAAAACTGCATACTCCAGTAAGGGTTACATCTTTCCAGTCTTGTGCCCATTTCCCCAGTTCAAGGGTAAACATTTAGACTGCACAAAAGCTTACAGCTCATTTACCCACTTGGAACAACAAATTTCCAAACTTTATATTCAATCTAAATGCTACTGCTATATATATATACACACACACATACATAGCCTGAACTTAGACCATAATGGTTCTAAATTCCTGGATCTGCAAATGTTATTAATTGTAAGTTAAAGCCAAATTAAAGATACTGATGAATGAGTTTACTGATACACAAGTTCACTTGCCCCAGGAAGAAGAGAACTCAAGTACAGCCATTTTATATAAAAGAGTCTTTGCTGTCTTTATGCATTAACCTCCTTGTCAGTGCCAATGCATGTGCAAGTCAACAGCTAATACTGGAAAATATCTGTTATTTCTTCAGCAACATAATTATGTAATGTAACAATACTGGGAGATTATGATTAGAATGTGGTCAGGAAGGCTGAAAACATACCCATTGCAAAGAAATATCCTTGCATTTGCCCAGATGGACTACAGGAAAACAATGAGTCTTCATCAGGATGGTTCACATCAAGAGCAAGAAATGAACACAAGACCTTTTGAATATAAAACAGTACCAACCACTCAACTACAACATTCTGTACCTGTTTTGGTCAGACTAAGTTTTAATTATGGCTCAGTAGTCAGCTACTTCCATTTGCTCCAAAACAAGCATCATGGGTACATGAGAATTTATGTTTCATGCAGCCTTACACTGTCTATTGTCACCACCAAGCATAAAATCAAATTATGGCATGTTCACAAACAAATACAAAGCAGTAGGGATTTGGTTATAAAATTCTCACTTATAACAAACTGTGTTACTTATTGGTATTGCCACCCTCTCAATCCACCTTATTAATATGCCATTCTTTGCAGCCACCTTGCCATCCGAAAAGAAAAGAAAGAAAGAAAGAAAAGGGGAGGGGGGAGGAAAAGACCGGAAATGGTGTACAGACAACCCTCAATTAGTGCTCTTAATCAGTTCCAGAAAAACAGCATGTTAATTGAAACTGTGCTGTGAGAGAACTTTCCCCAAAAGAACTTATGTCCATACGAATCTCATCGTTGCGCCGTGCATTTCGTGAAATCACTTCAACTATTAAACAACAAATACACCTATATAACTTTCACTTAAAACACTGTAAAACACTTAAAACCACTCCGACTTATGCAGCATATGAAGCAGACCTAGCCAACTACACTCTCTACAACAAGATTCCTACACAACATGATACGCTGCCACAACACCTTGTTTACAAAAACAAACTAAATCATGAATATGTAATAACTTTAGCAAGGAACAACGAAACTTCCTGATGATGATCTGAAAAGATCGAAACAGGTCAGAGTGGTTTTAAGTGTTTTAAGTGAAAGTTATATAGGTGCATTTGTTGGTTAATAGTTGAAGTTATGTCCATATATCTAACTTGCACTCTCTACTTTTGCTTCAGTGTTAATCCCAAACATCAAGTATATTTCAACAATGAAATCAGGCAAATGATTGAAAGCACAAAGAGAACTATTGAATTTCGAAACTCTTAAAGCAGCCGCTGTATTTCCCGCTCAGTGTAACGTTGTACAAACAACGAGCTGCTGTGCTCCTGTTTCAACACATCTAACGACACTCAAATTCACTGCTAATGACAAGCTTTCCCTTTGCACCTTTACAGACTTTTTTCACGCACGTGTTTCCCGCTGACGTAAAAAGTTGTTCACAACAGTAAAATAAAACAGCAATAATACAGTAACATCTGTCAGCTTCGATTTCTACGCGGCTGGAAAGTAAGCTCTAAGTTCTGCTCGGAACTCCACGTTCAATCATTTTAAAATATAACAATATGAGCAATGTACAGGGCGTTTTTTTTTTCTAGTTGACCGATAAGCGCCGACCCGACGCTCTGATGAGTTTTCATTACACGTTCTAAAGGTTCTTACCATTGAGATTGTATGCACAGCTCCTATCATCTACTGTTAAAAACCCCCCCCCCGACAAGCGGCGTACGACGCAACGCTGGCAGAGCGCTGGGCCTACGTTCATCGGTCAAACAGAAAGAAAACACCCTATACGTATAACGTAACATTGCGGAGCGGTTTCATAACCATTTTGCAATGGAAAAGTAACAATGCGTTGTGTATTGTTGAAATAATTTCATTCTAAGCAATATAAAAGTGTTACACAACAATGCTTTTATACCGACTTCATGTCGTCGGCAACAGTAAAACATACTTAGGCCCTCACTGTAACATGCCTGATACTGTTGTCCAATTTTAACCAATTCTGGATTTGTTCGACAGATTTTCATAAAAGTACCCAATATCAAATTTCACGCAAATCCGTGCAGCGGGAACCGCCCTAATATATGCGGACAGATAGATGGACAGACGTGACAAAGCTAGTCGGCGCTTTTCGCGACTACACGAACGCGATGAAAATTCCAGTTCCTACTTAACAGTAAAAGCTCACCGTTTTCATTCAAGCAAACACCCATCTTAGTCCTGAAAGTAACATTTTATTTCACATGACTTTTTAAAAACCTCACACACAGAAGAAACGCTTAGGCCCAACTTTTTGAAGCAGCAGAGAACCACCTGCTTTAACATTAAACATAGCTCGGCACTTTTTCACACAGCTTATTAATGCATGTCACACATTCTCAGACTAAACAGTGTAGCCGGGCTTTTAGTTTGAACCGGATATGTTTTCAATACTTGTGTACAGAATGTGACTGCTACCACTCAATACAAATGCGTCGAAGCCATCTGCAGAACATATGACACGACGTGTTCGAAGCATGAAACGAACAAAGGGGATTTGTTTTCAAAAAATGCCACAGCATTGTGTGCTCAGCACTCCAGAAAACTTGAGATTTGAACCCCGCTGTGAGCAACTGCCAAAGGAACTAACAACAGTCAAGTTTAATTCGTAAAATTAATGGTGACCAGTTTGAAGTACAATTTAGAAGAGGGTGCGAGGATAATAGCTTGGCAAAACTAAGCCACGAGCTTAACCTTTTGGCGCCGGAATTATTTTTTTAATTTTAGCACACCCTGTATATAAAATGTGAATAATACAGGAACCAAATATGTTAGATTCATGAAACAAACTGCATTTTGAAGAGGAAAAAACGGAGAGTATATACCATGTTTAAAATATTCAGTACCTATATTAGTTGAATAAATATATACAATGCAACATTTAGAGGTTAGCGGTGCGGTACGACCATTATAGTCGTCGTTAGGCGTCAAAAGGTTAAGGCGTCACAAGTTTCTAAACATACGGACAAATGAGAGGGCTCGACAGTCATCCACGTCGATTCTTAAACAAAAACTGGAAGTTCCACTAATATAAAGAAAACAGTCTTAACTCGTTAGATTCGTATGAATATCACAGCGACTTCTCACGAGAATCTACAAGCAGTTCCTTACTGACAGACATGACGCCAAGCAGACATTTAAAGAGTTCTCTAGCAGTCGCATCTCAAAGCGGAAAATGCAAGTGTTTATGAATATTCATGCAAATATACTACCATTCACTCCAAAGCAGTGCGCATAATTCCGGTGTTACATGCAGTTTTTAAGTTGTTTAAAAAAATTCTACAATTTCGCATACATAAATTAGTACATACGTATTAAACTGCAACTGATTTAAGAAAGTCACACAAGTTTGCCGCCGAAGTAAACGCACTCACAGTCTGAAACAACAAAGACCTGCTACCCCCAGACGCAGGTTGTACGTGGGTCAATTCAAAAGTTTCGTGCATGCAGGCAGCACCGTAACTGAACTCGAATCATGTGTGTGGCTCTAGTGGCACTTTTGTTGCTATCTCAGACGTGTGCTGTCTTTGTGATGTTAGTTGCCGTTTAACTATGGATCGGGAAAGACTACACGGAAGTTTCTCGCGGACGGAACGTGAGAACATTAATAATATATATTTTTTAAAGTATTCTAGAGTGTTACAAGTCGTTAAGGGAATGTTTAGGGACATATGCTCCTTCGTATGCAACTGTTCGACGGTGAGCGAATACCATTAAGTGTGGCAGGGAAGATACAGACGATGCCCCTCGCAGTGCAGCACCTACATCGGCGACGGATGAACGCCTCTTGAAAAAAGTGAAATCTGTCCTTGAACGCACGCGCAGTATTTCACGCACGGCAGTTGCTAAAGAAGTCGGAATCTCTCCAGCAAGTGTTCACCGTATCCTCACCAACAGCTCGGGGAAACGAAAAATTTGTCCACACATGTGCTCAACCATGCCCAAAGAGCCATGCGTGTTCTTCTAGGCACCACCCATCTGCAGCGTTGGAGAAATTAAGCCAATGCATTCCTCGATCGGATTTTAACGTTTGTAAAGTCATGGATGCATTCATTTGACCCTTAGAAGAAAACACAGAATGACGAATAGCGTACCTAAACGTCACCGAGGACGAAAACTGCACGGCGCAGTCAGGGTGCTCTGAAAGTCATACACGTCATGTACTTCAGCCGAAATGGACTTGTTCTTGGCCATCCCGTGCCAATATGTACGACAGTCAATGGCCAATATTACTGCGCACTCTTGCAGCATAACGCGAGGCGGGCTCTTTGCTGTAAACAACCAGAACTGCCCGAGCGTGGTGTCATTTTGCTCCACGACAATGCAACACCGCATAGCCACATCGTGATATGCAAAAATCTGGTGCAACAATGGGGCTGGTAGGTGATGGCACATCCACCCCACCCTCCAGATCTCGCCCCCCACATGATTACTGGTTATTTGCACGTGTGAAAGAACATCTTCGGGATAAACGATATGAATCGGAATACGATATGAACACTGCTGTCAATGCCTATTTACATCGTCTGAGCAAGGATGCATACAAAGCTGCAACTAATCGTTTACCACGTAGATGGAAAAAGTATGTGGACAGCGCTGGTGATTACACTGACTACAGGAAACACGTGTAAACATGCAGGAATATCAGTATCGTTGTTAACTTGTACTTTGTTACTACAATAAAATCACACACAAAACTTCTGAAATTACCTACGGTGAATGGTTTCCCTAAAAGTCTACAGTATAAACCAGTTGGGTTTGTAATTGAGACACAGTCTTGATTGCGCGGTAGCAAACGAATTATTTAAGGCTTTCCAAAGCCGTGCAATGGCTCAGGCGGTTTGTTACTAGCCCTTCACCGCCGGGGTCCGGGTTCGGTTCCAGGCCCGTTTATGTAAGATATGTGGTGGATGAAGTGGCACTCGCGCAGGTTTTGTCCGAGTACCTGAGCTTTCCGCTGTCAGTATCATTTCACCAATGATGTATATTCATCTTCAACTGAACACTACGTTTATCAGAACAAGAGAAAGAAGTATGGAACCCTCGTGCAAGCATCGCTCTCTGGGACATCGGGGAGCAGTGGAATAAAAAGTTTTTTCACTTCTTTTTCGGCCTTCGAAGGTGTAAATCCAGCAGTCATATTTGCATGCGAATAGATGCAGCAATGGTACCAGAAAGGTATACACTTTGAATTACTCCCTCGTAGGTCATTTAGTTATGTTTCAACTGGGAACGTTATACAGGGTGTTTCAGGGGGATTCTGCCATACTTCTGGAGAATGTTCCTTAGGTTAAATTACATAGATAAAAACAAACACGCCCATATCTGAAGTTCAACGGTTACGGAGAAAATGGCGAGGTAAGTTGAAAGAATGAGAGCCGTTATACATTTACCGATTACCAAACACACATTAAAACGGGGAATTTGCAGTTCCTGTAATGTTAACACCTGTACATTAAGATATAAGTGACATAAAGACATTGATGAAGAAATGAAAACTCGCACTAGTTCCTAGTACTTTACAAAGCACACTTGCCTCCGCGCGGATAGGCGTGGCTTTATTATCGGCTCAAGGACGAACCTGCGCAGTGTGCGGATAACACATCATGTTAAACAGGTACAGTACGTGGAACCTCAACAAAACATCTTTTTCTCGCGTCATTATCTCTGTAATCCTTCGATTTCGGATATACGTGGCCATGTTTCGTTACATCGATGTACATTAATGTCAGAAACGTTCTCCCGAAGTACGGTAGATTCCTCCTTAAACACCCTGTATAGCACCGAATGAAAATATTAGGTATGGTGAGTATATACGGATTTGAAGGTACACGATCGTGGTCTACTGCTCTATTCCAGCGTTTAAAACACCAAGTGAGAACACAGTGTGACAATAATGGGTGGACAGCTGGTGACACGTCGAGACTGAAACTGTGCACTCGTGTGTTCTGCTAGCGTGACCGCTAGAACAACCTGCTATGCGCCACACCTGAGCGTTTCAGGCGGCACACGGAGGGAGACAATGGAGAATCAGAAACCAAGAACTTAGTATATATTACAAAATCCTGAAATGACAATACATGTTAAAAGGTTTGGTGCCGCTGACGCACATGATCGGAATCGATCAAACGACAGTGGCTAACAAAATGTTCGAAAACCGGCGGAGGGATAAGGAAAGTGGGTAGGCCTAGAATGAGACAGCTGGAAGACGCAGACAATGATCCACGCAAAGTGAAAGTGAAGACATGGAGACAATCTACAAATGTTCATCCCCGTCGTACAGTGGGCCAAGGTTCTTGGAGTGCCGCACAACTAAATGCATACATCAGCAATATTGATGTTAAAGTGGAACACTTCCGACTACGATGCTGATAACGAGTTCTGAAACTAACAGTTGCTCAACTAGTCACGAAATTCCATCGTCTTAGGGAACCCGAAGGTTACTTGCCGCGTTCACGAGAACCCGCCTACCCAGATACTGGTTCTCAAACTGCAGGCTCCGCAAATTCACGCAGCTTCACAGCCAAACCTTGTTTATGCAGCCAACGTTTCGTTTTCCTCGTTATTACTACCACTGTGAATCAGGCAGCTTCAAATGTCTGTATTTGCTGCACTTATGTATAACATGTGAATTCAATGACATTGGCACCGAGTTCATAACAGGATCCTGTATTTTCCCAATTAAAGGTGCCTGAAAGTACAACTATTAGCACGTTGGAGTCCGCAACTTTTTATACGTTAAGGTAACCTAATGACCGAAGAAGGTTAGGTACCATTACCCTAGATGGATCCAGGTCACAGTCCCTTACCCTATGTACTGAAAATTCATTTTAAGACTACCTTCTTGTCTGTGCCTACGTCTCTTCTTTTTTAAGCTACCCGACTAGAACTTTCTATGGATTTTTTACGCTTTCCATACATGCTACATGTCCTTCCGATCTTGCTGAGGTGCGATGACCCGCATAACATACTGCGAACAGCGCACACTGTGGTGGTTCTCTTCGCAACTTTCTCAGTCAACCTGTGAAATCCCCATTGTCGGCTAACAATATTAACCTCAGAACATTAAGTATCTGCGTACACAATCTATTCTCTTCCTTCCGGCTAAGATGCACACTCATGAAAGCAACGTTATCGAAATGTGTAACTGTCGCTTTACACATTCTAATTTTCATGTTTAGACAAAAGAAGGGAAGCTGTGAACTGAATGGCTGAAATGATGTTGATACTGCATGCTCGTGAATAAGGACAATCTTAGTAACCAAGTTGAAGTTTCCCCTTTGTCTAAGCACCATGTCACGTCTGAATGCCGCTGTGCGAATCAGGCCAGCAGCTAACCATGCCCGGTATTCAGTGCAGGAATATTTAGGACACGCGCAACATACAGCCTCGGATAAAACAGTACAGCCTTCCCAAAGCTGCCTCCTGCATCTGCACCGCGTCTTCAACCGACAGCAGCGGTTGGGGCATCGGGGTCAAGGGTGGCCCGAACCGGATGTGCGATAGTGCAGCTCATCATGCATTGTGATGCGTACTGATGGTACAGTCCCGCAACTTCACCTGTGCCTCAAAAATAGGAAGGAATGAGGGACTGAAAGAAACAATAAGATAAAAGTAAATGAATTAATAGGAGACGAGATTTTAGGTTATCAGGGCGGTATCAAAATTAAGGACTTGTGTGATGTGACGCCATGCGGTTTGTTAATTGATTACAAACGTCTAGGAGGATCTTGATGCATACACCTTCAGGGTACAGTATTCTACCCTGAAGATGCAGATTGAATATTACTACGAAACGCTGAACACATCCACCAAATCGCGTAACGTCATCTCCCGGAAGATCCCAGTCTTAAACGGAACATCGACAGTTTGAAGCTATAGCTTAAACTGGAAGATACTATGGATCCCATAATTACAAGGCGTGTGTGGGGGGACTGCATTAACCCGGTAAAGTCAACGGACCAGGCGGACTTCTGCAAACAACCAGTTAATCCTCTACAAAGGACCAGCTTAGTCGGTATAGTCACTAGGCTACGGGTTGGTATGATGCGATTCCCCGCAGGGACAAGAGATTTTCTCTTCTTCAAAACACCCACACCCGCTTTAGGGCCCACCCACAGTGGGTACTGGGACTCTTCCCCGGCGTTAAAGCTGCCGGGACGCGAACGTCATCTAGTGCCGAGGTTAAGAATATGTGGAGGTATACCACCAATGCCCTACACTCCTTCATGACGTAAAGAAGGAAACTTAAAAGGTCTGAGAATTTCTTGACAAAACTGCGGTAAGTCGAAGCTACATAACTTGAGCAGTTTAAATCCCCACACTGTACAAAGGCTGCACTTCTCGTGCATATATTGACTCTTTCCATTAAGCGCCGAGACACCCAGCAGTGCTGCTGTGAACGCAGTGTTATGCTGTCATATCACGACGCCGGCATCATGAGGCACCAAAGATATGCAATATTACTCTGCTATAAAACGATGTAACCAAGCCTCCCGCTGAGTCCGACTACACACAAACACACGGCAGTTTAGAAACTTTGTGAGACACATCACGCGCATATCTTTTGTGGTAATGTTACAAACACATACATGAATGAGCAGGTTAGCTCAAGTGGTAACACATCCAAAGGATTTCGTAGCTTGTTACACGTTCGGGTGGTGGACTGCCTATTCTAAGTTTGCGAGATTTTCAGCAAGCCCACTACCATAACAAAATAGGAGCTTGCAATATGCCACGACCGCTCCTTTCACCACTGCCTGCCACCCGTACACAACTATCTCGTCACGTCACTAGACACTGGTACGGTGTAATTCAATGAAAACAAGCACGACAGCCGTGTTGTCTATCGGACCTATCCACTAGGAGATAGTCTGATGTCAAAACTACGTTGCATGTCTGTACTTTCACCCTTCTCTACAAGGCCACTTTCCTCAAGTAAGCAGAAAATTCGGCGGCGAGCCAGTCTAGCACATAATGCAGCATGCTTCAATCCTGAAGGTTGTCCATTGAATCTTCGTGACCCGCTCTTCATGCAGGGCCCACCCAGCCTTTACAGCACTTGATTTACCGTCCCCCATGTTGCAAAATTAGAATGGTACACTGGTACCCAAGTACCACGCCGCGATGACACACAGGGGCGTGAAGATAAATATTCACGCATCCCAGACGTCGGCAATAGACGGTAAGTCGCCGACGTTACGCTCCGAGCGCCCTCTTCCCGATTACAGAGCGATGATACCCACTGGACACGGTGATGACATTCTTATTGTTTCCTGGAAAATATGAATCAAGTAACTAACTTTCCATGATGCGGTACGGCATCTTGGAGAGCTGTTCTTGTGCTTCATGCGGCACTACGCCATTCACATGTATGGTGGAGTGGAGGTATAGCTGCGCATATTCCTACCATAAGCAGCAGTAGAGCTAAGTGGTCGCCCTTACAATCGGGCCGCTGTACTCCCGGTACTCGCTAGTACCGGTCGTGCTGCTGCAGATAAGAGAAAAACTACATGACTGCAGAGAATCGTATCCCAATTCTTTGGTCTTCCAGCCCGTAACCTAGTCACTAAACCGAATGAGCTATCTCGACTCGTTCCTTGATCTTGGGGCCCTCCTTACGTACCCGAATAAATTCCTTGTTATTGGAAAACAGGAAGTTCATTAGTAAAATCATCTGTTGGTTTAGGGAAAAGACGCTGGCTTTCGGCAAGATCGTCTCGGTTTCGATATAAGCAGCGTCCAGTTCGAATCTCTCCCCTTCTTCATACCAAACAAGTTTGGAAATGCCAGAAGTGCGTAACACTTCTGGCCCGTTCGATATGTTATTCTGTCTGGATTTTAATTTGTGACTTTTCAGGAAGAGCACCGAACAATGAAACCCTTGGCGACAAACGCAACCGCGGTAACAGTAACAATTCACTGCTTTTAACAACTGCAAAGTGGTGACACTCTTTAGTAAAAGTCAGCAATATAAACTGTATGAAAATCGGTGAAACAAAACAATGTCGAAACTACACGTGATTTCAGGCTTTCGCCGCGTTATAGATGAGATACGCGCTCTCTGGAATATTACGCAGCGTACAGTGGTAATTCCTTACCGACGTTCCAGGACAACATATCGGTCCCATCCTCAAGGGTCCAACCGAACGGGTTTTCGTCAAATTTCATACTGGGGACTTTTACAAAAATAATAGGTCGAAGAATTTCAAATCTGGTTAAAATCAGATAATAACGGGCACACGGAGACAGAAGTACTTCTATATTGCTTTCTACAGAATGGGAAAACAAAATCATCAATTAGGGACAGGACTTTTGGCTCGTTCGCGTTAGTCGTGAAACCCGAAAGCACCTATTAGTTTCTTGTCTGTGCGTCTGTCCGCATAAATAAGCGCGGTTTCCAGTGTACGGATTTTCGTGGAATTTGGCATTGGGGACTTCTACGAAAATCTGTACAGAAACCCCGAATTTGGTTAAAATCGGACAAAAGTACTGGGCACTTTACGTGAAGACATAAGTGTGTATCACACTGTAGGCCGCGACATAAGCAGCGAAACAATACAGAAAATGCATGGCTATGATTCCATGGCAACGCTTGCAATATTTATTACTTCGGGGACAGCGACATGTATAGGTCAATGATACAACGGGAACTCACACTTGCGTTTCCATGGCAACAGTGCCTACACGTCATAATGTTACGTTATAAGTACACTGTCTTCCCTGTTTTTGTGTACGGAATTAAATAGACATCTAAACAATCTTCGTGATTCCACATCAGTTATCTGAACATATCTGTGTTCCTGCTACGAATTTCACAAACAGCGGTATAATTAGGGCCCAAACACCGGTAACCGTGATCAGCTGTTTCACCACAAGGAGTGGCACAAAATGTTAATTTCGCACAGAATGTCTAAAATTAAATTACATCACCAATACACCACATAAATCCAAACAGGGCAATTGACCGCAAGTTAATTAAAACGGAGCGTTAAGATAGGTCAGGCCATAAACTACGAAGTCTGGACCACTTTTTTCCAAGCCAGAAGCGCCGGAGGCCAGTGCTGATTCACTTACCTATTACTATCACGTCCGTAGGTTCATCTACTTAAGAAGTTCCACGCCCTAGTAATTCGACAGGCAACACCAGCAGCCATGCCAATCTGACGAGTCTCAGCCAAACTCAGTGGGTACAGCAGCTTGTCGTTTCCAGCTGTCTCAACCTTTGAAAGCCCAGTTGTAACAACACGTACTAACTACTGAAACGCTTAAAAATCCTGTACTCTACATGGACCGGGATAGCGTAGTCGGTATAATGACTGGCTACGGTCTGGATGGTCAGGCGATCGAATCCCGATGGAGGGGCGAGATTTTCCAAACCATCCAGACCGGCCCTGGGGCCCACCCAGCCTCCTGTACAATGTGTACCGAGTCTCTTTCCCGGGGGTAAAGTGGTCTGGGCGTGGAGTTAACCACCCACCCTCACCTAGCGTCGAGGTTAAAGAAAGAGTAGAGCTATACATCTTCTCCCCCTATGGGTCTTCACGGAATGTTCTAGGGTAAACCTTACCCTTTTCACCCACACACGATACTTCTTTGTTTCGCACTATTCTCAAATTTAACACCGATTATCTTTAACAGCACTAACTGATGGATCTTAGCAGCAGAGCGGGGTGGCAAGAGGATCTTCGTATATAATTCGGGCAAATTCGTGGCTCTGGTTGTTTTATACTCGTCTAATACATGTAATTTACAACTGTTGCAGAAACCAAAACTTTTCTGTGATGCACAGTTATTACTAGGAACAGTTGCCCAGTCCTGTTTACTCGGACCCACACTTCTTCAACATTTACATTACTAACATTCCATCCACTGGAAATGACAACAGCACAGGTATATATACATAATAGTGATAAAAACGTCAGTATTCAGTCAAGCAGTCTAGATACAGCAACCACTAAACTAGATCATGCAAGAGGTCTGCCAGAATTCTGGTTCCCGAGTGAGGAATTAAAATTAATCATACTAAATACACTATTATTCTCTATTCCAAACAAATACGTGATCCTTATGAATGTTTAATGACATCACGAACAAAAAAAAAAAAACTCAGGTGAACATCGAATTATGCCAGCAGCCGGTGAACGCCGAATACTGAAAAAAAACTGCTGTTAAAGCCTTATGTGGAGAACATGTCTGTCCTGCCGCCTGTCACCTAGTACCGGCGACTAAACCGTTTGTCGGATTTTCCTGAAATTCGGAAAACAGTTTTTTATAAAAAGTTGGCGAGCGTGCACGAGTTTTGTGCCTCTCGGCTCAATGACAGACTTCACAAGCGGGCTTAAAATTAACTTCCATTTTTATTAATCGATCTGACTGAAGTTCTGTCCAGAAGACTTCCACGTAATGCCATTACACAGTCACGAGTTTAGTTGAAATCGGTGCAGCGAACGCCGTACTTCAGAGCGTAAACGAAACTTTACCCTATCTTCTACAATTTTCGTCCAATTTAGGTAAAATTAGGTATAGGAGATGCCCACAACAATACGAGTGAAAGTTTCGTAAAAATTGGCTCAATAAAAGCCATACTTCAGTTTCGGCATAAATTAATTTATATCCGTACTTCTCACATGTACTATCCGATATGGGAGACATTCGATCGGGCATTAGCGAATTGCGTTCAGATCGGTGCAGGAAAGGCTGTACTTTTCTTATGAGCGTACATGTAGTTACATTTTCGCGTGCAACGTAAAGCCGTATGACATTCTGAAAGTCAATTAACTTTGGTATAGTGTGTGCAGTAAGTCACCGAGTACACTACTGGCAGTCTTGTTTAATGTTAAATCAGGTGGTACATACCACGCTGTACAGTGTCAATGTTGGTTAATTTGAAGCGCAGTGAGACGGCACGGTGTTTCTCTTTCTCTCTACAGAAATTGGAACGCAAAAAGTGGTATCTCTTAACACCGATGGATCATCATCATCATAATCATCATCATCGCCGTCATCATCATAATCATCATCATCATCATAATCATCATCATCTAGCTAACAAGCACTTGGGCGACTTGTTGACCTGTTCCAGTCTCACGTGCCTAGAAGTCTCTTTCATGGTCTCCTCTGGTTCCTTCTGCCATTTGTTCTGAAGTTTTTTCGTATTCTCTGTAATCTATTATGGCGCATTTTGTTCACATGTTGCAACCAATTTCTCCCGTATTCCTGCATTTTGTCCAAAACTGAGGTTATATTTAGTTCTCTAGCAAACTTTTTTTTTTTTTTAATATTCTGTCCAGGTGTATCCTGCTGTTCTTCTCATATGTTTCATCTCTACTGCTGTTATTCTTCTTGAGTTTCTTGCATTAATGGTCCAATTTTCACTACCGCGTTAACATAGCTGGAAGGGCTACTGTACTGTACTGTTTTATTCTTGTTTTCTCTAAAGCTTTCTGTGGTCTAGACACAATGTTAATGGTGTCTGTTATTTTCAAATAGCTATTCAATTTGTTATCGATGTCCACCTCTTTTTCATAAGATATCAAATTTCTAAGTACTTAAAAGAATAAACTTGTTCTACAATAGGTAAAATAAATACGTATGGTACTGTCATCTTCGGCAATCTAAATTTCCACGGTTTGACTGTAATTCCAAAAGTAAAACATTTAACTGAACAGATACTGTTCTCTCATTCCACACGACAAGGATACATTTCTGCATAGAACCCCGTCTTTCGAACCTTTGGTTACTGATGCGATTTGTACTGCTCATTTGCACGCCTCAGCTAATTACTTGGCACTTACATTTTCGCCTGGGATCTGCGACACAAGTAACTTGAGACATCGTTAAGATATTATTGGTACCAGAAGTCCGTACCTAGAACACACATTTAATTACAAATTCTCCTACAATGATTGTAAAGCATCTGTAGTACGAACATACAAGCTTCATCATTCAGCCGTTCGGGCATCACACGTTCGAAAGTACTAATAAAAAACCTCCGTTACTTCTGACCAAAATATTCAGAGCCCAGTATACTCGTATGACTATAAATATCATAGAACATAGAGGCCTAATGCGTAATAAAACTAATGTCTGTCAACTCAGATCGAGGCCAAACAGAAACACGACAAAACGGTGTACCCGTTGTCACAGTAAGCAAACATTACGTAGGCTCTCTCGACGTGTCGCACGTTACGCAGTAACGGCATGAACGTGATTTCAACCAAGCACATAGCCAAAACAGGCCTTCCCTAAGCCGACTTGCACGAAGCATAAAACAATCAACGGAATTACATGCGGATGTCTGAAATCGAATTTCAGCCAAGACCGCCGATAAACACAGATAGAGGGGTAAAATTCATTTATACCCATAAATAAAGCATGACTGTCAGTGTGTCAATTTTCATGAAATCAAAATATGCTGGACTACTTTTTGTAAAGAATTCCCATACCGAACTTCATGCAAATCTGACAAACAATTACTGATATTACGAGATCACAGACGGACAGACGTGATCTCCACACAAGGCCCTTCTTTACTTCGTAACATGCACCTGACAAGCGCTTAACCCTACTGCCAAACTCAAGAAATCGCCATATAATGAGCTGGAAAGATGATCTGGGACGGTGAATACGCAACAATTTGGCAGTAGGCGACAGAAGTTTACGCCAAGACACCATGCAGGAATTCGTACAGAGAAACTTGGGAAAGCATAAAGGAACACGGATTAACTTCAAACAGGGGGAATTCAACATACGCAGTACAGCGTTATCGGCACACCGACCCGCGCATCAGGTTCATGCTGATGATGACGATCATGATAAATACGACGACGACGACCACGTGCATGTCGTGAGCTATTTAACGACCGGGATGAGACTAAATGGGCTGAAGACAAGCGTTGGTAAAAACCACTTACAAATGCTTGTCGCCAAGTGCTATGAACTTCAATGTGATGTAACCTACGTAAAGTACACAAAAATTTACGAACTGAAACTATTCAAGATTCAGAGCGGCTTTAAATCCTTGCAATAAGAGGCAATACTTACTTACTTACTTACTTACTTACTCCATGGTGCAGAGTCCTTCTTGAGAAGCTAACTGGTCTGCAGCTAGTCAAGAAATTCCCCGCATTTCACGGAACCCGAAGGTTCATTACCGCAC
>Ga0123357_10001804_pt1 | contig 23190 bp, 16 predicted proteins | sample TergutEmb28metaG_FD_89873 | JGI IMG/M metagenome (GOLD analysis project Ga0123357, IMG submission 89873) | Embiratermes neotenicus P4 segment gut microbial communities from Petit-Saut dam, French Guiana - Emb289 P4 | ecosystem: Host-associated > Arthropoda: Insects > Digestive system > Gut ... | reverse complement strand
GAACGCGATTTTGTGAAAAATTCGCTAACGCCTCAATTAAAAGCAGCCGGATTGGATACGAAAATCTATCTGTTCGACCACAATTATAATTATGACAATATCGCCGACGAAAACGATTATCCGATAAAGATTTATGATTCCGAAACCGACGATGCTTCGGTTGTCGGCGCTGCATATCATAACTACGGTGGCGATAAAAGCGAATTACTGACTGTTCACAACAAATATCCCAACAAGGAATTGATATTTACCGAAACTTCTATCGGCACATGGAACGACGGAAGAAATTTATCCGAACGCTTGATGGAGGATATGCAGGAAGTGGCTTTAGGAACCGTTAATAATTGGTGTAAAGCGGTCATTGTCTGGAACCTGATGCTTGACGACGATCGCGGACCCAATCGCGACGGAGGATGCCAAACCTGTTACGGCGCAGTGGATATCGACCGGTCGGATTATAAAACCATCAGCCGTAATTCCCACTATTATATTATCGGACATCTGTCTTCGGTAGCGCTTCCCGGCGCTACGCGAATCGGAACCACAGGCTATTCCGCACCGGGAGTTACCTTTTCAGCTTTTGAAAATACCGACGGAAGTTATGCTTTGGTTTTATTGAATAATACGAATGAAAATAAAGAAATTACAATAAGCGACGGAACGAATCGTTTTAATCATAATGTTCCGTCTGAATCTATTGTATCTTACAAGTGGAAAAAATAAATAAAAATACAGATGAAAAAAATATTCATAGCAGCCCTGTTTTTTTGCCAATGCGCCCTGCTGACTATGTGCACCCATGAGTCTATCCGCACAACGCCGCGCATTTTGGAGGCTACGGTTTACACAACCGCTAAAGATACCGCTCTTCTAATTTCGGAATCGGGAAAACTGTCTTTTACGGATTTCCAACAACCTCTTGAAACGCAACCTTTTGTATTTGTGGATGCAAGTAAGGAATTTCAAACCTTTATTGGTATCGGTGGCGCTTTTACCGATGCTGCTGCGGAAACTTTCGCCAAGTTGCCTGAAGCTGCTCAACAAGCATTTTTAACTGCTTACTACGACCCGCAAAAAGGTATCGGCTATACTTTTGGGCGAACGCCAATAAACAGTTCCGATTTTTCCAGCGACAGTTATACGTACGTTGCCGATAATGATACGACATTGAGTACTTTTAGCGTGCAACACGATATGAAGTATCGGATTCCGCTTATCAAGCAAGCCATAGAAAAAGCGGGCGGCTCTTTCCCGATATTTGTAAGTCCATGGAGTCCGCCGGCATGGATAAAAGACAACAACGACATGCTTCATGGCGGGCATTTGCTTCCGCAATATCGTCAGTTGTGGGCTGATTATTTTGTAAAATTCATCAAAGAATATGAAAAGCAGGGTATTCCTGTTTGGGGATTAACTCCGCAGAATGAACCGATGGCTAAACAAACGTGGGAATCGTGTATGTACACCACAGCGGAAGAACGCGATTTTGTAAAATATTTTTTAGGACCCACCCTGCAAAAAGCCGGAATGGCAGACAAGAAACTGATTATTTGGGATCACAACAGAGATCTTATTTACGAAAGAGTCAGCGGAATTTTGAACGATCCGGATGCTGCAAAATACGTTTGGGGAATCGGCTTTCACTGGTATGAAACATGGGCGAACAACGGCATGTTGTTTGATAACGTACGCCGCGTTCACGAATCTTTCCCTGATAAACAGCTTGTCTTTACGGAAGGCTGCGGTGAGAAGTTCAGTAAAGACAGCTTGAATGATTGGCGTTTGGGCGAAAAATACGGATACTCGATGATTAATGATTTCAACAATGGAACAGTGGCTTGGACAGATTGGAATATTCTGCTCGATGAAAACGGAGGTCCGAATCATGTCGGCAACTTCTGCTTTGCGCCTGTCCATGCAGATACTCAAAGCGGACAATTGTTTTATACAAACAGCTACTATTATATCGGTCAATTTTCAAAATTTGTGCGTCCGGGAGCAAAACGTATTGTCAGTTCGTCGAATCGCGACAGTTTGCTGACGACTGCTTTTTTGAATACCGATGGAAAAATTGCCGTTATCGTAATGAATCCTACTGATAAAAAAATTGACTATTTGCTTATTTTAGAGGGGAAACAGGCACCGGTCAGCAGTTTGCCACATTCGATTTCGACGATAATGATTAAGTGAAATCTGTCGTTTGTTGAAATTTTTCATAACCAAATTAAAATTGATTTGGATTTTTGCAAAAGAGATAGTATTTTTGCCTTTGATTTTTGACAAAAATCCATTTCAGGTTATTAAAAAACTCAGTCGCATCGTTTTGTGGTCGATACTAACGCTGTGCTTTTTAGTGTTGACCCTTTATTTTTTGTTAGAACTCCCACCGGTTCAACAAAAGATAAAAGAGTTTGCTTTGCAGGAAATTACAAAAAAGACCCAAAGCAAAATAAGCATCGGCAACCTCCGATTCCGCCCATTCAACCGTTTGCAGTTGGAAGGAATATATGCCGCCGATTTGAGAAACGACACGGTTTTTTACGCGGAAAAACTGACTGCCGATTTCAATTTCTTCAAACTCCTGCGTAAACAGTTCATTATTCATTCGGTGGAAATTGATAATTACAACTTGTGTATTTCTAAAGACAGCCTAAACGCTCCGTTTAATTTTCAGTTTTTATTAGACGCTTTTGCCTCCGACACTACGCAAGCAACGGAAAGCTCAAACCTGCGACTCGCTATTGACCATATCCTGTTAAAAGATGGGCGTTTGCGGTATGATATTTTTTCAGAGCCTTTTACGGCGGAAGGATTGTTCGACGCTAACCATATAGACGTCCAAAATCTGCAACTCGATGCCGGACTGCATTTTAACAGCTTGGAGGATTGTAGCGGATCAATTAATAATTTGTCTTTCGATGAAAAAAGCGGATTTGCATTAACACAGTTGAAATTTCAAGTCAAAAACGCAAACAACCGGTTGCTGGTTGACCGGCTTCACCTCTCACTGCCTCATTCGGAAGGTGAGATTAAAGAAGCGACTTTTGATTATACCGGCTTGCAACTCAATGAAATTCTATCGGCGTCCACTTATTCTGTACTTTTCACTTCCGGCAAATGGTACCCCGCTGATTTCGCCTGTTTTTATCCCGAACTTGCCCATTATCCCGATACTGTTATTTGTTCGGGAGAAATTAAAGGGAAGTTTCCCGAAATTTCTCTTCCACACTTTGAATTAAATTACGGAAAACAGCTTCAATTAACGTTAAGCGCCGGAATAACCGATTATAATGCATGGGAAACATCTGCCTTTGAGCTGAATGTGGAAAAATGTTCGGTCGATCCGAAACTGTTCGACCTCCCCTTACGCACGAATGAAATTTCATTAACCGGAAAAATAGCCGGCTCATTGCCTGATTTGAAAGCGGCGCTGACTGCAAAAAGTGAACAAATAAATTTGACGGTAAATGGAACCGGAGGATACATCGTTTCGTCGGGAAACGCCTGTTTCGATTTGAAAGCAGAATCTTCCCTGTGCAATTTAAAAAATCTATTATCCGACAGCGATTTCGGCAATACATCGTTTCGATTGGCAACACAGGGAACAATCACCGGCTCAAATAAAATCAGCGCAAAAGCTGATGCCGAAATCCGTCAATTCGATTTTAAAGGATACGGATACAAAGATATTACTGCGAATGCAAGTTACGCCAATGACAGCATTTCGATCGACTTAATCAGTAAAGATTCTCACATGCCTTTAACGCTTCATGGAAAAGCCGGATTGAACGAAAAGAATCAGTTTGCCGAAGTCTATGCCAAGCTAAATAATGTATGTCCCGATGTTTTAAATCTTTTGCCGGAATATCAGGGATCGAAATTATCGGGAAGTATTCATGCTACTGTCAAAGGATTTGACCCTGAATTGACGACTGCGTCTATTGCAATTGATGATTTACACTGGATTACCCAATTGGAAGATTTCACCGGTTCACCGACTACAATTTCGTATATCGCCGGCGCTGACAGGCAAAAACAGCTCACGGTGCGTTCTCCCATGCTAAACGTTCGAGGAAAAGGGAATTTTACTTATGATGGGATTATCCATTCTTTCAGTCAGGCATTCCCTGTTTTATTTTCTTCCGATCAAAAGAAAATCACAAAGGAAACACCGGAAAAGGAAAATTTTGATTTTGTTGTCGGTATTCATCAGGCAAATGCCATTGCACGCCTGCTGGGAATGGAAACAAATATCCCGGACTCTGCGCTTTTTATCTGTAAATATGATAAAGAAGAATACCTGAACCTGAATGTCACCGCCTTTTGTATCTTTAATCAAACGGATACAGCAAGGGCGCAGTTGGATTTGTCCGATACGCAAGATGATTTACTTGTCCGGTTAGATGTAAATAACAAATCAAATCAATATGAGTTAGAGGGAAATATGGGAGCTGCCGTTCAATTTATTTCTAATCCGAAAGAATTGAAACCGGACGTAAACATAGCGTTGGATACCGGCTCGCTTACGCTGAACGGGACAACTTTCAGGATTAATCCGGCGCAGATTATGATTAAAGATAAACAGTATGAAATCAACAATTTTGCTTTACAACATTCGGCATCGGAGTATTTAAAAATAGACGGGACGGTATCGGACAATGCTGCCGATTCACTCCAAATTATCATCAACCGGTTTGAAATCGGAACAATCATGTCTGCCTTGAAAACGAAAGTTCCTTTGTCGGGAACCGCTTCGGGCGATATTACGCTTTCCCGCCTGATGGAAAAGCCGCTTGTATTCGCACGTAATTTCACAATCGACAACATGGTTTTTGACGAAAATCCGGTAGGAAATCTACAACTGAAGAGCGCTTGGAGTTCCGAACGGCAAGGCTTGGCTTTACGGGCTACGTGGACGCCTCCCGATGCGCCGGAATCAACGCTTTCAGGTTTCGTCCTGCCCGAAAAAGATTCGCTTGCATTGACTGCCGATATACGTGGAATACGGCTGAACTGGCTGGGTGGATATTTGTCCGACAGTTTCGCCGGATTGAATGGAGAATTGGGCGCAAAAATCAAAATCAACGGAAAAGTAAGCAATCCGACGTTGTCGGGTATGCTTTATTTGAACGGTGCAACGGTTGATATTCCTATGCTCAACACAAAATACCGGATAACAGATTCGATTGCCGTAGAAAAGGATCAAATTGTTTTTAAAGACTGCAAAGTTTATGACGAAACCAACCGGTATGCAACAATCAACGGAAGTATCCTGCATAAGCAATTTTCATCATTAACTCCGAAATTGACGATCGATCTTGACCGGTTTTTGGTATTAAATAACAGTGAGCAGACTGATAGCCTGTTTTACGGACTTATTCGCCTGAACGGTAATTTATCTATCGTTTCACAAAACAGGGACTGGCTGATAAAAGGTAATTTAAGCAACGGAACGGCAAACAAGATTATGGTGAATCTTCCGGAATCGGCTTTGGAAGCGCAACGCTACAATTGGCTGACTTTTGTAAATACGGAAAAAAAGGATTCGATTGTAGCCATCAAAAAGCAAACGGCAAACAGTCCGTCCGATTCTTCATTTCCGCTTAAACTGCAAATTACGCTTTCGGTTGATCCGAACTTGAGCGTAGGAGCGGTAATCAATCCGGATACCAAAGATGCGGCAACAGTAACCGGTCGCGGAATTTTAGACCTTTCCTACAGCTTGACCGATGCCGTTCCCCGTTTATTGGGAAACTACGTTATCAATGACGGCAAATGCACCCTGTCTTTAAAAAACATTACTAAAAAAACATTTTTGATTCAACCGGGAGGAAAGCTGAATTTTCAAGGCGACCCAATGAACACCACTTTCGATTTGACGGCAATGTACAGTCTTCGAGCTTATCTGACAAGCCTCGACCCAAGTTTTGCAACTATCGCGGGCGCTTCAAAAATTCCGGTAAACTGCCTGCTCACTGCCAGCGGAAAATTGGAAAACATACAGTTGAAATATCGGATTGAACTGCCTAATCAAACAGATGAAATTCAACGGAAATTGGACGGATTGATTTATTCCGACGAGATCCGGATCAAAGAAATTGCTTATCTATTGGCATTTGGCTCTTTCCTGCCGGCTAATTCAAACTCAATGAATATGGGTGGCGCTTCCATTTGGACGTCGTTGGCATCGGCTTCTATTACAACGCAATTGAATAATTTGTTGTCCGGCGTTTTATCCGACAACTGGACAATTGGAACAGATTTGCACAGCAACGATTCCAATTTCTCGAATGTTGATATGGACGTTAATATTTCTACGCGGGTATTCAATGACCGGCTGACCATAAACGGAACATTGGGCTATCACAACAATACGGATCAGATGAATAATTTTACCGGCGATTTTAATCTGGAATATAAATTGACGCAGAGAGGAAACGTGCTGTTGCAATTTTATAATGTTACCAATAATCAATACTACGATAAATCAAAAGCGCCTTTAACACAAGGTGTTGGAATTGTATATAAGCGGGAGGGACGGACTTTTCAGCAGTTATTCAGAAGTTTGAGAATTAAGAAAAAGTGAAATTGTTAGTGCATGTGATTACAGCCAGCCATGATTTGTGTACCACGCTACACATTCCCTGATGCCGTGTTCCAAATCATATTCGGCTTGAAAACCTAACTCTTGCATCAGCGGAGTAGTATCACAGGTCCAGTCGCGGCGTTTCATGATTTTGTACTTATCGCGATTCAACGTAGAGGGTTTCTTCGATATTTTTGAAAACAATTCCGCTGCAATTGAAACTGTTTTCAAAAGTATCAAAGGGACTCTCAGTTTTAGTACATGTCTTTTACCCAATTCATTCTTTGCCAATTGGGTATAAGTTTCATCGGAATATGTATTTCCATCGGAAACAGTATATGTTTTTTGAGTAAAAACGCTTTCCGCCGCGAGAAATGCAGCTTTCGCCAAATCTTTCGCATAGATGAAAGTCAGCATTTGAGGTTCATATCCGGCAGCCAACTCTAAACCTTTTTTAATACTTTTCAACATCAAGAAATAGTCCTTGTCGCGAGGTCCATACACACCGGTAGGGCGTAGAATTATATAAGGAAAACCGGTTTGCGTTTCTAAAAATTCTTCAGCTTTAAGTTTGCTTTTTCCGTATATCGTTTCCGTTGGAGGTGCGGCGCTTAAGCTACTCATCAAAATGAATTTATCGGGAATGGCGCCGGCTTCCTGCAAAGCTTCAATCAAATTACGGGTATAACGATAATTGACTTTTTCAAAATCGTCCGAATGAAGGCATTTGGTTGCTCCTGCATTGTGGATAATGTAATCCCATTTCCCGAAATTAATCAGGTGGTTTTCAATCTGCCGTTTCAGTTTTTCTTTATCGGAATAGAATAAATCAATAAACGAAATTCGTTCATCTTGAAGGTATTCCCTGCTGCTGGTTTGCCGTATGCCCGCCCAAACTTTCAGATTCCGGTTCAATGCTTCCTCAACCAGAAAACTCCCGATAAATCCGCTTGCGCCGGTAATTAAAACATTTTTCATTGTCGGAAATAAATAGCATTCATTTTTTTCACGCCGGCAAAGATAATATTTTCCATTGTAAAACGAAAAAATCTTATATCAAGGCGCTGTTTTTTCGATAATTGATTACCTTTGCATTCGGTGAAAGTAACAATTTGATAAAGCCATGAATATTTTCCAGAAAAAATCCATAGATATTCTTCTTTCCGAATCGAAAGAAGAAGGCGCACATACTTTAAAAAAGTCTTTAGGCTCTTTTCGGCTTATTGCCTTAGGATTGGGCGCCATCATCGGAGCCGGATTATTTTCAATAACCGGACTTGCTGCCGGTAATTATGCCGGACCGTCCATTACCCTTTCTTTTCTAATCGCTGCCTCCGGTTGTTGCTTTGCCGGTTTGTGCTACGCCGAATTTGCATCAATGATTCCGGTGGCCGGAAGCGCTTATACTTATTCGTATGCCACGCTGGGTGAATTCATTGCATGGGTAATCGGGTGGGATTTGGTGTTGGAATACGCTGTTTCTTCAGCGACTGTAAGTATCAGTTGGAGTCGTTATTTCGTAAAATTGCTTGAAGGTTTTAATGTCCATTTGCCTGTCGAACTGACGGCTTGTCCATGGGACGGAGGAGTGGTAAATCTTCCGGCTGCTTTCATCGTCATCATGATGAGTTTACTATTAATCAGGGGAACAGAAAGCTCCTCCATATTCAATTCGGTCATTGTTTTTTTGAAAGTAGCTGTCGTCATCACTTTTATTGTATTGGGGTGGAAATACATTCGCTCTGAAAATTATGTGCCTTATATTCCTGAGAATACAGGCAAATGGGGAGAATTTGGATTCAGCGGGGTTATTCGCGCCGCAGCCATTGTGTTTTTCGCCTTTCTCGGATTTGATGCGGTGAGTACAGCCGCGCAAGAAACCAAGAATCCGAAAAAAAACATGCCGATCGGAATATTGGGCTCACTCCTTATCTGTACTATTTTGTACATTCTTTTTGCTCACGTATTAACCGGCGTAGCCAACTATTCTGTTTTTCGCGGGAGGGACGGGATTGCTCCTGTTGCCATTGCCATCGACCACATGGGCGCCGTTTTGCCGGACGGAAGCATTCAACCGGCTTTTCCTTGGCTGAATAAATCAATCATCATTGCCATACTTGCCGGCTATTCTTCGGTAATTTTAGTCATGTTGCTGGGACAAAGCCGCATTTTTTACTCGATGAGCCACGACGGATTATTGCCGAAAGTGTTTTCGGAAGTTCACGCCAAATACCGGAGCACTTACAAGAGTAATCTGTTGTTTCTCTTATTGGTCAGCACGTTCACTCTTTTTGTTCCGGCGCATATAGCCGGCGAGTTAACCAGTATCGGCACGCTGTTTGCTTTCATCATTGTTTCTATCGGAATACTGGTTATGCGTAAAAAGCAACCCGATGCTCCCCGTGCTTTCAAAACGCCGGGCGTACCGGTGATTCCTGCTTTGGGAATTTGTATCTGCCTCTTTATGATGGTATTTCTACCTTTTGATACTTGGATTCGTTTGGTTCTTTGGATGCTTCTCGGACATAATATTTACGTTTTTTACGGTTCCCGCCGGAGTAAGTTAGGCTCGAAGAAAGGAGTAAAACTATTATCCGTTATCGGAATTGGAATCGCTATTTTTCTTCTTACGCTTGTCGTTATTCATCAATCACATACGGGTTGGAGCGATGCTCCTGCCTTTACTTTTGTTCTATTGGCAATCGCCCTCTTTCATATTGCATTGTATGGAATCAGGCTTATAAAAGGAAAATAAATGATTGAATTATTATCTCCCGAAAACTGGACGGATTATCAACTGATTGATTCCGGCGATTACGAAAAACTCGAACGGTTCGGACGTTACCGCCTTCGTCGTCCGGAGCCGCAAGCTGCGTGGCGGAAAGCGTTATCGGAGAGCGATTGGGAGAAGCAGACGGACGCATGGTTCCGGAAAGAAAAAGGAAAATCGGGAGGAGATGGAAATGAAAAAGGCGAGTGGATTCTAAGTTCTGTCATGCCGCAACAGTGGTTTATTACGTATGCTTACCGGACGATGAAACTCCGGTTCCGCTTGGGATTGACCGCTTTCAAACATGTGGGTATTTTTCCCGAACAAGCCGGCAATTGGAATTACATTTTCGATGCTGTCCGGCAATTTTCCGTCCCGCCAACCGTACTCAATCTGTTTGCCTATACCGGAGGCGCTTCTTTGGCTGCCAAAGCCGGAGGCGCCGACGTTGTCCATGTTGATTCGGTCAGACAGGTCTTGAACTGGTCGCGTGAAAACATGGAGGCTTCCCGATTGGACAATATCCGCTGGGTGTGCGAAGATACGTTGAAATTTGTTAAGCGGGAAGTCAAGCGCGGGAAACGCTATCAGGGAATTGTGCTGGATCCGCCTGCTTACGGACGCGGTCCCGAAGGTGAAAAATGGATTTTGGAAGACCACATCGCCGAGTTGATGGACGCCTGTAGTAAAATCGCTGATGAAGCCGGCTTCTTTTGCGTACTCAACTTATATTCCATGGGATTTTCTTCATTGGTTGCCGAAAATTTAATGAGTGATTATTTCCCAAGCATTACGAAATTCAGTTCAGGCGAATTATTTTTGCCTGACCAAGCCGGGAGGAAATTGCCGCTAAGCGTGTTTTGCAGAGGGAATAATGAATTTAAGAATTTCTACCTTATGTAAACCGCTCAATATGCACATTTTCCCAAAGCAAATGATCTTCCTCATGAGGTTTTACAACCCCTTTTTTATGTCCGATGCCGATAACGCAGGTTACGCCATATTGGAGCGGGATATCTAACAGATCGCGGATGTATTGTTCGGAATCCTGTCCATCAGCGGTTTCCCTTCCGGTAATATGCGCCCAGCAACTTCCCAATGCCAGATCTTCAGCTTGCAACTGAATATATGTGGCAGCAATGGAAGCGTCTTCAACAGGGGCGGCGCTTTGCATTGGGTTGTTTAGAACGACAATCGCTAAAGCGCAATCACTCAAAAAAGTAGCATAGTTCGCTTTACACAAAGCCAGTTGCTGCAACGTTTCTTTGTCTTCGACCAAAACAAAATTACAGGCGCGACAATTTCTTGACGTAGGAGCTAATAAAGCAGCCCTAACGATTAGTTCAACTTCTTCGGCTTTTAATTTTTCATCCGTAAATTGTCGAATGCTCCGGCGATTTTTTACTAATTCTGCAAAATTGTTCATTTGATTATATGAAAGGATTTATAATCGTTAATTGCCGGTCGATTTTCATATTGTGTTGCATATCTTCCGAATAAAGGATTTTGCAATTAGCCTCCAAAGCCGCTGCAACAATAATAGAATCAAATAATTGAAAATCGTAACGTTGTACTATTTGTTTTGCAATATTTACAGTACTTTTTTCTACAATTTGAATGTGACATTCGTTCATCCATTGAGCACATAATTCCAATAATTCAAATTTCGGAATAGATAACAGGCGTTTCATAACATTCAAGTATTCGGAAACAACTTGTGTAGAAACTATAGGACAATGAGTCAGTAATTCATGTGCAACCGTTCGCTTATGTTCATCATTTCTAAAATGACTGTAAATTAGGATATTTGTATCTAAAGCGATATTACTCATAATTATTTGCTTCATCTCGATTAAACTTAAATTTTGATAAATCAATTAAATAGCTATCAAAAATCTTATCTATTTTTTCCTTCTTTACCGATAACGGCTCAATTTTAACAGCAGCATCTTGTTGTATTTTAAAAATGCCTAACGATAAAATAAAATCCAATGCTCTTTGTGCCTTTGCATTACGAGTATCGTAATCTAATATTATTGTTGCCATAATTTTTAAGTATTTATTAAATGTATAAGGCAAAGATAGACTAAATTATTTTTAATAACAAAAAATCCTTCTCTCTTTTCATTTCCCTACCGTCCCAATCTCAATCTCAGCGCCCTGCAAATTTTCCGATTCCGCTTTTAACTTTATAATACCGGCTATCCTGTTTGATTGAACCACCGCCAGCGCTTTGCCGTTGAATAACTTGCGTTCCGGCTTTTTCAAAGAAACGGAATCGGTGGGATCGCCATTGTCTGTTCCGGCAATCGTTCCGGATCCCTCAACCGAAAACCGGATGAAATTATTGGCGGTGGGGACAACGTTTTTATCCTTATCCAATACTTCCACCGTAATGAAAGATAAATCTTTGCCATCGGCAGTAATCGTTTGCCGGTCGGCAGTAAGCTGGATAGAAATCGGTTCGCCAGCTGTCTTTATTTCTTCCGTCAACACTTGCTTGCCGTCTTTGTACGAAACAGCCTGCAATGTTCCTTTTTCAAAAGGTACCCGCCACCAAACATGAAAAACATCGTCGGGTTTGGATTTACTCCCTAACGACTTACCATTAAGGAAAAGTTCTACACTATCGGCATAATTATAATAAATCCAAACATCTATCGAATCGCCTTCATTCCAGTTCCAGTGAGGTAAAACATGCAACACCGCTTCATTGCTCCATTCGCTTTGATACATGTAGTAAACATCTTTTGGAAATCCCGCCAAATCAATAATGCCGAAATAGGAACTGCGCGAGGGCCACCAGAACGGGGTAGGCTCGCCAAGATAATCAAAGCCTGTCCATATATACATGCCTGCAATATGGTCATTCTTCTTTACGATGTTCCACGATTTTTCATGCGTAGAACCCCAAGGCACATGACAATTGTCATAAGCCGAACATTGGTGAACCGGCTCATCAAACCGATGAGACCACACATAAATGCTGTCGGAAGGCATCTTGTAATATCCGCGGGAAGCTAACGCTGAAGTAGATTCGGTTATTATGAACTTTTGGTTGGGAAACTTTTGCTGAAAAGCAAATTTCGACCAATCCTGTTCATGATAATTAAATCCGATAATATCCATAGCGCCCGATCGAAAAACATAATTGGTCGTATCCGTTCCATTGTTTGCGGAAGTGACGGGGCGGGTAGGGTCTAACTTTTTTACGATATCGGCAAGTTTCAACGCAATTAGTGAATTAACAGCTATATCTTTGGCTGTGTCTTTAATATCCGACCATTGTTCCATAACTTCATTTCCAACGCTCCACATAAAAACGGAAGGATGATTGCGGTCTCTCATGACGAAATCGGTCAAATCTTTTTCGTGCCATTCGGGAAAATCAAGACTGTAGTCAAAAGTCGTTTTCTTTTTGCGCCACATATCGAAAGCTTCGTCCATGACGATGAATCCCATTTTATCGCATAAATCAAGTAATTCCGGCGCAGGAGGGTTATGAGAGGTGCGTATGCTGTTGCAGCCCATCGCTTTCAGGATTTCCAACTGTCGTTCGATTGCACGGTAATTGACGGCAGCGCCGAGACAGCCCAAATCGTGATGATCGCAAACGCCTTTTATTTTCACCGGTTCTCCATTCAGAATAAAACCTTTATCAACATCAAACGAAAACGAACGGATACCGGTTGGAGTTTCATAATCGTCGATAATTTTTCCGTTTTGCTTCACCTGCGTTATGATTTTGTATAAATAGGGATTCCCGACTGACCAAAGTTGCGGATTATTAATGAATAAATTTTGCTCCGTTTCTGCCATATCATTAGACGCAATAGTAACCGACTTGCTTACTTGTGAAATTTCTTTTCCGTCAGCGTCAATCACGGCGGTTAACAGTTCAATATCCGCTTTTTCGTTCGTAGTATTTTTTATCCGTGTAGCTATTCTTATTTTTGCAGATTGTGCCGAAACATCAGAAGTCGTAACATAAGTCCCCCATTGATCAACATGTATCGGATTAACTGTGACTAACCATACATTCCTGAAGATTCCTGAACCCGAATACCAGCGGGAGTTTGGCTGTTTTGAATTGTCAACCCTGACGGCAACTACATTCTGTTCTCCCTGCTTGATATAAGGCGTAAGGTCATAACGAAACGAAATATATCCGTAAGGACGTTCGCCAAGTAATTGACCGTTAATCCATACTTTGCTGTCCCGATAGACGCCGTCGAAATCTATATATACATTCTTATTTTCAAATGATTGATCGGCAAGAAAAGTTTTTCTGTACCAGCCTACTCCTCCGGGTAGCGCTCCTCCTTCGGGCGAAGCCGGATTGTCGGCAGAGAAATCCGCTTCAATACTCCAATCGTGAGGAAGATTAAGCGTTCGCCATTGCGAGTCGTCATATTTTTCGTTACTTGCCAGCGAATCATCGACAAGGAAAAACTTCCAATTTTCCGTAAAATCATTGACTTGTCTTACGGAAAACTTATTTTGAGTGCATGCGCTAACCGTCAGGGTTATTCCCGCCAATAAAACCGAATAAAATAAAAATGAGTTGCGTTTCATGTCCTTCTTAATTTGTTGATGTCAGTAATAGTTAGGCAAAGATATGATAAATCTAATATTTTCAGTTTTCTTTTGTAATAAATCAATGATAATTTGTATTTTCTTCTATAAATATATCTACTTCATTGTACAATGGAACTTATTATTTGCATGTTTATGATGGAGTAAGTGATAAACCCTGAAATGGAAATACAAAAGATTGTGGTAAAACATTAACTTTTATTTCCTCATTCTCTTCCTTTCCGTTTCATCCAGCACAATCTTTCGCAGCCGCATAGCCAACGGCGTCAGTTCGACGTATTCATCTTCCTTGATGTATTCAAGAGCTTGTTCGAGACTGAAAATCACCGGCGGCGCCAAGCGGACTTTGTCGTCGCTTCCCGAAGCGCGAACGTTGGTTAATTTCTTCGATTTAGTTACATTCACCACCAAATCGCCTTCTTTGGTGTGCTCGCCGACAATTTGTCCGGCATAAACATCGGTTTGCGGATCGATGAAAAAACGTCCGCGATCTTGCAGTTTGTCTAAGGCATAGGCAAACGCATTGCCGGTTTCCATAGCGATAATCGAACCGTTCAATCGTTTTTCTATATCCCCTTTCCATGGTTGGTATTCCAAAAAACGATGAGCCATAATCGCTTCTCCGGCTGACGCGGTTAAAACCTGATTGGTCAATCCAATTGTGCCGCGTGAAGGAATCGTAAATTCCAGATGAATACGGTCGCCTTTGCGCTCCATCGTTTGCATTTCCCCTTTCCGCCTGGTGATTATATCAATAATCCGGCTTGCCGATTCTTCCGGAAGATTGACGGTCAATTGTTCTACCGGCTCCAGATTGATGCCCTCTTTTTCTTTGATAATGACTTTCGGCTGTCCCACTTGCAGCTCGTAGCCTTCCCGCCGCATGGTTTCAATCAGAATCGACAAATGCAAGACGCCGCGCCCATAGACAATCCATGAATCCGCCGAACCGGACGATTCGACGCGCAACGCCAGATTTTTATCCAATTCGCGCATCAACCGTTCATAGATATGACGTGAAGTAACATATTTCCCGTCTTTTCCGTAAAATGGAGAATTATTAATTGTGAACAGCATCGACATAGTTGGCTCGTCGATAGCAATGGGAGGCAGGGGATCGGGATTTTCCATATCGGTCAGCGTATCGCCAATCTCAAAATTGTCGATGCCGACAATGGCGCAAATGTCGCCCGACTTCACAGAAGCTACTTTGGTTCTCCCAAGTCCTTCAAAAACATTCAGTTCTTTGATGCGGGAACGCAGGATACTGCCATCGCGCTTACAGAGCGCTATGTCCATTCCTTCCGTTAATTCGCCCCGGTGAACGCGCCCGACTGCAATCCTGCCTACATAATTAGAATAGTCCAGCGACGTAATCTGCATCTGAGGCGTTCCTTTCAACACTTTCGGCGCCGGAATATGTTCGATAATAGCATCTAACAGCGGTTGAATAGTATTGGACGGTTTCCGCCAGTCGTCTGACATCCAGCCTTGTTTGGCGGAGCCGTAAATTGTGGCGAAGTCCAATTGTTCTTCGGTAGCGTCTAATGAAAACATCAGGTCGAAAACCATTTCCTGCACTTCTTCGGGACGACAGTTGGGCTTATCTACTTTGTTGATAACGACAATTGGTTTCAGTCCAAGGTCAATAGCTTTATGCAGCACAAAACGGGTTTGAGGCATCGGACCTTCAAAAGCGTCAACCAGCAACAGAACGCCGTCTGCCATATTCAACACACGCTCCACTTCTCCGCCGAAATCGGCATGCCCCGGCGTGTCAATAATATTGATTTTGTAGTCTTTATAATTAATTGAAACGTTTTTAGCCAGAATCGTAATCCCGCGTTCGCGTTCCAAATCGTTGCTGTCTAAGAATTGGTCTAATTCGGTTTTGTCGTCGCGGAATAACTTCCCTGCTAATAACATTTTATCTACTAAAGTTGTTTTGCCGTGATCGACATGAGCAATAATTGCAATATTTCGTATTTTCTGCATTCAGCTTACTGATTTTTGAATAAAGCTGCAAAGGTACAAAAAATTCGGCAAAGGGCAAAGGAAGTTCTGAGAAATGCAACCGTATAATTATATCCCGCATTTGAGTAAAAATTTTGTTTTTTAAGAAATTGAAAAAGATTTTTTTGTAATTTTGGAGAACTTATTTATACATTATGGCTTATATCGATTAGGCTATAGTTAAGAATATAAAGATGGAAAACAAAGGAAAAATATTAATTATTGACGACAACGAGGACGTGCTTTTTGCACTCAACGTCCTGCTTAGTTCTTACGTAGAGAAGGTTAAAGTAAGCGCTTTTCCTGAGAAAATCGAGCGGTACATGGTCAGTTACCAACCGGACGTCATTCTGTTGGATATGAATTTCCGCTCGGACGTCATCAGTGGTCAGGAAGGATTTTACTGGTTGGACAAAATATTGAAAGCAGACCCGCAAGCGATTGTCATTCTTATGACTGCGTATGCAGATACGGATAAAGCCGTGAAAGCAATAAAAGCAGGCGCAGTTGATTTCATTTCCAAACCATGGGAAAAAGATAAATTATTAGCTACGCTTTTTTCGGCTCTGAAGTTGAAGGAATCGCAACGTGAAGTGGAAAATCTGAAAAAGCAAATGGAAGTTTTGAATACGACCGAAACGGCGTATGAAATTATCGGCGAATCGGACGCCATGCGAAATGTTTTCGATATGATTGAAAAACTTTCCGGCGCTGACGCCAATATATTGATTCTGGGCGAAAACGGAACCGGTAAAGATTTGATAGCAAGAGCAATCTATCACCATTCCCCGCGCGCAGGGAAAGTTTTTGTGAGCATCGATTTGGGAACTATTCCCGATACATTATTCGAAAGCGAGTTGTTCGGTTATGAAAAAGGCGCTTTTACCGATGCAAAAAAGGAAAAGCCGGGGCGAATGGAGGCGGCGTCAGGCGGTACGCTGTTTTTGGACGAAATAGTAAATCTTTCGTTTCCGATGCAAGCTAAGATGTTAACTGCCATTGAAAAACGAACGATTTCAAGGCTGGGTTCCAACCAGTCTATTCCTGTGGACGTTCGCTTGATTAGCGCTACCAACACGGATATTCATCGTGAAGTGGAAAACGGAAATTTCAGGCAGGATTTGTTGTACCGCATCAATACGATTGAGTTGCATATTCCTCCGCTTCGTGAGCGTGGTCGCGATATTCAGTTGCTTGCCGAGTATTTTCTGCAAAAATTTTCCGGTAAGTATAAAAAGCAAATCAAAGGAATTACATCCGATGCGAAAACGAAATTAGGAAACTACAATTGGCCCGGTAATGTGCGTGAATTGCAGAATGCCGTTGAAAGAGCAGTCATATTATCGTCGGGAAACAAACTGACTGCTAACGATTTCATGTTGCAACCCGCCGAAACGCGAAGAAAACATGAGCCTGAATCATTGAATCTGGAACAGATGGAACAGGAAACTATCGAAAAAGCGATGAAACGCAGTGATGGAAATATGAATAAAGCTGCTGATTTACTTGGTATTACCAGATTTTCACTTTATAGAAAAATTAAAAAATGAAACGATATAATCTTGCACTGTTCTACCGGTTGTTTCCACTCATTATTTCTTTTTCGCTAATGGGTTTTTTACTTGCTGTTCAATGGTATAATGCCGCGTTGATCGCCTTCGGATTCGGATGCTGGTTTACCCATTCAACAATCAGCTTTTTGAAACGAACCGTTAAAGACGCCGGACGACTGATTGATGCTATCCGGTATTCCGAATTTAATATTACTTTCAGGAATTTTGCCCGCAAAGGATTATTCCCTGAATTGATTCCCCTGATGGAAAATGCAATTTTACATTTCAATGAAAAACTTCAGCAGACAGAGGTAGAGCATCAATTCTACGACACTTTGCTAAACCGTATAGATTCAGCCATTTTAGTTATCGGCAAAGCCAATGAAATCGAATGGATTAACAAAGCCGCTTCAGATGAATTTGGAAAGCCGCAGCCGCAACGGATTGCCGATTTTGCCGCTATTTCTCCCGAGTTACCCGGAATATTGGAAAAAATTGTTCCGGGCGAAACCAAGATTGTAAAAACAAAAACGCATCAGTTAGCTGTAACAACAGTTATTCTCAGTTCAAGAGGGAAAGAATTGAAATTAGTCAGCTTCAAAAATATTCAATCCGTTCTGGAAGAAAGCGAAAGCGATGCGTGGAAAAAACTAATCCGCGTGCTGGCGCATGAAATGACAAATTCCCTTACTCCCATTATTTCGCTTGCGGAAACTTTTTCAGAACAGGATTCAACGAAGGAAATTGATTGCGAATTGATGAACCGAGCAATGCAAATCATTCACCGCCGCAGTAAAGGTTTGGTAGAATTTGTCGGCAACTACCAGAAACTGACGCGCATTCCCGCTCCGGTCATGGGTAGTTTTCCCGCCACGGGAATGATGAACGATATAAACGATTTGCTGCTCGCCGACGGAATTCGGTTTTCCTGTGAAATAAAACCGGAAGAGATGACACTCTTTGCCGACCGCACGCAAATAGAACAGGTTTTAATTAACCTCATCAAAAACGCTTGGGAATCATGCGACCGGAATCAATCGCCCGAAGTCAGCGTTCGTATATTTAAAAACGAATATCACCGACCGGTTATCGTTGTTTCGGATAATGGTTGCGGCATACTTCCGGAAGTCATGGACAAAATATTTGTTCCGTTTTTCACTACCAAAACCGGAGGTTCGGGCATCGGACTCAGCATTTGCCGGCAAATCATGATTTCGCATGGAGGATATATCACTGTCGAATCGGATCCGGCTAAGGGAACACGGGTTGTTCTTGTCTTTTAGTTGGTGAAATTAGAGAAAAAGCATACCTTTACAGAAATTTTTAAATAAATATTTAAGCAAATAAAAATAATACAGCTATGAACAGTTCCCCCCGCGTCGTTTTTATGGGTACTCCCGAATTTGCAGTCGAAAGTCTTCGCAAATTAGTTGAAAACGGGTATCAGGTTGTTGGCGTGGTCACTATGCCTGATAAGCCTATTGGGAAACATCACAGCGTGTTACAGGCTTCACCGGTAAAAGAATACGCTTTATCACAAAATATTCCGCTGCTTCAGCCGGAAAAATTGAAAGACGCCGGTTTTCTGGAACAGTTAAGCGCTTGGAATGCTGATTTACAAATTGTTGTCGCCTTCCGGATGTTGCCCGAAGCCGTATGGAATATGCCTCGCTTGGGAACGTTTAATCTGCACGCTTCGTTGCTTCCGCAATACCGCGGCGCAGCGCCTATCCAATGGGCGATTATCAACGGGGAAAAAGAAACCGGCGTTACTACGTTTTTCCTTACTCACACAATAGATACAGGGAAAATAATCTTTCAGGAACGGGTTGCAATCGAGCCTGTTGATACGGCGGGAGTTATTCATGACAAATTAATGTATTTAGGAGCTAAATTAGTAATAAAAACAGTCGATGCGATTAATAATGATGAGATTAAGACAGTTGATCAGGAAACATTAACCATTGATGAAAGCAATCTGAAACCTGCGCCTAAAATTTTCAACGAAACCTGTGAAATTGACTGGAATAAAAGTTGTAATGAAATTTACAACCTGATTCGGGGATTATCTCCTTATCCTGCCGCGTGGACAGTATTGAAGACGGACAAAGGAGAATCTATCCACTGCAAAATATTTGAAAGTGAAAAGATTATTCAAGTACACCGCTTACCGCCCGGAACAATTGATTTTCATGATAAAAACTGTTTGAAAATAGCGACATCCGACGGGTTTATTCAAGTGAAGAGCATTCAGCAAGCAGGGAAAAAACGCATGGCGATCGAAGAATTTCTGCGGGGAAATTTTAAAACAAAAAAGTGAACTGCATTTTAACATAGTTCACTTATTTTCAGCGGAAAGGACGAGATTCGAACTCGTGAAACCCTTTAGAGGTTTACACGCTTTCCAGGCGTGCCTCTTCAACCACTCGAGCACCTTTCCGGTTGTAAAAACGGGATAAAGGTAAAGAAAATAATTAAGAATTGAAAATTGAAAATTGAAAATTATTGATTATCAGTTAATTAAATTTTAATGAAGTTTTAAGGTGGTTTTGATGTAATGAAAGTGCGATTATTTTCATAGGACATGTCAATAAATTAAATTCTTACACCCTTTCTCTTTATCAAAGCAACAATACTGCCAATCGCAATAACGATTAGCAAACCGGTTAATAAAAAAGCCCACTTGTTTACAATCCGGTATTTTGCCTCTAACGAATAGTCGGCAAACAATAATCTCATTCCGTCCACTTGCCAAACCAAAGTATCGGAATGGATAATCGGAGCATTTGTTTGAAGCATCTTGCCGGGCACTACAAGTTCATAACTAATATCTTTACCAAATATGTCCGTATTAATTTTAAATGAAGAATCCTGAAGTTGATTAAAATTATTATCCAATATTTCATGATTGGTGTTATATAATTTTGAGAAATAAGTTGTTACGTAAAAAGAATCCAACACATTACAAACTGTTTTAGGATCTATATTGATGGTATCAAATTTTAAAAATTTTGCCCACTTTATGAAAATATTTTCTTTATCCCTATCCAAATCATAATTTTCCGTTAGTTTTTTTATACTTATAAGATTTATTTCAAAAAGATTTCGGGCATACCATTTCGTAGCTTTATCGTTGATTTCGCTCAAATAATCATTCATCTCGCTACCGTTCATTGCCTTGTAATTATCGAAACTACCCTGTGTCCAAAGCAATTGTTCATCTTTGTTAAGATAATTGTCTATTGAAATTGGCGCTTCATACTGCAATTTTTTATATATTACTTTTAATGAATAGTAGGTATAAAATCCTCTTGTTCTCTTTGTTAATGATTCTTCAGGTACTGCAAACGATCGCATATCCGAATCACACCGGATATTTTTTGAATAATCTTCTATGGAATTTGTTGTTTTACTGATCTTTACATTCAAATTTTCGTCATTCCCGAAGAAATTATAATTAAAAGCGGTGTCGTAGCGATTCACAGTCCAATCCGGACTTATATCAAACAAAAACGGATTGCGCGAATTGTTTCCTGCCATAAATGCGGAATCGCCGTGAGCATAAAGTTCCCGATAGACATTCCCTTTACGGTCCAAGGTGGTTACCATTCTGTAATAGTCAACGCACGATACCATGAAAGTCAGCGCTAAAAGTGTCATAATAATTTTTGCTGTTTTCATATTTACAAATTTTTATATTTATCAATTAAACTCAAGTATAAAGCGCGTTGTTCCTGCTGACGCTGCTTCTTTATATTCAAGACTTTGTTAAAATGGCTCAAAGTCGTTGGATTTTCCATATTCATATTTTCCATCAAAACAGGTACAACATAAACAGACGTCGTTTTTGACCTTTTCAATTCCTCATTTTTAAGTGGTAAAAATGTTTCAAAAAGGAATAAACCAATAAGAACCGAAGCGGCAATTGATGAAGCCAATGAGATGACAGCTAATATTTTATTGCCTCTTTCCTTTTTCGATAACATTTCAACGCTATCCATCGTTTTAGAAATCAGTTTTTGCGGATCAGGTATTTGGGGTTGCCATATTTTTATCTGATTCAATAATTCTGTATATTCATCTTTGTCATTATTCATACTTCATTAATTTTGATTTTATATATTTCTTAGCAAGATATAGGTTGCTCTTGATTTTTGACGATGTCATCCCCGTAATTTGAATGATTTCTTCTACCGTCAAATCCTCTATTTCACTTAGTGTGAAAATTAATTTCTGTTTCGGAGAAAGTCCTGAAGTAAATTTCAGTATCAACCCCTTGAGTTCTTTATTTTGTAATAAATCCTCCTGATTTGTTTCGGAAATAATATCATAGTCCATTAAACTCACCTCTTCAACAGTATGTTTTGAACGTAATTTATCGTAACAGGCATTAGCGGCAATCTTATATATCCATGTTGAAAATTTATACTGTTGTTTATATCGGGATATATTTTGCCATGCCTTGATAAAAGTTTCCTGAATAATGTCTTCCGCATCGATTTCGCTGCATAACATTTTGATTGCGAGCGTATATACAAGTTGCTGATATTCGGAAACAATGTATTTGAAAGCATCTGTATTTCCACATTTGCATAAATCAATGTATTTATTTATTTGAAAATCCTCCACTTTTTAATCTTTACTTATTATACGTCGAAAAATACGATTCGTCGAAAAATTTGTTTTTATGCCGGTGTAAAAATAAACAATTCCAAAAGAAAATCCTACCTTTGCATAAATAAAAACTGAATCCTTATGGAAATCAACACTCAACTCGAACTCGCCAACAACCTGATAAAATATACAGGCACGCACTTATTTCTAACCGGAAAGGCAGGCACCGGAAAAACAACTTTTTTGCATACGCTCCGTGAAAATTCCCCCAAAAGAATGATTGTCGTTGCGCCAACAGGAGTGGCAGCCATTAATGCAAAAGGAGTTACGATTCACTCATTTTTCCAGTTAAGTTTTGCGCCTTTTATACCGGATACAAAATTGGCAAATGAATTTTTCCGTTTCAGCAAGGAAAAAATCAATATCATGCGCAGTTTCGACCTGTTGGTTATTGACGAAATCAGCATGGTCAGGGCGGATTTGTTGGATGCGGTAGATTATGTCCTGCGTCACTTCCGGCGGAATGAACAGCCTTTCGGCGGCGTTCAACTGCTGATGATTGGCGATTTGGAACAGTTAGCGCCCGTAGTGAAAGACGATGAATGGAGTTTGCTAAGCGCTCACTATCAATCTCCGTTTTTCTTCGACAGTCAGGCATTAAAGAATACGTCTTATGTGTGCGTAGAATTAAAAACTGTGTATCGCCAGTCTGATGAAGATTTTATAAACATGCTGAATCGTATTCGCGAAAATAAAATTGATAGCGCTTTGTTACGGGAATTGAACAAAAGGCATCAGCCCGATTTTAATCCCGATAATGATGAAGGATATATTACGTTGACAACGCATAATTATCAGGCGCAGCGAATTAACAGCAATAAACTGGCGAAAATAAACAACAAAAGTTATATCTATGAAGCACAGATAACAGGCAATTTTCCGGAATATTCCTTCCCTACCGATGAAAAATTAGAGTTAAAAAAAGGCGCTCAGGTAATGTTTGTCAAAAATGATTTGTCTCCCGAAAAGCGTTATTATAATGGAAAAATTGCCGTTAT
>Ga0123357_10001803_pt1 | contig 23193 bp, 7 predicted proteins | sample TergutEmb28metaG_FD_89873 | JGI IMG/M metagenome (GOLD analysis project Ga0123357, IMG submission 89873) | Embiratermes neotenicus P4 segment gut microbial communities from Petit-Saut dam, French Guiana - Emb289 P4 | ecosystem: Host-associated > Arthropoda: Insects > Digestive system > Gut ... | reverse complement strand
TGTTGAGCACCGCGTGTTTGTGTACGACGCGTTTGTTAAAAGTGGCGAGCCCGTCTCGGTAACCCAACGGCTCTCCCGGCGGCATTTCAACATTGGTCGCCATGGAGTGGTTCCTAGTCGTGACACGATCCTTCTGTAGGTGAATAATTTCCGAGCAACAACGCTCACAAACCCCGTACGTTGAAGGATTTGAAGGAAGCCATCCGTCAGGAAATTCGTCCGATCGATCGTCAGTTGTTGGACCGTGTCATGGACGATTTTAAAAAGAGGCTTGAAAACTGCATCCAAGAAGACGGTCGTCATCTTACCGATATCATTTTCAAAACTTGACAATGTAGTATGGCATGTTTTAAGCTTTAATTTTGTATAAATAAATGTGAATTTACTTGAAAAACAACTGAGTACTGTTTATTTGATTAAAGATGCCAGGTTCCCGTGGGTCACCCTGCACTTTTTGTCACTGGCGTAACAGGTGACAGAAGGAAAGACTGCAGCGAGTACGGCTAGAACAGAGGAACGGTTTCCCTTTTACCCATTGGAAATAACAGCGCTGAAAGGTTTTATCGGTTGAAAACATATTTTCGTATTGAGGAACCGGGTATTCTGGGTTGCTACGCTGTGTGTTTGGGTAACTGCTTCCCGACGTCCTCGGTTATGAGTCCCTGAACTGACTCAAAACTCAGATAAAGAAGAAACTTCAGCAAGAAATTAACAAAGGACAAGAAACAACAACCCCGAGCACCTGGTTCCCCGACAATTATGAAGTGGAAACCTCAAATATTTGTTTTCGTATTGTTAAGAATACATTTCTTTCTTATTGTTTTGGCGTCCTTGTTTATAGTGTTTTGTTGACGCATGAATGATTTTGTACGAAAGAATGAAACTATAAAAGTTCTTGTATTATTCGGACGTCATACTCGATCAATACACAATATTACTTAAAAAAAATATCCAAACTTTTACGATCTGGTTACTGAAACTTTTAAGTCAGTCAATGAAAGTGAGGAATTTAATTTCAAACGACCAAAGTTTATCAGGTAACAATTTCAATTTGATTTCTATCTTTTACAGATAATTGTTTTGTGAGATCACATTTTTTCGTTCATAATAACAAGTGTTGTTGTTGTTGTTGTTGTTACTGCTGCTGCTGCCGCAGCCGCCGCCTTGGACGATGCTGAATGACTGGCAAACTTTTGGTGGTGACGAAGGGGGAGACAGTGGGAGGAGGGAGGGAGTAAAAGAAGGCATTCTATTCTCTTCCACTTAGTGTGATCTCCAGATCAGGATTCACCACTGCCAGAAACAATGGAACATTTGTACCACTAAGGTTCCAATTGCTTTTAATTAAATGTATAAACAAAATACGTTCCAATACATGTATTATACACACAGAATATTCAATTTACAACACCGCACTTCATTTCTGTCATGTAAAATTAATGTCTTGGGAGTATTTCATCAAAAGAAATGCAAGCTGGAAATTTTATACAGGAAAGCCGCTCTATAAATATTATAATTTTGTCTATCGTATAAATTAACAAACTGTGAAACCTTTGCGGAAAAGAACATAGGTGTTAAAACAGAATACAGTAACTAAGGAATGACTTGTCCATGGCAACGCGAACTTCTGCATTAAAGTATAGTGTAACCATGAATAACGCAGTTCCTATGCAATTTTCCAGGAAAGGTTTCTCATTATACAATAAATTCATCCATGTGTACATATTCATACATACAAATAACACGATAGTGATAATAAGCAGTTTCTAGAACTGTCTTTAATCATTTTCATCAATTGCTGGGTAACGGGTTCACACAGTCTTTAAGCCACTGGTGTATCGCGATGTTTACAGCAGGTCCAATTGTCTGAGTAGCTTCAAATAATGTTATATCTGTGAAAAATCACCATAGAGAGTTAATTTATGTTTTGGAAAACAGATTTAGTATTATCTTCACAGAATTTTTATGCAGGTATCAGACACTGGAAATTCAAGTCTTCTGAGGTACAACACAGTGCCAGTTAGTAGCCAAAAGTTACCGACACTGGAGAAGCATTGTGCCTCCATCTTCAAGGTCTCAGCAGAAAAAATGGATATACTATATAGGTAAAGACAACTGAGGTAGCAAGCCAATATAAGTGTAGTGTTATGCGGTGGGTGGAGTTATAATTTGAAACACATAGGGAAGTTAATGGGAGGTGACAGTATTTACAGAAAGTGATGGCACTTATGATGTAATATGTAAGTCTAGACAGGAAGTTAAGTGAGGATGGCCTGGGATGTAGTTTAAACAAGGTCATATGCAAAGGAGAGTTCATGGATGGAAACACCAAGCTGCTCTGAAACATCATAACTACATATTCAGCAATCAACACAGTGTCCTATCCCAGAAGACTTGATTCTTCCTTTACAGTGCTGTGAGAACCTCAAGACTCACATGCAACATTTATTTTTGAATATGTGAATACATATTTTTATAGGTACAAGACAAAACCACGTACAGATCGCCAAGCGTTAAGAATCACTGAAATCCTTACACACCTTTTCTGTGCAAAATAAGGTATACAAATTTGCACATAAAGCCATTCCTCATCTTTTGAATGCTTTCTGCATCCAGTATGAAGTTTCCACTCATATAAGTCAGTAAATATACAAAATGAGAAGAAACAAAAATTACAGGTGTCATTTTAATGGGAAATAATCAGTATTCTTATTAAAAAGAGTCATTTCAAGAATATGCTACAATTCCCTCAAGTATGTTATGTCATGAGCATTGACTGTGAATATAGAAATATTCTCCAAAGTTTCTTTACAGCAAAACTCAATCATGACTTATTTTTTTGGTCACCCTCAAATTACGAACATTCCCCTTAAGGGCTATAATAAAATATTCTTCATATTATAAATTACGTGAAAAATACGAATTCCGTATTATTTCAGTAGTTAACTAAGCTAGCCCAAACACTAACCAAGGGCAGTGGACAGAAGTTACATCTCCAAGTTGTTACTTCTCAGAAATTAAAATATATCCTTTACAAACAATATGTAAGAACCTGCTCTAGTCCTACCCATAAAAGTAGTGGCATGATACAAATATTTTCATGACTTGTCTTCTGTATAAACATGGTTTAAACATGAGCAATTATTATGTTTGATTAGTTTACAGTCAAAATTAAGGGACTGTACACTAATTTCCACAACTAAATGTGGTAACAGGTTTTCTGGGAATTAGTGTCTTTAAATTAATACATACAGAATTGTATTTGAATATCACAGTGTTATAATTTACAATATTCTGAATATACATAAGAAAACTACAAGACACTTAAAAAGCATCCAAAGTAAGTAGATGCATTAGTCTGCTAGCAGACCTACTTAATTGGAAAGTAACATTGATGTAAATATCAAGTTTTAATGTACAACAATGAAGCATACAGTACATTATGTGAGATCTGAGGTCCTCACAGCAGTGACTATGAGCATTACTGTCTTCTAGCATGTGAGACTCAGTAGTCCAGAACAGGAATCTGCCACCTCCATCTTCAGGGCAGAAGAGTAAGCCACAGTGGGAAAGTGTACAGATATATGAAAAAGAGCTAAGACTACGGCTGCAGTGCTGAAAGAAAGATATTTGCCCTAGAATGGCAAAACCAAACATGGTTTTTCTGTAGGACTGCATTCTTGTTTTCTTCTAATCTCAAGGAGAAAGTAACAACTTCCTCCAAAATGTCAGTTGTTCTGTATCAGACTGCATAGTGTCACATTCCAGTAACCTTCATACATGTGTTGCATTACTATATTGCATAAATACAATAATGACTTCATAATTACTGTATACTATACAATACTGTCATTTTTACAGAAACTATCCAAATTGACAGCACCAACTGACTTTGAATTTCATTGTGTTTAGTGCAGTATTAATTGGACATGCAAAATCTGAAATTAGAAATACGTTTTCTTATTTTATGTCTGGCAAGACAAGAAATTCAAATGGCAGTTTCAGATACCACAATTGAAATTGTACATATACAAAGAACCACATTTCTATTTTCCTGTTTTTGATATCATACAAGCTGCAGCACAGTCTGAAGTTTTTGACTCACATTAAACATTACTTTGATCGAAATGAGCACAAACAATAGAAGCACACAGCCAAAATCTTATTCTAGTTTCATAAACTGAGCACTTATGTTCAGCATGAGACTACTAAAATATATTACACTGACAAATGGAAAGGCATGTGCCATAATCTGCAAAAGAACCAGCTAGTCCTAACCACTGCTCCACTCACTCACTTCTTACCTTCAAATTCATACAGTTAGGTACCAGGAATTCATTCTCACATTTGTGGGTATCAGCTTTGAAAGCTGTTCCATTTTGACATATAAACCTGAAGTCCAAAACTTGTCTGTCATGAAAGCCTGGAGAACAGTAATGGAACATTCTACAGTCATCTGTATCTGGATGATATTGATGCAACTCTCTCCCTGTGCATACGAACCCAGTGGCATGTGTTGTGTCAGCAGATACAGAAGGCTGTGAGGTTACTGCTGACAGTGTGTATCCCAAGTGAGATGAAGGTGATGTGTTTGGCATCACTTCTGAGGGTTCACTTGAAGGAATGTCAAATGCACTAGATGTAGTTGTGACTGGTACTGCTAAATTATTTATTGAAAACACAAGTGCAGATGTTTGATTCTCGTGGTTTAATTGAAAAATGTTCCTAAATGCGTGATCAAGTGAAGAATTATCAGCTCCAAAGTGATTTAACATTATATTATCATTAGATGGAGCAGAAGAATCTACTGCAGTGAAGTTCTGGCTGTCATATAGTGCTGAAGAACTGGGTGTTGAAACCCCCATAGGGAGAAGCATGGGTAATTTAGATGACAGTGTGGGGTCTGTTGCATCTGAAGATGAATAAACAGCTGCATTATTTGAATATATCAACTTATCCACAGTATCAGCATTAATACTTGAGCTTTTGGTAAAAGGCATAGGAATTTCAGTTTCCTGATTATACTCATCATTACTGCTGAAAATTACATGCGGAGCAGTTGATGAGTTTTGTTCAGATTTAGACATTTCTGATGACTGTGTACTAGGCACCATGTGTTGTGACAATGCATCTTTGTCATCAATGACTGAATCATCAGAAAAAAGGGATGTTACAGGTGTAGTAGTAGCACTGCTGACATCTACTTCTTGTGGAATATGTGCCACATGGTTCTCATTGTGTGCAAGTCTGAATCTGTATGAAGTCCTTGGTTTTCCTTCATCTTCTGTCACATTATTTTCAGTTAAATTTGTGGCAACACTAGATCCATTCCCCTGAATGGTAAATTTTCTAGAGTTCAGTGTCTCTCTTGGATGAAACAAAAATGGTGGAAGAACTAGAGTTGAGAAGTTGTTCCCGAATATATCATGCATTTTTAAAGGCTTGAGTATGCTTTTCACAGCAGCCTGGGATGGAATTTGTGTAGGAAAGTTTTGCAGTGCGACTTCAGTAAATGTTGTCAGGTTCTCAGTTCTCTGTGTTGGTTGTGACAAAGACATCTCAACTTGCATAGGTTGACTTAACTCTACATATGCAGTACTGCCACCATCATGAGAAGGTCTATCAGTTTTATATGTTTCAAACAATTCTGAAATTATAACTGTTTCAGTTGATGTTGATTTCTTTTCATTAAGGCCAGCATCATAAATTCCAAAATTCATTTCTGTCTTTGCAGAAAGCTGGATTGGAGCTGGAGGTTCTACATTTAATTTTTCTGATGCTGTTAAAGTTGCATTAAAATTAATAGTTTTGTGTGTACCACTTACATTGGCCACTTTCACAGATGGTGTGTGGATTTGTGGTTTAATTTCTTCAGTAACAACATGATGTGCAGAATCATCACTTTTATCCCCAGAATCTGTTATTACATTATGCCCATTAGCTTCTCTCACTGGCTGGTTTCCTGTTTTTACTGAAGGCAAGTGTTTGTTGCCACTGTCAGTTTCTGTTTCATTTGAATTCCTGTAGTCTTCGTCATAATAATACTCATACTCATAGTCAACTGAAGGCATGCTACCATCAGCAGAAACAACTTTTTCCATAATTTTTGCTTCTAAATTCTTATTTGTTGTAATTCTGCCACCTCTGTTTATATCTAGAATATTTTTTGTTGTGCTTGTAGGTAATGTTACAGTGTCAACAAATTTATGAGTTACAGTGGCAAACTTGGCATCATTTTTAATACGATCATTTGTTTCTACTGTTGAAAACTTATAGGAATTTTCCACATCATGCCTGGGATCCGATATAATAGATTTCACATAACCTTTAATACTTCTGTCATCTAATTCAGAGTTGGTTTGTTGAAGGTCTGGCTGAGCAGATATTGCTGCTGTATCTTCATCATTATATTCATACTCATAAACAGAATCAAGTTTATCTCCCATCATTCTCTCTGTCTTATTTTGCAAAACTAACTGATATGGAATAGGGACTGGAGTAATTTTTGCCACAGCAGCATCTGATTCTTTGTGAAGAAGAAAAGTACTTTCTGTGGTATGTGCCATAAAACTTTCAGAAGGTTCAGTACCCTTGCTCCTTTGGTCTTTGGCAGCAGAAACTATATATTTCTGGTCATCCTTTTCATTTTTCTGGGATTTCAATAAATATATATCTTCTTTTGCTTTTTGCTCAGCAGTAACAGGAGCAGAATCATAAACATAATCTTCAGGGTTATCAGTGTTGTCTGTAGACTGTTTTACATTGTCATCTGCAGGTGATGTAACTCTGCTTATTGGTTTTACTGCATGCGCCTCATAATTATCATCTACATAGTCATAATAATCAAAAGTTTCTTTCTTAGTTTCCCGTTTCATCCTGTAATTCTTATCTGTCACATGCTTGTAAACAGCGTCCTTTTTTGGTGTTTTAACAGTACTCAACTTCCTGTGTGTAAGTGTGTTCCGTTTCTGCCTAGGTTTCAAACCCTGATTCCTGGTCCCAGGAACCACAGTTTTCTTAAAGATGTGTTCAGGTGCAGAATATAATGCACAATCCACTTCATTCTTTGTATCACAGTTTCCCTCTGGCTGGTTGAACACTGTACCCGGAGGACATACAAAGGACGATTCCAAGGTCAGTACTCCAGAAATTGTACGACAGAGGTGAAATACTTGACACTGTGTCTCCACATCAGCATACAGTCCGTCCTGAGGCTTATTTCCACAAGTGAAAGATGTCTCTGGTAGACTGTCAATATTGTACTGTGGTTGTTTACTCCCATGTGGCAATTCTGCTGAAACAGAAAACTGTTATTACTGAACTTTTTCTCTTTGTAGTTTGTATTTGACTCCTTGAAACAAGATCTAGAAATTAGATTCCTGTGCTCTAGAAAATAAAAATATTACAAACCTAGATGAGGAGAAAATGGGAAGACAAGTCTTCTCTGAGCACTGCTGCTGTGTGAATAGCAAACGCATCATGCATTTGAATTCTATCACCAAAACTGTCTCTGCCAATGTCCTTTTATTTCTTTTTAGTACTATATTAGATTTTAAGAATATACACCGATATAGTACAGTAAAATTAATTAGCTTTAATTAAAACTGCCAACACTGTCAGTATACAAATACAAAGCACTGACATAAAAATGGAACTCCTGCTACAGGAAGTTACTGAGCACTCTGTGGCTCATTTCTGGTAGTTTTATCACAGCATATTCAATCGCAGTGCATAATAAAGAGGACTGGTCACACAGTCCAGTTCATAAACTCCATGAATCGTAAATCATTGTTTCTTCATGAATATGAGCTATTGTACAATGTAATACAAGCAGTTTTGTATTGTGTCAACTTACACAATGATTAATCATCCAATGTGCAGGTTAGGGGTAATGATCATGGCATATTTGATGGAAGTGCATTGTCCACACTTCCTGGAGGAAAAATAGAGTTAGGTGAAAATGGATGCTTAAGGTGTCCCCCAAACCCCATTATTTAAAAGACATAAATTTTTGGCATTTCAACAAGTATACAGTCTACGAATATCGCGACAACTGCAGTTATATACTAAATACTGAAACAAAAATTGTAAACATGATAAAACACTATTAGTAAATGTACTGTAACCACGATAAATATAGCCTACATGACAGTGCTAGGTAGCCACATGCTGATTGATATAAGGGCTTGAGCAGCTGAAGCTGCCAGCTTCCTCTGCGACTAAGTAACTGCACCCCCAGTTCATGACCATTTACATTTTTCAATGTGTGGCAATTCTGTCCCTATATAGAGTGTAGTCTTTCATAATTTTCAATCACATATACTCAGAACTGTAGTGCACAAGATTGCATGGGACAAACGGTTAAACTGTTGTGACTGAAACACACAACAATGAATGTTTCAATAAAAGTTACAAATGCAGCTAAAAAATTTTGTTACCACCTGAGTCTCAAATTTTTTGTACTCTGCTTGACTTTTAAAGCAGTTCCAATGCCCAACATGAAGGCATATGGGGAAAAGGAGGCATCTCATCACTCATTCTTATCTTGGCACTAGAGAGGGGTGTGTGGCTACCTTCATGCCTGACCACCTTCCCATGGGGGAAAAACTCCCCATTCCCACTAGTAAGGTGGTTCATGGAGCCCAGAGCCAGCTGGATACTTTGGAGTAGTGTCCATAATGAGAATCAAACCATGATTCCTTGGTTTACTAATCTGTAGCCCCAGTACAGCAACTACATTATCCCATTCCTATACATACAGCAGCAATATTTACTGTCCATATGTAACATTTTCATGACACAAAATAAAGAATTATGAAGTGTATTTTAAGACTTTACTTTTTACTTTTACTTTTCCTTATGTACACGTATCCTTTATTCAAAAAAATATTCTTGTTCACATAGGTATCGATTTCACCTACCCTTGGTTGCTGCTCGTCTGGTTCGAATCTTCTGCGGTTCAAAGTTGGTGTCATGCACTGAAATATCATGTAAAAAATTAAACATTATATCAGACATAAAACAATCGTTATCAACTATCTAATGCAATGAAATGTGAAGATTCATGACTTCCACATAAAAGATCCACATAAAATAAAATGCCATGCAATCTACAGGGCCGCGGAGAAACGTCAGATTTTTTTTTCTTTTCTTTTTTTCCTGCTGCTGGTACTTTAAAGGAATAAGACACAGCATCAAATAATCTGATAGTGAAAGATGTTTTACATTCACAGTCTAGCCCTGGACATTTAAATCAGTTAACTATGGACACCAGCAAATGGTGTCCTCCATGTACACATAAGTATCACCATTACCTGGAGAAGGCAACTGGAAATGACTGTTCACGTAATAAAAGGAGGCTGAGAGGCTGCAGTCCACCAAGTCCCTAGCTTGGCATGTTCGACTTCGTTGATCAAATCTTGTGCCAGGTCCACACAGAAACATGTTGTCTGTAATTCTGTAACACACAATATTATGATACAACATTAATATAACTAACAAAGAGAGACAGAAAGTAATTGAACATTTTTGAAAGGAAAGTTTGTAGAAGAATTTTAGGCCTGGTATGTGACAATAAAAAAGAAAATTGGAGAATATTAACCAATAAAGAAATTTATGCGAGAATTAAAATACTACTATAATAGAGACAATAAGGTTAAATCGATTATGTTGGTTTGGGCACGTACAGAGAATGGAAGAAAACAGAATTCCCTAAAGGGTATTATATACGAATCTGGAAACAAGCCTGAGAGGTAGACCAAGAAATAGATGGCAAGATCAGGTGAGAGAAGATGGAATAATAGCTGATGGAGAAGGGTGGCAGGACAAAGTACATAACAGAGAGGAACGGAAGAAGCTCCTGAGAACAGCAAGGAATCATTGCATTCTGCACATGCCAATGGAATGAATGAATTAATATAACTGATAAAAAAAAACCTCTCTTGAATCAGACACATGTTAATCTATACACTGCATGGCCTACTCACACCAGGCTGGAGCATCTAGGCATCAGTCCATATTTGGGACATTTGGATAATTTCCACTGCCACCATATGGCTGGAGTCACTCCAGTATGCTCAACATCCTACATAACTGGCATTTGGAAAATGTCCTCCTTCCTTGGTGTTCTAAATGGCCATTTTTCAACAGGTTTCCATACTAAATTACCCTATGCATTCCTTTCTTCTGCAAGCCCAATTATACAACCAGCTCATCACAGCAATCTCCCAACAACACTAACTGGTATGCATTACAAACTATATATTACTGAACTGTTAGCTTGCTCCTTCCTAACTGTGAAATTCAGAAAACTCACACATCCTTCTCAGCACAATGGTTTCAAACAAATTTAAGTTCTTCTCTCAAAGTAGGACACTATGTTTCATTCTTACACAAAACAACATGGCACAATTAACATTGTTTACAGTTGGTCTTTAGAATTTTGTAAAGCAGATGGGGTCATAGCAATTTCTGAACTGAATCATCATGTGCTTTCTCAAGCTTTCTCAAAACTTATCCTTCTCTTCATTTCAAACATGAACCTTAGTTCTTTAACAATGAATACTGAAGTAATATCTGACTGTGACAAGTAAAACAACAAGCAGTCATGAAATGGGATTTAGTAGGAATACAGATAAGTACCGCACCCACAATCAAAGGCATGCACACATACACATCATCTTGATTGTAGCTAATACGGACACTTTTTCATACCAGTCACAGTTTAAGATTGTAATTGCCAAAAGTTATTTACAGCAAATTAAAAAAACCAGCAAACTTGTCATAACTTCTGAGATATTCATCATCTTTATCTATTAAAGTCCCAAATTTAGTTCTTTTCACTTTGTTTCAGAATATGTTCTTATGATAGTCCAACCAAACTATGATGTACTGGAATTTAATTATCAGCAACTTATGGTCCATGCTAGTGATGTAACTCTACAAAACTCCATCTAAAATACATTCAACAAAATATTTTATTTACAAGGAAACAAAAAATATTAAACAATACTCAGTTAATAATAAATTAGATTACATAAAATTGTGCCATGTTGTGTTTTTGTTTTCAGTGAATATGTAATTCTTGACCCACTGCCATAAGAACTTCAACTCTTGTTATGAGGAGATATAATCCACTCACTCAAAACACATCTGCCAGCTGTGTCATTCTTCCTAGAAAGAAGACTATATTTGAAGACCTCTGAAAAGGTCTTGCACTCTGTCAGTCAAACTGACTTAAAAGCTCAACAATTGTACTTACAGTATGGGCAGCAGATTTTCAAAGCACTAAGACATTTTATTTGAAATTTCAATATTTAAAATTCCTAAATGTTAAAGTTTTGGTCCTTGTATTGCAAATAAGTAATACAATTCAAAATCTTCAGCCTCTCTGCTCCAGCACACTTCCATTTACCACATTTTTTAATATGCTCTACTTACTTGCCATGTCTACCCATAGAGCATATATGGAACAGCTGGCAATCTGCCTCCAGGTCGGCATAGTAGCCTCCTGAAATCTTATCAGCACAAGTAAAGTTGGTCTTGGGTACTGAAGTTTGAGGATGATATGGAGAATCTCCTAATGGTTTTGTGGCAGCACCAGACTCCATATGAGACTCACTGGTTGAAAAAATTGTTTCATTGCTATTTGGCATTGTCACATCTTGATACCTGCTGGAAATATCCAATTTCTGTCCATTGTTTCGAATTCTGGAACGCGGGCTTGCATGGTGACTGTATAAAGTTCTTTCATCTACAATTTTTGAATCAGAATATCTGTTATCATCTATTCTACTTGCTGCTTTCAAAGGATTTGTTTCACCTCTGGTTTGAAAGGTTAATGGCCTTCTTGACAGATGCTCATCATTTTCATGAGCATTGCCAGTAGCTCCCATTTTAATCTTCTGCCTGCTTTTTTGTCTGGAATATCTTGAATGACTTTCAACTCTTCCTTCTTGAACCAGGTTACTCTGAGATGGCTGTTGCTGAAGATGCCTGTGTCCTCCTCTACCACGAGTTCTTGCAATAGGGACATTCTCTGTAAAGTTCTGCAACATCTGAGAACTTTTGGTACCTATCCAGGATCTTGCTTTGGGTTTTCCGTAACTGCTTTCTGCAGATCCTGAAGTGGATACTACTAATCCAACCAGCACAGTAGGTTCCTCAGTAGACTTTATATGAAGTTTAGGGTCACCTCTGAATTGCTGAAAACTTTCTGTATGATCAGACAACCCTGACATTTCTGAAGGATGGTGGTTATACATATTTCTTACAGCATTTTGCTTATAAGGTCTTGTGCCTTTCACAAGCGTTCTTTCATAACCTTGATGGTTCTCAGTTCTCACAGAAGAGTTTAATACCGTACTTTCTAAATGTTTTGGGGCAAAATTTGGCAAGGAAATGTCTGACACAGTGCCAGAATACTGTGGTGCCTGCTGTAAAACTTCAGGTACTATTGCTGAATCTTCATATGTTACAGCAACATATGGACTGGAACTCAATCTTTCTCTGTTTTGCTTTGATCCTAACTGTTCTGTAATACTTGCCCTTCTTGAATGTGATTCCAATTGGATTTGTTCTTGTGCGTTAGTGTGAAGACTTAATGCCTCACCACGACTGCTATTTGAACCTCCTGACCTGCTTCTGTGTCTGCCTTCCCTGTTTCCAAATACTTCAGTTGGCAACACAGCCTGTGCTACAGCTTTTCGTTTGTTCCTCATACTACCATAATGCGACAGAAAGACAGGTTTTGTCTTTATGAGTATCTTCTTCAATGCTTCACGTTTCTTTCTGACAATTCGGTGTCTTATTGGAGAAGGTGTTTTAAGAGTTGTTGAAGGTTTGGCTATTTTTGGCACATCTCTAAAGAATGGGTCAGAATGAACATCTCCTTCTTGGTATTCATCATAAGAATTTGGAGGTGTTGTTTCTGTGAACAGCTGTACAGATACTGAGGAATTATTTGTCACACCTGATCCCTTAGGAGTGTTTCCAATACTTGAGGTCAATGATATCACTGGAGAAATATTTCCAACCTTCTCTGTTGGGCCAGTTCTTGCACTTGAACGACTGGAAGTGCTGCTAGTAGTTGCAACCACTGCTACTGAAGGAGTTGTAAAGAGCTGGCGGTTATTTCCGTTTGAATTGAACTGGAAGGTGAGGGGATTCGGAGAGATTTGAATTGTCTGTGAAACGAAGCCACCATTATTGGCAATGTTGGCACGTATTTGATGAACCAGGGGATTAGGAGGAACCTGATGTGCATTTGTCTGTGGTGGAAAAGGAGAGCTGTTAGGTGGCCGCTGAGTGGCATGAAGTGGAGGTTGTGTACGCACAGCATGATGAGAGAAGGGCTCAATAGCAGGAGCAGAATATCCACTAGGGCTCTTTGTTGTAAAAAGGACTGGGGGTTGTCGGGTTGTTGATGAGAACAAGAACTGATTTTTGTTATCTGGGTTTGGAATTGGTTTAAAGCCATGATGCTGCTTGTTCTCATTTTCACTTTGTTGGCTTAATATGAACTGAGTATTCAGCTGGTGTTTGGAATGAGCACTTGTGTCTTTAAGAATTAGAGGAGTCTGATGTCCATAAAGTTGGGCTGAATGAATCGATGTGGACTGGGAATTTTGTGGCTGCTGTCTGTTTGATTGGTTCAAGATCACACCACTTTCCCCTGTACCATGTACTTTCACATTATGCTGCGGTATATTGTGATGCCCTGGACTAACAGGCCGAATCCGACTGCCATGTGTGGTTACAGGAAAATGATGGCTGGTGCCTCCATTTATTACAATTCCAGGATGATCTGTAATAGAATCATCCTCTTCTTCCTCATCCTCCTCACCCCCTTCATCTTCATCGTAGTGGCTAGAATTGTCTGTAAATTTACTCCCTTCTTGATTACTAGTGGAAGAAGAGAAAGCGTTATTTATTGCAAGAAATGCTGCTATTGATGGAACTGTGGTGGTATGGAAATGGGTCAAATGCTGATTGGGCTTATATGTTGTGGTAGGAACAAATGGATGGATAGGTGGTTTTGGAGTAGTTGTGGAAGCAGGGTGAGCGGTATTCGGGTTAGGACTAGAAGATTGAGTAGGAGGTTTAGAAGTGGATGCTGTGTGTTTCAAGCCAGCACCATTGGACGATGTATCACTAGTCTCTGTGTTCTCTTCTGACTCTATTTCTTCTTCCCCTTCTTCTTCGTCTTCTTCTTCTTCTTCAACTTCTTCTCCTTCAGCATCTTCTTCTGGGAAACTGGAATGTTAAGGAATCAGAGATTAATAACAAAATACACTGAGGCCGAATCCCATACAAATCAATACATAATGGTTTGTGGAACAAAACAAGTTTTTTTAGCACTCAATCTTGCTTTAATACATTTTAGGTCTCCAAATATTAGTATACCTTACTTACACAACAAATCATTTGTAAAAACAAATTAATGAATCAGATGTTTTTACAAATGGAAAAAAAAATCATAAACAATTGTTCATAACTCCCCCCCCCCCCTGAAAATTTGTGGTTAATTTGCTGGGAATCCGACATAATTGGTGCTCACTTTCAAGCTATAAATTGACACAACATAGCATTTATTATAAAAAACAAACTAATGTTATTCGATATTTCGTATTCAACAGAACACGTAACATCCAATAAGAGTATTTAGTTTTTTTTTTTTAATTAAATAGTAACAGTAACACATATACAATACATAGTATTAAGTAACACTAAAAGTTATTACAGAACTGCTCAATAAGCCATGAATAAATACTACAACCACAAACAACAGTACAATTCTAGTCTATAGGAAACAAATTTCAAAAAAAAATGGAAGTGACTAATATGGTATATGGTTTATGTTACACATATTTATTTTTATTTTAATTTGAAATCATATTACTGTGTGTAATATTTAATTTATAAAATAGCTTGTTTCAAGGCCATAATCAATAAATAATAAAGACAGCTTACGTAATAAACACGTGTTTGCCATAGACTGAATTCTGTCAGTGCTGTTTATTCACAAGAGTTATAAACAGAAATAAAGGAAAGTCAGTACAATGTGTCAAGATGACCGTCCCCTGACATTGACTCCAATGCAATGGTTCCTCACCTATGAGCAGCACTGTTTCCATACAGCTCAAGGTTGAGGTTGTAAAAGCCCTCAGTCTTACTGCAATCTACTTCATCCACACGTTCGCACACCCTGGTTTCTTGGTCAAAGACTGTGCCATTCAGGCATAAAAATTTAATGTCTGTTGTCTCTCCTACAAAACAAGAACACAGTGGCACTACCAAATGCATAATTATTGACTTCTAAACAGTTTACCTCACACTAAACAAGGTATGACTTAAAAATTCTCTCACATGGTTCAAAACAATGGCAACAGGAAAAACAAGGCAGTACAGTTGTAGCTGAAATGAAGAGTATTAAAAAAAAACAAAATACTTGTAAATCAAAATCATAAGTAATGATTGAGAATGGTAATACAGTTCACCTACGCACCAATGTAACTTTTTAGAAAATAATAAGTTAATATCAGACACTTAATTCAACAACAACATGCTTACAAAACATGCAACAGACCTCAGTATGAAACAAAGAACTGAAGTACAACATGTGAACAAAATAAATTATATTTGTCTTCCTACTACCAAGTCACATACATAAATATCTCACATTCTCTCCCTTGTTTAATCCTTGGTACCTACATGGCTAGTACAGTTTTTCCAACTCCCCTGATTAGAATCTATACATACAGCCATTCAAGACCTCACATCAATGACAGCAGGAATTAGTAATTTCAATACTAGAAGGAATGAAAGAGAGGTTGATGATTGAGTGATATTTGCAGAGCTAACTTGTAAAATTCTGCCATAAATTTGAAAGGTAATTACTTTAACACCGTGACTTATGTCAGCACTGCACCAGATTGTGGTGCTCTCTGAAAAAAAAACCTTTCAAAAATGTAAAGCATATTATTGTATTCTGACGTGTCTTGAATTGTCTGAGGAAAGTAATTATCAAATTTATTGCATACTTGCAGTCACTGTATGTTCTAAAGATTCTGTTTATTTGAACACACTGATGGAAACATACAATAATAAAATATCAGACCTATGTTTCCTGCTAATAAAATATTATCTAGCAGTGTCATTTTGTCTTCTGCATTCCATACTTAGTATGCCACAGTTTCACATGTCTAAAGTAGCAAAATATGGTGCACAATGTGACTCAGATTCAAGCAGTTCTGAATTGCTGACAAACAACTAAACTTCCTATCTTCAGTACAATCCAAATGACGTAAAAATGTATGTAGTGAATCTGCAACTTGTAATTCACTGACAGTAGAAGTTAAAGCACTAGCAAAATAAAAACGATATACATATTTTTTCACTTAATGTTACTCACTGTAACTCTTTTCTTACATGACAAGTTGACAATTTTCTTACTTCTATCTATAAACAGTTCCTATGGAGAGTTGCCAGCGAGATTTCAGAATAATAAAATAATTCTCTTGAACACATTGTATTTTACTCTGCCAAACTTGGGTTTTCTGAAATCAATGCTTCTGTCTCACTTCTTTTCCACATTTCTGAGTATGACACTGCTACTTTTCTTGACATTACCAAGCAACGTTTAGGTGACAGTTCAGTTCAGTTTATTCAATTCCATCAAATCCATTACAAGTCCAAGCAATTTAATTTTAAAATGTTTACATTAGTAACATTCAAACAGTGAAAGCATTGTTTTCATGGTTTCTTAGAGTCATCTGAATCTTATTACATGAATATGAGTGTAACATTTCAAGAGCTGTGGAATCAATAGCAGCAAAAACATTAAGAAACAATACTGTGGATCAAATAAGATGTACCAAATTTCATGCTGTATGTGTTAGGACACCATCAAACATTTAGAATGCTAAATAACACATTATTTAAAGCAGTAATGTTCCTACATTGGCACAGACACTTTATAAAATAATTCATTTCTGAGCAACACAGACCTTTTTGTCCAATTGTGCAAACATGGAACATCTGGCAACCCGTCTCGACATCTGCATAGTAACCTCCAATAACTTTACCCTCACAGGAAAAATTGGTGTCTGGCAAGTTATCAAAGTCCAAGTACTAAAAATAAAAAAATTATCTCTTAATTAATGAACATACTACACTAGTACATAACACACAAGCAATATGATGTAGAAAAAATGTTCATCATCATAATTGCTACCTTAAACAATTTCGAGCGTCTTCACATAAACTGTTACTATCTGTATGGAAGTATTTCTTTTAACCAAGAAGCCAGTGGTCCTTTGGTCTGGCATGCAAGACTGCCCAAAAGAGTCTTGGTGATTGTCAGCTGTGGAGGATGGTAAAAGGCTCCACTGATGCAGTAAGGCCAAGTCTTCCAGACTTTAGACAGTGAATGTCAGAAATCAGTGTTAACAAGGAGGTGGTGATATGCCATAATGCTGTTCAGTCAGCATATAATCACATGCTTCTCTGCACAGAAAGTAACGAAACAAGTTGATAGAATATATGGACATGAGTGCAAGCAAAAAGGTGCAGGGTTGTGCACATGAACCTTCTTGGGATTTTGACATACATACCTAGTGTAAATTTAGTATTTATTAAATCAAACAATAAAAATTCTACTATGCAAGATTAATCTCATACATATCCTACAATTTTAGTCTACGGGTAATTTACATAGTTGCCATCTTGAAATAAAAATTTCAGTCAATTTCTCTGCAAATGAAAATTAGAAATTCTTGTTATTTTGCAGATGGCTAATGTACACCTTGCAAAACATCCTGCCTCTGCTGTTGTATGTGAGTATTCAACAAATTAGCTTCCTCAGAACTTTTGTTATTGAAAAGATATGTGCATAGAAATGCTAACAATTTACTGGAGGACACTATATGTGTATACTGTTTTAAGACGGCCAAATTATATTGCTAGTAATTTGTACATATATGAATGGCAAAATGATAAGACTGACAAGAAAGGACAAACTAGTAACATGTCTGGGATGAATAACCAGTTTTAGAAACTGATGATTTGTCAAATTTTATTTCCTCCTGTGCACAAAATGCTTAGAATGATCGCATAATTAGACTCACAGTACCCACAGGAAAAGAGAGGTCATGAATATAGAGGAATATTTACTGTGGTTTGAATTTTGTATGACATTTTCAAGTCACATGATATGCTGCCAAGACAGAAAGGAAGAGTTAGCTAAAGCTCCTAATTGTTCACTTTCATAATACTCTATCTGCCCACAATGTGTCCAACTGCATGCTTGATTTGCAGATTATATAAACAAATTCTGATTAACATGGATAAATGTAATATCTACTATATGCTGCCATATAATGAAACTTACCCCTGGAACCACATCTGGTGAACAATGGAAGACATGTTGCATGTGAAATATGAGTAGGAGTGCTGAAAATAAGAGATTACATGATTAGTTCGATATGAGTACATACAATTGGACTGCAAGGCAAAGATTCTTTTGCTGTTTCATGTTTTGCAATTGTAATTTTTCTAAGTGGATCACTTAAGAGAATGCATTAGAATTTTTCACAGCCCTTTCATACTTGTATATCCTAACAACAAATAAAAAATAACATTCGTTTATGGACATTTTAAATCTGTTACAGGCCTGTACCACTGTTTTCTAAACTTAGTTTCAACAGCCTCTGAAGGTGCACTGAAAGTGCTAACAGTGTTCTACTTGAGGGTGCCTACGTTACATAAATTTAATGCAAGGAAGAATATAAGTTGCTATTCGTGTCTGTTAGGTTTCTGGTTCTCTGTCACGTAGTCAATATATCCTTGCTCTGAGAAGGAAAATTAAAGAGAATCTCTGAAGCTTTGTGTAAAGGCCTCAGCTGTACTTTATCCAAATCTGCTAATACAATCAGCTACCCCGGCTCCGACAAAACAATGACAATGCTATAATACGTAGGTGTTGTATCGTACTGACGTCTAAACTCGGGATATTTAGGTTCCTGAACCGAATTTTGCTGGGCAATGGGAAACAGCTCTTAAACCAATAGCGCCGAACCTATCCCGGGAAAACCCGGACGAATGGTATCCCCGCTAATAAAGTTTGTCAACAAAGAAAACGTGGGTCGTGTGAAATGGAGTTCTCCTTACCACTCTGGGTGAAGAGAAGTGAAACTTAAAATAGTAGTATTGTAGATTAGCTATTAAACATTCCAGTAATGCGAACTGAAAGTGATCTTGTTTTTACACGCCAGGTCAGAGCCATTCTGGACACAACAAATGAAATACGAGTCTTGCAAAACAGATCACGGATTACCTACACATCAATGTAGACTTGACAATTTCCGCGCCACGAAACACATGTTTATCACACAATCGGTGCGCCTCCACCGTGTAACTTTCACATTCCTTCACTGCAGTGGCCAAGGCAAAAGCCATCCATCACAGCAACAAGCGAATAAGAAAAGGATACGTTCCAAACGTGGCCGAGTACACTCCGCTTACTTATCACGGGCTTCCAGTGTGCGTTAATATGCATGTGTACTGCGTATAGCACGTTTCGTAAAGTTCTTAAAATTAAACAGCAGGTTTAAAGGCTCTTTTTAAAAAGCAGTACTAGTCTTCAAATGTCATAGTGACTTTGTTAATACCAAATCTTTTCACGCATACACACACACACACACACACAAAAAAAAAAAAGCAGTCGCACATTCGTGCGATTCCACGCTCAAACGCACAGGCAAAGAGGAAAATATATCTAACATATTTTTATTTCTTAAAATTTTCTTCACTTGGGCGTCTGGGGGAAAGAAACTATCCTAAAGGTAAGGCCCTCTACGCCAAACAATTTTCGACTTATCGAATCTCAACTGTTTTGCAGTTTCGAGAAAATCGTCCCATGGGCCATTCTTTCGAACACAATATCTTCGAAATTATTAAGGCAGGGTCCTAAACGAGAATTTCTTTTGAAGATGATAAACCACGCTTTGTGCCGCACACAACGCCATTTCTTTAAAATACAAGCAAGGGCATTTTCCATTCAATTTTTACCTTGACTTTCATCCCTTCTTCAATCCTCCTTCGAAATCATAAAAAATACCAGGAGATTCATTGTTTCCTGTACTCCAAAAAACTCTTGAAATAGACTGAAGCAACACAGAGAACAGGGAAGAAGAAAATAACTCTCCACGACATAAGCAGTTCAACGCCATATCTATCACAGTTCTGCGTAAACTCCAAATAAACTAGCAGCTTTATATTTTTTATGAGAATGTGAAGCGAAAGTCTTGATTTTTTTCCCCGCAGGTCCTTTCGCATACCATGTTTTGGAAAAATTCAATTCTGCTCTGATGTTGAAATCTTTCTTGTGACGACACAGGTTCACAGAATTCGTCCAGTACTGGTATCGTACGGATTCCTGACGCCGAAGTAAGGTTTCTACAGTATTCTGTCGTGTTGTAGCCGAAGATATGCAATTACACGTTCTTAGAATCGGTGCACAGCAACTGTGTCGTGTTTCATTCAGACCGACATTACAACAAACAATCTGCAGTTCCCTGCATATTTCGGTAGCCTACTGTCGCCTGATTAGCGTACCGGCAGGCTCCGCGGATTCAATCCTGAAGGACGAGCGCATAGTTCACTCAAAAGCTGCAAAAAAAATTAGATACCCCACTGTTTTAATATTTATTTTATCTTGAATGTACTGGGGTGCTGATAAGTCCTTGGCCTGACCAGGAAGGAAACAAGCTAATGTGTATTTCAGAATGGCGTGAATTTCTTTCGGCGCCTTGCCTTGCAAACAAAAAATGATGACAGCTAGCGTCTCGATGTTGTTGAAATCGCGCGCGTCCCTGACATGCTTCCGAGCTTGTTTCCTTCCTGGTCGGGCTAAGGACTTATCAGCACACCGGTGTTCTGTTGTGTTTGAATGAAGTGACGGTAACTTTCCAACAAACAATATTCAAACCTAGCCGTGCTATTTAGATTGACTTCAAGGGTAGTAAGAGTGCTTTTATCCACAGAACACCATAGTGTAGCTGGGTGAAGTTTAAATGAGAGGAAGTGAAGCGTCCACAAGTGTAGTGAAGGTCTTAGGAACAGGGCTTCTAACATTATTAGAAGATATATACAGTAGATCATATGAAGGTTGCTGCTTATATCATCATATTTTTTCACATTTTTCTGATTCCATTTTTTATCATTGTATGTAAGGTTGTATGTTTTGTATGTCTCTGTTTAATTTTTTAATTAATTTTTTTAACACGTTTATGTATTCTTATTGTCATGTTTATATATTCTTATGGTTATGTATGTGCTGTTCTGTGTATTCTGTTTCATTGCGTTGTTCTATGAGTTGTTTGTGTGTAAATGGGTATTGTACTACTGCCACCGGGTGTCAAACCAATTGCAGTTAACAAATATATCAAATAGCTGGTATAAAAGGACATCCAACACAACTTCCTTCAGTGCAGTTTCTTCCCTCCCTGCAGTTCATGTGTCCTAGAACTCACCATAGTTGTCCATGGGACACGAAGACTATGCAGATATACATACATCTTTAGGAATACAGTAGCGGTAACATTTAATCGGGAAGCCGTCTGGCTTCTGCCTCTGTTATGGGCAGCATTCTCGATTCTTCGCCTTGAGTTTCATCTCTGGTGGAATCACAAACTTACAGACAATGTGTGCACCAGCAAGCGACAGAACACAAATAGGCCGGTCCCAACTGCACCCCACTTGGATTGTTAGAATTTCGAAATGACCGCGATATGACTCCACCAGACCGAACAGTGTTAATTCCCGTCGAGATTGATGCTCTTGTCCGCTTTTATTACTGTCACAAAATCATTTCCTTATTCTGGGCATAGAGACGCTAACGTCGCACGATTCACTGACGTTAGTAACCAATGTTACTCTTGCTGTTTACATAAATCCCCTCATTTCGGACTGGACATGGATACAACTGAACGGCAACTTCCAGAATCTTTAACAATGCTGATTACATGCGCTGTGGCACGGACTCTTCCTGGATTTTTCTAGCAGGTCAAGTTTCAGGAAAGGAAATATATTCGAATTTTACTACCCGACTCTGTAGTTTAACGTAACGACTTTTTCTGGCCTATTCTGCAATCAGACACGAAACTGAAATTTTCTGTTTTAAAGGTTTCTCTATTTCTTTTCCCTGTCCACTTTGCATACTTCCGTTTCTTTTTCGCTACCGGCAATCGCAATAACGGTTTCCCTCACAAATTCTCAAACGTCTTCCACACAACCCTCGTTTCTTACGCCACTGCAAGCAGACTCTTTTGATCCAAGAGGGGTGCTTAGACTGCTGGCTTTAGTCGATACACGAAAACCGTACAGCACATGTAAGGAAATAATGCACACAATTTCGATAAAAAAAAAAGGAAAATGCCACTTGAACGACCAAATCTTAAACAGGACGACAATATTAAACTGACCTCACACAAATACGGTGTGGGAATTTGTACTAGAATCAGCGTAATTACTGTGCCGAGATCTTATGAACTAAGCAACAGCCTATGAAAATTGCATTTTGAACATCTAAATCAGTGCTTTCTTTTCGAGAAATATCTAACAGTTACAAGTTGTCTTTTAGAGCTAAAACTGTGAATCTGAGTGAGCACTAGTTGATCGGTATCTAGTTAACGATGTTTGGGGAAAACCGATCGGTCTCATCTTCAAAAATCAACAATATGCGACCGATAGGCTATCCCCTCACGTTATGAACTACCAATCAACGCTGCGTAACATCCCAGAAGAGCGAAGACCTCATAAATTCGGTAGTTCAGTAGTCATGATTTCGCAAACAGATGTTACCCTTATAATACAGCGCATGTGGATTGTAAAAACAAAGGCGATACCAGTAATAATAGGGGCGACTGGGACTATGTCAAAGTCATTCAGAAAATACGTGAGCAACATACCAGGAAAACATGTAGTCAAGGAACTACAGAAAACAGCCATATTGGGCACTGCACACATACTTCGGAAAGTACTAGTGTAAAAATACAATAGATTCAACACTGTAACTAACGATATAAACACCATGAATAGTAACAACAGAATAGCTGCAACACTGTATTCCCTAGGGACATAGTTTGTCTCAGGAATGTAAGTACAAATACCCTGCATAAAGGAGATGATGATGAT
>Ga0123357_10001802_pt1 | contig 23196 bp, 18 predicted proteins | sample TergutEmb28metaG_FD_89873 | JGI IMG/M metagenome (GOLD analysis project Ga0123357, IMG submission 89873) | Embiratermes neotenicus P4 segment gut microbial communities from Petit-Saut dam, French Guiana - Emb289 P4 | ecosystem: Host-associated > Arthropoda: Insects > Digestive system > Gut ... | reverse complement strand
CCCTCCAGCCGCCCGCCCCGCACTAACCGCATCTCGTAAAATTCGTAAAATTCGTTCAAGTCGTAAAATTCGTGGAAAAACGCTCGCCTGTCGGCTCGCGGCTAGAGCATATTTCACTCGCCCGTAGCGTTTTGGAGCCCCGCATGGCAATGCGGGGCTTTGGCTCTCGCTTCCTGCGCATGTCATCACGCCACGACCACGTGAAAAATGCTCTAAACTTGTCGGACGCCACGAACCCCTCCACGAATTTTACGACTTTCACGAATTGTACGAATTTTACGAGTCAGATGGTCGCCTAAAGTGTCATACACCCAAATGCAAGCCAAAGTAGCGTCCCCGCTTTGCGGGGTGGCGGTCATGCCATGCCCTGAACGAAAAAGCCCCTCGGACCGATAAGGCCCGGGGGCTTTTCATTGTTAGCAGATCAGCCATCGCCAGGTGGTTACCACGCGATCTTTTTACGCAGTGCGAGCGCCGCCACTGAGAGCGGGATGAGTGCGAGGCTCATCGGTTCCGGGATCGGCGGTTCTTCGCCGGACCCGCTGGTGTAAATGTTTTCGACAAAGTTGAGGGAGGCCGTTCCCGTGTCACTCGCAGCAACATCAATGGATTTAATTACATGAATAGCTGTGGTATCCGGATTAAACGTCACGGTATCGGTCAGGGAGTTATTGGGGTTGCCCGGCCCACCGTCGAAGGCCTGGAGACTGTAGGTCTTGCTATTGACAAGGTCAAAGATGGTTTCGCCCACGCTGGCCGAGGCGTCTCCCACGACGGCATTGCCGCCCATGTTCAGCGTGCTGCTCACCAGCGTCCCCGATACCGGTGCAACATCATAACTGATGATCGACGAGTCGCTGTTGGGGCTCAGCGTGTTCCAGTCCGCGGTGAATTGAATGCCCGTGGCGGTGAAGTTAACGGTGATCGAACTTGCCGGCAGCGTGCCGGTCTCGTTGAAGTTGCTGAAGACCAGATCGCCGACGGTGATCGAGCCGCCGCCGATGAGCGAGTCCAGCGTGACGGCCTGAGCTTGTTGGTGCGCCGCCGCGAAAACCGCCAGCGCGCAAAGTCCACCGAAAATTGTTTTAGCAGGCATATGTTCTCCTCATGATTAGGTGTTAACGAAGACGGGACATCCCACGTTCAGAGAAGGATTAACAAGATTCGTGCCTAAGGCAGAGTTTCCTTTCCGTTAGTCAGGATCGCCCATTCAGAGCGCATGACACGAAATGCAAACCCAAGTAGCGACCCCGCGTTGCGGGGTGGCCGCAAATGCATGCTGGATCATCACAAAATGAACGCACGAGCAGCGTGAATCCGTCCGGAAAAAATGACTCAGCCATGTGGGACAGGATGTTGGCCTGCCGGACCAAACGGCACGGAAGATCGCGCCATCGTCGCACGGATCGTCAGCCTCTGGCTCTGCCGGGGGTTTGCCCCGCGATCATCGATACTGGCTCCACCGGACAATCTCCCGGCAGGGCTGGGAACTGACGGGCAAGGTTCTACTAGCTTCGGGCTTCTTCACCCATCATGTGGTAACGCGGAGCCACGCCCCCCGCGGAATGTCAGGCGAGCAGGAACGCTTGACACGACTCCATCCGTGTTTATCGTAGGAATTTGTGAGTGATGAGCATGCATCGCCGCTGTCGAGGATACCCATGAAATTGCCAGCACTGTTCGTCTCTGTTGTTCTGCTTGGGTTGGCGTCTGAGTCATTGGCCCAGGAGCAGCCCGCAACCCGTCCGAGCGGCACTGAAGCGTTGAAATCCCTTTTGAATGATCCGCGAGGTTTGGAACTTTCGACCGGAAAACAATCTGTTGCGAAACAGTTCTATTTCCAGGGGATTTGTGTGTGCAAGGGGGAGAAGAAAGATGCCACGAATATGACCTATGCGTGGATAGGCAGAAAAAATGAGCACGCGGTGTTGTGGGTGCATGGTATGGATGGCGGGACGGCGGCTTTCCGAACCGATCGCCTCCTGATTACGCCCGACCCGGATCGTCATGGGGGTTTGGTTATTCAGCCTGAAAATAGTTGGGATTTCACATTCAAAATCTCGCAGGCTGGGCCAAAGTTTTCAGCGATCGATAACAGCAATGATACGCCACCAACGATTGAAATGGACCCGGCAAGTATATTAAAAAATTTACCCAAAGATGCGAAGATATCATTAGATGCGGAAAATAGGATTCTCATACGCACGGCTCATTCGCAAACAGTGATCGAACTATCTCCTCCCGAATCGGCATATCCTATTACTTCCTGGTTGGTAACAAGCGATAATGGGTCACAAATCAAGTTGTGGGATTTCCACATCAACCGCGATCCTCCGACTCGCTTTTTTGACATAGACAAAGCTGCCGTCGAAAAGCTGGGGGTGCCGATCAGGATTGTCCCAAGAAGCGACATCATGAAACTGTACCAGAGCGTGCCTGACCAACTTCCAAACCTGCAGGAATCTCAGAAAGCGATCGACAAATTGTTCGAGCCGGATGAGGCAGCCAAGGCTCGTCTTCAAATGGACGATCTGCTCATGGCGCTTCGACGCATGAGCCATCAATCTCCGGGACAAAGTGAAGATGCCATCGCAAGAGAAACGATGGCTATGAAAAACATCCGACTCAATATTTGGTCATACACTTTGGACAGCCCTTCGGATGAATCTTATTCATCCACCACGGATCGCAAGAAAATCTATCAGCGATTGTCGCAAATGGATGAGGCGAAGTGTGCGAGTGAACTGACCGATTTGTTGCTGCAGATTGTCAGCGATTCCAAACGTGCGACAGCGGTGCGGCTGATAGCACTGGACGCTCTGGGAGAGATGGGAGCTGCCGATCCCGATAAGTTGCTGCCTCAACTTGAGGCGGCAATGAAAGATCAGCCTGCGGAGCTGCAAATTTGTTTGGCGACAGTGCGAGTTCGGTTGGGCCAGGCACAAAATAACGACGTGTCCTATTTGATCGAACAATGGAAGAACCGTTCGAATTCGCTGGCGTTACGGGCGCGTTGCATGGAAGCGCTCTGCCAGCTCGACAAGCTTCCGGAAGATAACAGTGCGATTGATTTCGTCTGCATGAGCATTCAGGAATCGCTTGCATTCTGGGCCATCAGTGGGATCGACAGAAATATGGAGGCGTTGGCGTCCTGTGAAGCTGGCCGTCAACTTTTGCTGGCGGATTTTTCAAGTGCAAAGCCCCGGGCAGATCAATCTCTCGTGTTTCAATATCTGTTTGGGAAATTGATTCAGTTGGGGAAATCGCATCCTTCCGATAAAACTTACGAATTGTTCGTGGCTGCCTGTCGGAAACCGGCGTTGGATTCGGCCAGTGATACGCCGTTGCGGCGCAACATCATATGGTCATTGCTTCCCTACGGCCCGCCCCCCGCGGACGCCTTGGCTGCCGAGTTCATCAGGCAGTATCTCAAAGCGGATGTGGATGCTGGCAATGTTGACCATGCATTGAACGTGATGCTCGCGCGTCACACAACGCTGGACTATATACCCGCACTTGAAGCTTGTTTTGAAAAAGCAGACGTCAGAATGCGGCAGCGTATTGTGATGTCTGCGTTGCATGGAGTTCCTGATAAAACGGACGCAAAAGCTTTCAAACCGCTTGTTTTGAAAGCCTTGGCCGATTCGGCGGCGAACGTTCGTTCTTCCGGGCTTTATGCCGTGGCCGATCTGTCCCGAAGAGGATGTTGGAAGGGCGAAGACTTCTTGCCACAGGTGGCGGAATTGGCAAAATCCAGCAAAGAGGCGATAGAGCTGAAATTGAGTCTTTGGTCGTTACAACTCGCGAGTCATGGCAAGTTTACGATTGGCGCTGCGCCAGTGGATTCCACCGGATGGCCCGACAACACTCCGGAGGCCACCAAATGGTGGAGCGAGCACGGCGAGGAACTCCGCGAGTCGGCCCTGAAGTTCCTGGCGAAATAACGTGAGTTCGACGTAAGGAGCACCAGAAAAAATGCAAAACAGAGCCGCAATCGTCAGATTGCGACTCTGTTACGTCGAACTCACGTTGATTTATTTCTTTTCAGTTTCCGCGGCCGGTGCGGCTTCGGTCGCTGGTGCGGCCAGCGTTTCGCCAACAACGATCGGGGCACCTTCCTTCAATCGCGTCGCCTTGCCGGTACGTTCACGGAGATAATACAGTTTCGCCCGGCGGACCCGGCTCCGACGCTTCACTTCCAGCTTCTCAATCTTCGGCGAGTGCAGCGGAAAAATTCGCTCCACGCCTTCGTTATTCACAATACGCCGGACCGTGAAAGTAGCATTGATCCCTTCGCCCTTGGTCATGATCACGGTACCGGAGAAGACCTGGATACGTTCTTTATCGCCTTCGACGATTCTCTGGTGGACATCGACGATATCGCCGACCTCGAACTTCGGCGGATTCGCCTTCAGGTGCTTCGCCTCGACATGAGCAATCAGTGCATTCTTCATGGTTACGTCTCCTAAGGGCCACTGACGGGAACGGGAGATGAGACAGACGCTGCCTCAATTCAATCGACCGTCCTGTACTCCGCCGCGGCGGATCGTTAAGTCGTTCAATCGTCAAGTCGTTAAGTCGTTAAATCGTGGAGTCGTTCACGTTACGACTTGACGATTTAACGACTTGACGACTTGACGACAAAAGGTCCGGCCGCCTTTCAGCGGTCCGCCTTTGCGCCTGCTCTCGCCGCCACGCTTCGACGGCTCCGTGATCGCCGGAGAGCAAAACCTCCGGCACACTCAGCCCCCGGAACTCCCGAGGCCGCGTGTAATGCGGATATTCCAATCCGCCCGCTATCGTCGGGTCGCACACGCCAAACGACTCGCCCCGCGGCGAATCATCGTGCCCCAGCACACCCGGAATTAATCTCACCACCGCATCAAGGATCACCATCGCCGGCACCTCGCCGCCCGAAAGGATAAAGTCCCCGATGCTGATTTCCCGTGGCTTTAAAAGCTCATGAATCCGTTCATCAAAGCCTTCATAATGTCCTGCCACCAGCAGCAGCCGCGGAAGCTTACTGAGTTCCTCCGCCATCTTCTGCGTCAGCTTCTCGCCGGTGGGAGCGAGCAAAACGCGAGTCGCCGGCCGACTATCCATCGCCTCAATCGCAACGACAGCGTCGATGACAGGCTGACACATCAGGACCATTCCCGGCCCACCGCCAAACGGGCGGTCATCGACTTTCTTATGCGGATCGTTCGTGTAATCCCGCAACTGATGCAGGTGATACCCGACGATTTGTTTATCTTGCGCTCGCTTGAGAATGCTGCTGGAAACGGCTCCGGCAAACATCTCAGGAAAAAGCGTGAGAATATCGATACGCATCAGGTGTATCCGGAATTGAGTGGCAATTCTGGTATCTCTGGAGCCCCGCATGGTAATGCGGGGCTTTGGCACGGAATTGCCACTCAATTCCGGATGCACCCATACGCATCAGGCAGTTGTGACGACAGGTGCAGGCACCAGCGCCGCCGAATCCACCGCACGTGGCAGCAATTGCCTGACAGTATCCGACGGCTGCGCACCTTTCTTCAGCCAATACTCAACCCGCGCCTTATTCACCACGATCTGCTTCGTGGCATCCGCGTTCACCGGATCATAAAATCCCAGTTCCTCGATCACCTTGCCATCGCGGGGCGAGCGATGATCGACGGCATTGATACGCCAGAAGGCATGATTTTTACGGCCGAAGCGCTTGAGACGAAGTTTAACCACGTGCATGACCTCAACTTAGCGAATGCCTGCGTACCGCCGAAGCGTCTGAACCGGGGGGATCAGGCTGGTGAATTCAGCACTTTATCCGATCTACGCCCCCCATGCAAGCCCCGCACATTTCCTGTATAATTCCCCCCCCGTTCCCAGAAAAGCAGGCACACCCCCATCCCTGGCCAATCCGTAACTGGAGTTCCTCATGCCCCCCGAACCCAATCTCCCTGCTCCCCAAACCTCGCAGAACAAAGTCGAAGTCCTCAAGCAAGCCAAGGACGCTCTTGCCGTTTGGAGCGACATTTTCCGTTACGCCCAAGCCGACGTCCCGCCTCTCGACGACGCCAACGCCGCCTCCTTCCTCGCTACCGGCGGCCTCCCAGAGCACCTCACCTCCGCCGCACGCCACGCCGCCATCCCCGATGACGACTACGTCCGCATGCGATGGTTCGGCATCTACCAGCAACTCCACAACAACGGCTACCACATGTTCCGCATCCGCATCCCCAACGGCCTCCTCACTCCACCTCAACTCCGCGAAATCGCCGCCCTCGCCCAGCAATACGCCCGCGGCTTCGTCGACATCACCACACGCCAATGCCTCCAATTCCACTGGCTCACCCTCGAAGCCATCACCGGCATCCTCCCACGCCTCGAAAAAGTCAACCTCGTCTCCACATTCGCCTGCGGCGACACCCCACGCAACGTCATCGGCTGCCCCCTCACCGGCCTCCTCCCCGACGAAATCACCGACGCCTCAAACGCCATCCAAACCGTCAACCGCCTCTTCCTCGACAACCCCTCCGAATTCTCCAACCTCCCAAGAAAATTCAAAGCCGCCATCGCAGGCTGCCCCCTCCACTGCCACCAACCCCACATCAACGACCTGGGCATCTTCGGCGTCCTCCGCCAAAACCCCACCACCGGCCAAAACCAACGCGGCTACGGCCTCATGGTCGGCGGCGGGCTCGCCGCACAGCCCCACATAGCACAATCCCTACGCATCTTCTTCACCGAAGACCAACTCCCCGCCATCGCCCGCGGCGTCGCATTGATCTTCCGCGACTCCGGCTACCGCGAAAAACGCAACCACGCTCGACTCAAATTCCTCGTCGCCGACTGGGGCTGGCAAAAATTCCGCGACGCACTCGAGCAAAAAATCGGCTTCACACTCGATCACGACGACTCCATCACCGGCACCACCCACGCCCTCCCCACCGACCACCTCGGCTCAGGCCCCCAAAAACAACCCGGCCTCTCCTACCTCGGCCTCCCCGTCGAATGCGGACGCCTCACCGCCGATCAACTCCTCACCATCGCCACCCTCGCCGAAAAATACGCCGGCCAAAACGCCCAGATCCGTCTCTCCAACAAGCAAAACCTCCTCTTCGTCAATATCCCAACGGCGAACCTCGAACCACTCGCCAAGGCCCTCACTGCCGCCGGTCTCAACCCGCACGCCTCGCTCTGGCGACAATCACTCGTCACCTGCACCGGTGCCCAGTTTTGCAACCTCGCGCTCACCGAAACCAAAACCCGTGCCGCCCAAATCCTCCGTTTCCTCGAAGAGCACTGCCCCATCGATTCCCCCATCTTTCTCGCCATCACCGGCTGCCCCAACGCCTGCGCCCACTACCAGATCGCCGACATCGGCCTCACCGGCGTCCTCTGCAACTTCCACGGCACCCCCCGCACCCAAGCCTTCAATATCTTCCTCGGCGGCTCCCTCAATACCCCCCCAAAATTCGCCACCCTCGCCCTCCGCAAAGTCCCCGCCGACTTCGTCCACAAAGCCATCCAGCAACTCATCACCGCCTATCACTCCCACCGTCTCACCCCCACCGAAACCTTCCGCCAATTCCTCGCCCGCCACCCTCTCGCTCAACTTACCCAATGGCTCACCCTCCCCGAAATGGCCCAAGTGCAGTAACGCGACTATCCCCGCAAAAGTTTAGCCGTTGATCGAAGATCAACGCTCGTTCCTACTTCTTATCAAGTCCGATGTTGCAGGTATGACGCTCATTGGCCTGGGTTTCGTGGGTTTTATAAGCCGTCAGGCGATCGGAGAGTTCCCGGAAATCAACCTGGTGCGCGTCGAATTCCGGACCGTCAACGCAGGCGAATTTCATCTTCCCCTCCACTTGCACCCGGCATCCCCCGCACATGCCGGTCCCGTCCACCATGATCGGATTCAAACTCGCAATCGTTTTAATCCCCAGCGGCCGTGTCAGTTCCGCGACAGCTCGCATCATCGGAACCGGCCCCGCCGTCAGAACAACCTTCACAGGATTCGTCCCCGCCGAATCATCAATCAGTTTTTGCAGCCGCTGCGTCACGAACCCCTTGAATCCGTAGGAGCCGTCGTCGGTGCACGGATAGACCGCATCGCAGACCTGAGTGAGTTCCTTTTCCAGAATGACCAGTTCTTTCGTGCGCCCGCCCATGATCGCGGAAACGTAATTCCCTTTCGCTTTCAGGGCCGGCGCCTGCGGGTAGATCACAGCCGTTCCAACGCCCCCACCAACGAGCACCGCATGCCCCCAAACTTCGATATGCGTCGCCGTCCCCAACGGCCCAACGATATCCTGAAGTTGATCGGACACCTCCAGCGCACAGAGCTGTCGCGTCCCGCAGCCGATGGCCTGAATGATCAGCGTCACCGTCCCGGCCGTCTTATCGGACGACGCGATCGTCAGCGGAATTCGCTCCGAATTCGCCGTAGCCCGAACGATAACAAACTGCCCCGGCCCGCAGTGACGCGTGACATGCGGTGCCTGAATCAAAAGTTGGCGAACCTGCGGCGACAGCCACGTGGCCTGAAGAATTGGATAAGGCATAATGCGACCTCTGGTTCAAATAATTCAGCCACACATTGTACCAAAAAAGCATGGGGACTGCAGTCCCTGGGCTTCGATTTGGAAAAAGGCGACACCATAGGAACATCCCCTAAAACGGGTATGCTTCGAAGTTCAAAAGCTTGTGTGTGCAAACGATTGCAGATAAAATGACGGTTTCTTCAGGTTGGGTCGCAGGCGGCATATTCCGTGAGCGGAAAAGCTCGAATTGCGGCGTTTTTAACGGTTCGAAAAAGGGTTGGCGGCGGACATGACTGAGCTGGTTCTTACCCTGATAGTAGCCCCGATGGTCTGTGCCTTGGGGCTGTTTTGTTTGCGAGGAAAGGGAGGGGGAACAGATTGGATTCGCAGAGTGCTAGTCGTCGCGGGGGTACTGGTCGTCTGCGTAGCGAGCGTGATGCTGGCAATGGGGAGGGGGGGGGGGCAATCCGAGACGCGACCGTCAGGGAGCGTTTTCCTCCAGAATGGCGTGGGATTACACGTCCTGCCGAATCATCACGATGCAATCCACTGGGGGATTATGGCCATCGAACTGCTGATGGCCGCCTACGTGCTCTACGTCGGTATACGATCAAAAAAATGGTTCATCGTGATACTGATGGTCGCACAGGCGGGGTTGATGGGATGGTTCGAATTGACGATGACGCACGGGGGGGGGGGGGAGATTTTGAAAGTCCCGCAGGACCTGTTTGTCGACAAGTTCGCCATCATCATGGCCCTCATTAACGGACTCGTCGGCGGAGGCATCTGCCTCTACGCCTTGGGCTACATGAAAGATTACCACGCGGGCTCAGGACATAAGGACGTCGCCGATCGCCGATCGATGTTCTTCACCCTGCTCTTCATCTTCATGGGCGCCATGTTCGGCCTGATCTTCTCGAACAATCTCATGTGGCTCTTCCTCTTCTGGGAAATCACAACCCTCTGCTCCTACCTGCTCATCGGCTACACGCGGACCCCGGAAGCCAAACGCAACGCCCTGCGGGCCCTCTGGATGAACCTGCTGGGCGGCTTAGCCTTCGCCATCGCGATCGTGCTACTCCAACGCCAGACAGGGGCGACCGAACTCCAGGAAATGCTAAAACTCGCGTCGAACAAAACGATCCTGCTACTCCCGGCAGCCCTGCTCTGCTTCGCGGGGATCAGCAAAGCAGCGCAATTACCCTTCTCCAATTGGTTACTGGGCGCCATGGTCGCCCCCACGCCCGTGTCGGCATTGCTGCACTCCAGCACAATGGTAAAGGCAGGGGTCTACCTGGTACTGCGGATGTCGCCGATCGTAACCGGCACGGGGGTCGGACTGATCGTAGCCGTGGTCGGCGGCGTCACATTCCTCATCGGATCGCTCGCCGCTATCACAGCCAGCGACGCCAAACGCGTCCTGGCCTGGTCCACCGTCGCAAACCTCGGCCTCATCGTCTTGTGCGGCGGCGTGGGAACCTACGCCGCCGTCTGGGCAGGCGTCCTGCTCATCATCTTCCACGCCGTCGCCAAGTGTCTGCTCTTCCTCTGCGTCGGCGTCGTGGAGCACAAGCTCCACAGCCGCGACGTCGACGCCATGTCCGCCCTGATCGTCAAAATGCCTCTGGTCGGCGGAATGATGCTCATCGGCATGGCCGGCATGTTCCTCGCCCCCTTCGGCATGCTCATCAGCAAATGGGCCGTGCTCAAAGCCGTCGTCGATGCTTCGCCCTCCCTCTCGTTGCTGGTGGTCTTCGGAAGCTCCGCAACGCTTTTCTTCTGGGTCAAATGGATGGGAAAACTGGTGCAGACGGTGGGGATACCCGACCGCATCCGCCACGAACTCCACGCAGGCGAAGCTGTCGCCATGTGCGGCCTGACCGTCCTGACTTTCCTCGCCTGCGTCCTCTTCCCACTGATTTCCCTGATCTTTATTGAACCTTACGTGGACGGCCTTCCTTACAGCAATGTCCCCAGGGAACTGCTCGGCAGCGGCAATGTGACGATCATGATCCTGATGATGGGAATGGTGATGCTCTTCCCGCTGAGCATGCTCTTCCGCAGCCGCGGCGGAGGCGTGAAAATTGTCGATCCGTACCTCTGCGGCGCGAACGTGGAGGGCAGCATCAAGTTCGTCGGCTCCGGCGGCACCGTCGAAACAATGGCCATGAACAATTATTACATGCGGAACCTCCTCAGCGAACGATTGATGATGGGCTGGGGCTCAGCATTTTGTACGGTGATTTTGGCGGCGATGTTGGCCGTGATGGCGGTGCAGGCATGTCGATAAACAGTTGGATCAGTTTAATCCTCTACGTATTAGCCGCCCCATTCATCGGCGGAGCACTCACAGGTTTCGACCGCTGGCTCTCCGCACGCATGCAAGCCCGACGCGGACCTTCCATCCTGCAATCCTTCTACGACGTACGAAAACTCTGGCAAAAGCAAAACCTCGTCGTCCGCAGCTCGCAAAATTTCTACGTCGTCTTTTTCCTGATTTTCGTCATCTTCACCGGCGGCCTCTTCTTCGCCGGCGTCGACCTGCTCATGGTCGTCTTCGCCCTGACACTCGCCGCGATCTTCTTCGTCCTCGCCGCCTACAAAACCAGTTCGCCCTACAGCTTCGTCGGAGCGGAACGCGAACTGATGCAGATGATGGCCTACGAGCCGATGGTCCTCCTCACCGCCATCGGCATGTACATGGTCACAAAAAGTTTCCAGGTGGACGCCATCGCTCGCCATTCAGGCCTCCTGGTTCTGGTATTGCCCGGCGTTTTCCTGGGATTCCTTTTCACGCTGGTGATCAAGTTCCGCAAATCCCCGTTCGACCTCTCCGCATCCCACCACGCACACCAGGAACTGGTTCGCGGCATGACGACGGAATTCTCCGGCCGAACCCTGGCCCTGATCGAAATCGCCCATTGGTACGAAACCGTGTTCCTGCTGGGCTGGGTCTACTTGTTTTTCGCATCACTGCCGTGGCTGGGCGTGCTGGCCGCCCTGGCCGTCTTCCTCCTGATGATACTGGTCGACAACGCCTTCGCTCGCTTGAAGTGGCACGCTCTCAAGAGCGCCTGGGTCGTCGCCGCCGTTCTGGGCTTCGGAAATATCCTGATTTTGTCGGCCTTCAAAGCTTGAGGCACATCCGCTTATGCTTGGTATCAAAAAATCTCCTTGGATCATTCATTACGACGCGTCGAGCTGCAATGGCTGCGACATCGAAGTCCTCGCCTGCCTCACGCCCGGCTTCGACGTCGAACGCCTCGGCGTCATCAACACCGGCGACCCCAAGCACGCCGACATCTTCCTCGTCACTGGCGCCGTCAATCCACAAAGCAACACCGTTATCCGAAACATCTACCGCCAGATGCCCGAACCGAAAGTGGTCGTCGCCGTCGGTACCTGCGCCTGCAGCGGCGGCATCTTCCGCGAATGCTACAACATCTCCGGCGGCGTCGACTCGACAATCCCCGTCGACGTCTACATCGCCGGCTGCGCAGCCCGCCCCGAAGCCATCATCGACGGCGTCGTCCAGGCCCTCGGCGTGCTCGACCAGAAATGGAAAGACATGCAGGAATTCGCCGCCGACATCGACAAAGTCGTCTACGGAAAGGCGACAAAGAGCAATCTGCCATCGATCCTGGCTCTCGAAAAAATCGCCTATTACCGCGAATCGGAATTGTATGGGGGGGGGGGCGACGCTGGCCTGCCGGTGGAAACACAGACGCTCGTCTCGCTCGAAGCCGACTTCGACCGCATGACATGTGTCAAAGCGTCAATCAACGGCAAAATCGTCGGCTCCGCCCGCGGCTACGTGGAGGCCGAAACAGCCCACATCCTGAACATCTCCGTCCATCCGTACTGCCAAGGCGAAGGCATCGGCCAGCGGCTGATCGAAGACCTGCAAAAAGCCCTTTTAGCAAGCACCGCCAAACGCTTCGAAATCCGCCTCGGCCACAAGAGCACGCAGGGCGCCTGGCTGGAAAAACAGACCTATCGCAGCATCAAAACAGAAGTCGTCACACCCACGCTCTCGTGGGTGTTTTACCAAAAGGAATGTGTGCCGCCCGTCCATTGATCACGACGGATTCGGTCGAAAATGGCGATGACAGGTGTAACAATGAAACATTGGTTCTTAATTATTTGCACACGTACCTACGACCTGCGAGAAGACCAGTTTGAACTGGACGAGAGGAGACAGTTGAAGGAAGAATTGCTGGGAGACCTTCTCGCCGAGTTTCGAGCTTTCGCGGGTGTTTAACCAAAAGGATTGCCAATGACGCAAGAACAAACAATAGAAAACATCGCGTTAACCGAGCTGCTGGACAAAGTCCGCAGCTTCCGCGCAAGCAAACATCGCTTAGCGCAGATATGTGCCACCGATCTCGGCGATAAATACGAACTGCTTTACAGCTTCGATCTTCAGGGAAAACTCACGAGTCTACGGACATACCTGCCGATCCCAGCAAACCATTCGTTAGCCCCCGGCTCTGCCGGGGGGCCCACGACCGACGCAACGCATCCGCATTTGCAAAGCATCAGCAGCATTTACGGCGCCTCGATCCTCTACGAAAACGAACTCCACGATCTCTTCGGCATTCAAATGGACGGCCTGGCCGTCGACTTCCACGGCAACCTCTACAAAACCGCCATCAAATACCCCATGGGCAGCAAAAAAGCCCCAACCCCAACTTGCGAGACGAAATAACAATGGCAACCACAATCATCCCCTTCGGCCCTCAGCACCCCGTCCTGCCCGAACCCGTGCATCTCGACCTGGTCGTCGAAGACGAAAAAGTCGTCGAAGCCCGTCCTTCGATCGGCTTCATTCATCGCGGACTCGAACGACTCGCCGAAAAAAAAGAGTACCAGGAGTTCGTCTACGTCGCCGAGCGAATCTGCGGCATCTGCAGCTTCATCCACGGACAAACCTACTGCCAGGCGATCGAAGAAATCATGAAAATCCCCGTCCCGCCGCGAGCACAATATCTCCGAACCATCTGGGGCGAACTCTCTCGCCTCCACAGCCATCTCCTCTGGCTCGGACTCATGGCCGACGGCATGGGCTTCGAAAGCCTCTTCATGCACGCCTGGCGCATCCGCGAAAAAGTCCTCAACATCATCGAAGCAACCACCGGTGGACGTGTCATCTTCGGCTCCTGCAAAATCGGCGGCGTCCGACGCGACATCGACCCCGACACCATGAAAACGCTCCTCGCCCAAATCGACGACATCAATAAAGACATGCACGAAATCGTCAACGTCTTCCTGAGCGACCGCTCCGTCAAAGCCCGTCTCGTCGGCGTCGGCACACTCACAAAAGACGAAGCCTACGACCTCGGCTGCGTCGGCCCGATGCTCCGCGCCAGCGGCGTGTCACAGGACATGCGAAGCCTCGGTTACGCCGCCTTCAACGAAATCAAGGTCGAACCCATCGTCCGAACCGCCGGCGATTCCTACGCACGCTGCGAAGTACGCTGCGGTGAGCTATTCCAATCCGTCAATATCATCCGCCAGGCCGCCGCCAAAATCCCACCAGGTGAAATCGCCGTCAAAGTCACCGGCAAACCCACAGGCGAATCAATCACCCGAACCGAACAGCCCCGCGGCGAAGTAGTCTATTACGTCAAAGCCAACGGCGCCATGAACCTGCAACGATTCCGCGTACGAACCCCCACATTCGCCAATCTGCCCGCACTGCTCAAAGTGCTCCAGGGCTGCGACCTGGCCGACGTCCCCATGTTGGTACTCACGATTGACCCCTGCATCAGTTGTACGGAGCGATGAAATGGCGATATTTGCAATGGAACGACTGGCCTTGAAATGGGCCTTCAAAAAGCCCGTCACGAGCCGTTATCCCTTTGAGCCCCGCGTCCCCCTCCCCCATTCCCGCGGCAAACTGGAAATGCCCACCCCCACCTGTATTCACTGCAAAATCTGCGAAAAAAAATGCCCAACCGACGCCATTACCGTCGATCGCGCAAAAAAAACATGGGTCATCGATCGCCTTCGCTGCATCAGTTGCGGAGCCTGCGTGGAAAACTGCCCGAAGGACTCGCTGACGCTCTCAGAAATGCACAACGGCCCCGTAGTAACGCGCGACCGCGAATTCGCCGCCGCCGTAGTGATAGCGGACAAGCCTTCCCCGCCAAAAGTTTAGCCGTTGATCGAAGATCAACGCTCGCTCGCCTCCGATGCGAATGGATTCCACAAATTAATCTTGACAACAACTCGCTAACATGCGCTAATACCAGCAATCATCCGGCACACACCTTTTATGGAGGGTTTCTCATGTCTCACTCCAAACGAGCGGTTCTTCTCGGTATTGTCATGGCCTTCGCAACGCCGCTCTGGGCCGCCGACCCGGTCAAGGTCCCGCTGCTCACCACCCCGATCCCCGACGATACCTCTTACACAACCTCCTTGAGCATCCTGGGCAATCCGCCTCCGACCTATTTTCGCCTGACCCAGGAGACTCCCACGCAGAAATTCACGATCGGCGGACTCGATTGCCTCGTCAAAATCGAATCGCCAACCACAGCCCCCGCCAATGGCTCCCCAGTGCTCTGCAAACTGCTCTTCAAAACACCCACCCAGGAATTCACCTTCAACTCAGACAGAAGCCTCAAACTCATGGAACTCACACTCGACAACGGACGAAAGTACCTCCTCAAAGGCAGAGGCTACTCCTACTCCGTCACCGACCCCGAAACCCACAAGGAAAACATTTACGCCTCGGGCACGATCGTTCCCGCCGGCGTCCAAACCGGCAAAATCGGCAACACCCCCATCGCCCTCTACGACTCCAACCTCGACGGCTTTTACACCACCGACAAAGACGGCCTCGTCATCGGCTCGCCCACGCAAGTCACCAACGGCTCCACCACGAACAAGTACCACCTCGTTCAGCCCTTCTCCAAATACATCCGCACCCCCGACGGCATCTTCGAACTCCAGAACATCGCCAAAGACGGCTCCGAACTGACCGCACTCCCCTACAACGGCCCCACCGCTACCCTCGAACTCCTCGCCCCCCCCAAATGCTCCGGCCAAATCATCATGACCTCCCCCGACGCAAACCTCAACGTCACCCTCACCGGCAAAACCGGAGACTCCGCCACCGTCATCCCCGGCAGTTATACGCTTCTGGCCGGAAAAATCGACATACCCCCGCAAGAATCGCTCCCGAAAGGCTCCTGGATCTATGTCACCGGCCCCGGCATGTCCGCACTCAAACTCACCCCCGGCGCCAAACAAACCCTGACCCTCAGCGGTCCCACAACCCTCGAATTCCAGGCCGCCCTCGTCAACGGCAAAATCAATATCAAACCTGACACGCTCCAGACTAAAGGCCAATCCGGCGAAACCTATCTATATGTCGATTACGACACTAAAAATCCGCCGGAGGTTTCTCTCAACGTCGACGGGAAATCGACGATCCTCGGAAAAATGGAATTTGGCTGAGGCGGCCCTTGCGAGTACTCCGGCGGAGTACCAGCCGACCTCAACCTCAAAACAGCCAAAGAAGTCACCGTCACCCTCAAAGTCCACTTCCTCGGCTTCAACAACCTCACCGCAACTACACCGCTAAAAATGCCGTAACGCTTTTGCCGCCTTATTTAGCCGGCATGCTTGCATGCCGCTCGCAGGTCCAGTTGTAATCGTTTCGTATAGCCACTCAGCCCCGGTAGGGGCCGCAGCCTTTTGCCCCAATACGGTGTAAAAGACCCCTTGGCGTCAGAGGGCCACGGTGCGGCAGCGCCAAGGCCAACGTCACCCCGCGACGGCGGCGGTCCTGGCGATGACTCGCCGTTGTCCTCTGACGGCCTGTCGCCCTCTGCCGGCTTCTTTTGATCCGGCGACGATGCGTACTGGCCGCTTCACCGACTACGCTTTGTCGAGATGCCCAACGCGCATCGCCTTGCAACATGCGCCAACTCATTTATGGCGAAATTCGGTACAGTCAAGGATTTGAAGTCCATCACATGAAAACCGAGTGACGAGCGGATTCCTCCGCCCTACACGAAGTACTTCATCCGCCGATTGCCTTCACTGGCGTCGGTCTTCACCGTACCCGCCTGTGTCAGCGCCCTCAGAAACATGCTGATCTGAACACCTTCAAGCTCTGGGAACTCCTTGATTAGATCGCCCGCCATGAACTTCTTGCCGTTCTGGCTTTCCAACCAGCGCACCATTCGCTCCCGCACTTCATTGAGATCGCGACGTGTTCGCTTCTGCGGCTGCGATGCTGATGCACGTTTACTGCCAGTGATCGTTGCTATCGCATTTTCGACCTGCTCGAGTTGATGTTTCAACTCCTCCATGCGATCCGAGATATTCGCCTTCACCTGTTCTAGCGATTCGAGTTGTTCGAGTTTCTTCTGCTTCGCTTCGGCTTCGATCTTTTGAATCTCTTCCATCACCTTCTTGGCGACAGCGTTATCTGTAAGAGTTGTCCCTTGACGTGCTTTTCGGATCGTTTGCATGATTTCTCCAAAGAAAACTGGAATGGTATGACTAATGGGAAAGTATACTGGCCGTATCTGAATCGTCAATTATTGTTGTGAGGGGGTGCATGACACTCCTGTCTCGAGTGTCATGTACTCCGAATCGTCAAATGCAATTGCTCTGTCTCCCCCTTCTCCCGGATTTCCGGTATAGTGCCTGAATGCAGAGCAGAAGATACGTTTTGAAGTTGTCGTGTCCGGACCGTGTGGGGATTGTGGCCGCGGTAAGCGGGTTCCTCGCGGAGCACAAAGGATGGATTGTCGAGTCGCAGAATCATGCAGATCCGGAGTCGAAGCGGTTTTTCATGCGGCAGGAGATTCTGGCGGAATCGCTGCGATTTGACGCCGAGGAACTGCGGAAGCGTTTTGAATCCATCGCGTCGGAATTCGCGATGGACTTTGCCGTCAGCGATACGGCCGTGCTGAAAAAAGTGCTGATCCTGGTGAGCAAGCAGGCGCATTGCCTGGATGACCTGCTTTACCGGCTACGTAGCGGCGAGATGGAGTTCAACCTGCAGGCAGTGGTTTCGAATCACGAAGATAGCAGGCGTTTCGTGGAGTGGCACGGGGTGCCATACCACCATGTGCCGATCGAAACGGGGAATCGGGAGGGCGGGTTTCGGGAGATGGACAAGTTGTTTGAGCGTTATTTGCCGGACGTGGTGGTCTTTGCGCGGTTCATGCAGATTCTGCCGGCGTGGATGTGCGAGAAATATCCTCGGCAGATGATCAACATTCATCACAGTTTCTTGCCGTCGTTTGTGGGTGCCAGGCCGTATCACCAGGCGTATGAGCGTGGCGTGAAGTATGTTGGCGCGACGTGCCATTACGTGACATCGCGGCTGGACGAAGGCCCGATCATCGAGCAGGACGCGTTTCGGACGAACCACGCGCACACGGTGGAGGAGTTGATTCGCATCGGCCGCGACATTGAAAAAGCGGTGCTGGCTCGCGGACTGCGGTATCACCTGGAAGATCGCGTGCTGATGAACGGGATCAAGACGGTGGTATTCGCCTGAGAGGGTGGCGTCACACTGGTACCGCGACCGTCAGGGAGCGTGAACCATTAGGTGGTGTGGACATTTGGCTCACCACCGGAGTTCACGCTTGAGCGCGCTTTGGGAGCCCCGCATGACCATCTTGCTGCAAGATGGCCATGCGGGGCTTTGGCGTTCGCAACGAGTTAAAAAAAAGCCCCGCATTACCATGCGGGGCTCCTCTACTCGCGGAAAAATGCTCAATTCAAATGTCCACACTACACTAGCGGTTTCTTCCCGGCGGCATGGGGGGCATGGGGGTATTGGCGCCGCTGGTATCTCGGCCTTGCCTGGCGTCCGGTACAGGCCGGGGTTGGTCCTGCTGGGGGCGAGGGGTGTCCGTGTTACGAGTCCTGGCCGCCTCAGCGGCTGCGGCACGATCCGAGGCGGCCTTGGCGGCCGCTTGTTCTGCCGCGGCCCGATCAGACGCGGCTTTATTCGCTGCAGCTCGATCAGAGGCAGCCTGATCTGCACGGGCTCTGTCAGCTGCGGCTTTGTCTGCGGCCGCTTTTTCCGATGCCGCTTTCGCCGCGGCTTCCTTGGCCAGTTGTGCTGCTTTCACCTGCTCCCAAGCGTCCTGCTTTGCTTTTTCCTCTGCGTCGGCCTTGGCCTTTTTAAGAGCCTCGGCATCGGCCGCGGCTTTCGCTTTCGCCGCCTGGTCCGACAAAGCTTTGGCGCGCTCGTCCGCTTGCGTCTTCGATGGATTGACTGGAGGCGAGTTCGTAGACGGCGACACGGGCTGCACCGCTGATATTGGCGGTTGGGGCGTGGAAGTGAGATTCGCGCGAGTCGGAGTCGGGGTTGCCGGCGGCGACACGGGCTTCACCACCGATGCGGGTGGCTGGGGCGCAGGTGTGGGAGTGACGCGGGCCGCCGGAGTCGGAGTTGCGGGCGGCGTCACGGGCTTCACCGCTGATACTGGCGGCTGGAGCGTGGGAGCGGGAGTGGCGCGAGTCGGAGTTGGGGTTGCTGGCGGCGACACGGTCTTCACCACCGGCGCTGGCGTCGCGCGCACAGGCGATTTGGATGCCTCCACCGCTTTCACTGTGGGGGAAGGGGGGGGAGGCGTGTAAATGACCGCACGACCTTCTGTCTTGAGTTTGTCCGCCAGGCGCACATCCGCCGCCCGTTCCACCACCATCTTCTGCACCGGCTTCTTTGTCGCCTTCTCCACCACCCTGACATCGACGCTTCTGTTCACCACCACATTGTTGACCACATTGATATTCGTGACGTTTGTTGTTTTGTTAATGATAGTGACATTTTCCGTCCGCGAGCGAACAAGGCGTCCGACGTTGACGTCCAGCACCAGTCCGGCCGACACGAAGTTGAATGATGCGGCCGGCAACAGTTGTACATCCGCCTGCAGTACCGGCCTGCGTCCGGTGCAATACCGAGGCGGCAAGGGCGCCCAACCCATGTAATCATCTCCAGTCCGCCAGGCTACCCACGCTGGTGCCCAGACCCGTCCCGGCACCCATATCCACCCGAACCGCGTGTCCTCCACCCAGCCGCCGTAGTGATAGCAGATGCGTCCCCAGCGTTCATCGCTGACCCACATCATGCCGTAGTCGGTGTAGGCCCAGCGTCCCACGGTATACGGCCGCCATCCGTACGGCACGCCGCGTGGACGCCAGCAGTAGTTGTATCCTGAGACCATGACCCAGTCGCCCAGCGGCTGGAGTTCCACGGCAAACGCATTGACATCCGCCACTGCGATGGGTTGAACATTTGTCGTATAAACCGGTGCCACGGGGACAGGCATAGCCTGAACCGGTTGCGGCTGAACATAACCCGGCGTTGCCACTGGACCAGCCGGCGTGCTCGGCATCGCAGGGGCGACAGGAGCAGCAGTCGCGGCAGGCTCCATCGGGGCCTCTTCCAACGCCGCCACCTGACCGTTCAAATCCGGAAGTTCCGCCGGCGGAACTTCAGGCGATGCTACCGCTTCCGGAGTCGCCGGCGCAACGGGCGTTGCCGATGCCTGAACCGCCTCAGGAACAGCAGGAGCAGCAGGCGTCGCCGGAGCGACCGCCTCGTTTGGGACCGCAGGCGTCGCAGGCGTCGTCGGAGCCGAGGGCGCAACTGCCGCGGGTTCCACACGATGCGACATTCGCCCGAGGATAACTCCTCCGACCACTGCCGCTCCCAGCAGTACAACGACTCCCGCACCGATCACCCCGCCCAGTAACACTTTCAATCCACCGTTTCCGCTCGACATGTCATGACTCCCAAAACCGTAACGCGGGCGTCTCGCCCGCCGTGCCGCAGGTGTCTTGCCCGCAAATAAGCCATAATCTGCTCTGTCTCAATCCTCTATCAGAGCCGCCATAATCTCTTTATCGGTCATTTCTTCATTAGACCATTCCAACCCCACCACGTTAGTCCCAATGCCAAAGAGCTGCAATCGTCAGATCGCAGCTCCGATCTTTTCTTCAAATCCGGAGAGCTTGCCCCCCGCCGCCGCGGGGATCACGAACGGTGTTTTCTGCGAAGGAGCAGAAGTCCGGAGCCAAGACTCAGAAGAGCGAGCGAGGCGGGTTCGGGAACGGGGCTGCCGCCTGCAAAAGAGACGGAGTCGATAACGAGGGCGATGCAGGTGATTCTCTCGTAGTTGTTGTTGCAGGCGGCAGTGAGGGTATCGAAGTGGTAGGTGATGTCATAACCACTGGGTACTTCGACGATGAGATCCTTCATCCAGTTATTGGTGTTGTCGCCCCAGTTGCCGAGGCCGGTGTCAGCGTAATCGTCGGGGTTGACCACGACGTAAGTGCCGGTATTGCCTTCCAGTTGGATAATGTTGTAAATGCCGGTAGCGATGTTGCCGCTGAGACGGATGATGGCGTCCTTTTCGAACGTGAGAGTGGAACCGGTCCAAGTTCCCCCCATGCTTTGACCGTAGGAGCCGACAGTCATCTTGAAAATGTCGTGGTTTGTGCCATCGAAATCGCCGAGTTCGTTATCCGGGGCGACCAGATCGATACACAAGGCAGAACCGGTGCGGAAAATGACGTCGGGAAGGCGATTGGAAGCTGCAATGGTGAAGGTACCGGTGTCACCGGGATTGTCGCCAGGAGCCAGATTACCATAGATGTTAAAGGGGGAGGCGATATTCTCGCTATACGTGACAGAGCCATTCCCGCCGAGGGTGGCGCCAGGCGAAACATTGCAGCAATAGAAGGCGGATACGCCACCAAACGAGCCACTGACATGAGTTAGCGAGTGATTGTTTCCAGAGAGGATGAGAGTGCCCTCTGTGACCAAAAGAGCGCTCAGAGAACCACCGCTAAGGCCAGTGTTCAGCGAACCATCGATCTTCAGGGTACCACTACCTGTTTTTTCCAGCAGGCCATAGGACCAAGTAACCTTATTGATGGTCAAAACCCCATCATCGACCTTCAGCGTCGCGGTACCGCCGTTGCCCAAACTACCGGAGATCTCGATATCCGAGAGTATCTTGTTGTTCCCGGAGCTTTCGATGGCATTTGTACGTTTTGTGAGAGCAATAGCTTCGCCTTGGATCGTGTATTGACTGCCCGCATTGAAGGTGAGGCTGCTGACGGTGGTGGGATCGGTGACGGTAACAACATCGTCGGCACCACCAAAGACGACATCATCGCCGGTACCGATACCGGCGTCAGTGTTGTTGAAGTCGCCGGAACCGTCGGTCCAATTTTGAAGGTGGCGGCGTGCGAGGCGGCGGCGAGGCCGAGAGTGGCGGCGCCTACGGCAACCACCGCGGCGTGACGACGAACGTGTTGCTTGAGCGAAAACATAATCTCTACTCCCAGAAAACAATGTTCCGTGGCACGAGCGTTCCGCCCGTAACGCATAGGGGGGGGGCGAGACGCTCATGCCACAAAAAAAGCAGAGAGTTCGAGACAACTCCCCGCATGGGCCAGGCGCCCATGCCACGGGGGCTCTCTCTCACTCTCTGCTTATGACTTATGTCACCCTTCAAAAAAATATCTTTGCGTAACCGCGGAAAAGCGGTATGCATATCTTAGGTATGCCACAAATTTCAAAAAAAGCAAGAGATTTTTTCTTTTTTTCGATTTTCGGACTTCTATCTCGCCCGCCGTAAAAGAAGGGAGCTTCCTCCCAGCAGCAATAGAATCGCCATTCCTCCCAACCATCGCGAAAAACCCACTACTCGTCCCCCACTACTCGCCCCCCCATTTTCGCCCATCTCCTTGATTTCCTCTTTCCCCCATTCCTGAATTCCTCCTCCCCCCCCATCCACCGGAAACGTCTTCGCCAACAGGTCCGCGAAGAACACCGGAAAGGAGGAATCCATTGCCCAGTCTTGTGACGGCTCCGATCCCAGCCACACCACCGTCACCCCCCCACCCTTATCCGTCCCTCCTCCAGTTTGGAATTTCCGCATTGCCAGCCACGCTTTCCCATCAACCTCTGCCAGCACCTCCCATTCCTTCGACAGCGTCGCATCCTGCATTTCCAGCACCTTGACCCGATCCATCCTCACAAACACCGGCAGCCTTCCCCCATTCACCCGCTCCACCTTCCCCCCCACTCTCTCCCCATCCAGCACCACCCCCGGTAATCGCGTTTTGCCCGTTGCCACCACCAGCGTCTGGTCCCCTCCCTCCGCCATCCGTTCCACATCGAACTCGGGATCATTCACCAGCAGTACTTTGCGTTCCGCCATCGTGGGGGGAGGATCGTTTGGTCGCGCTGCCGCACTCAGCGCGAAAACTCGCCATAACGCTGGATCGATCTTCAATCCTCGTCCCGTTTGCGTCAGGAGTCCGAAGGTTTCCCCTACCGGTCGCTTGAACTTGGCCACAGCCTTCGCCCCCCCCCTACCACGCAATCGTACCCAGACCGCCTGCCCCTCTTCGCTCGTCGGCGGGGCCAACACCAAACCCTTCGCCACCTCGTCCGTCAGCAATCGTATACCATCCAGGCTACTGACTTCTGATTTCTGGCTTCTGGCTTCTGGCTTCTGGCTTCCCATTTCCATCACCAGTGGCTGCACCTCCGCGGCATTCAAAACCCGTACAAACAACCTCGGTTCCCCCCCCCCCCCCCCACCCCCCCCACCTCCCACCCACCACCCCCCCACCCCCTCCCCCCCCCCCCCCCCCCCCCCCTTTTTCTTTT
>Ga0123357_10001801_pt1 | contig 23197 bp, 10 predicted proteins | sample TergutEmb28metaG_FD_89873 | JGI IMG/M metagenome (GOLD analysis project Ga0123357, IMG submission 89873) | Embiratermes neotenicus P4 segment gut microbial communities from Petit-Saut dam, French Guiana - Emb289 P4 | ecosystem: Host-associated > Arthropoda: Insects > Digestive system > Gut ... | reverse complement strand
CTGTGTCCCTGAAAAACCTGGTCTAGGTGTAAGAACAGGCAACACCCACACTAAACCCATAACCACCCAAGTGGCAACCAAGTATCAAAAAGTGAGACAACCGGAGTGTGCTGTGACGGATTTGCCTAGATGATCTGGAGGCCGTATGCGACGAAGATGCGATCTGCTGTCACTACGGGCAAGCCCTCCGCCAGCGCCTGGGCAATGATCATTCGGTCGAAGGGGTCTTTGTGTACATCAGGCAGTTGGAACAGTTTCTCGGCGTGGCGCGCCGTACTAGCCGTCGGCAAAGCTTCCGAACCGTATTGCCAGGTCGTGATTGCGCCCCAAAACGCCTCTCGGTGTCAACCTTGGAGCGGTCATGGTGCTCAACACCGGGGCTGTCCCGACACGCTCACTTGGCCAGATGCTGCGACTGGCGCGCAGCATGGCATAAGCCCGTGGCTCGGGCTCACTTCTGGCTCACTTATTGCCGACTGCTTCGCACGATTTGGCATCATCGACTTGAAGTTCATCTACTGCATCGGCGAAGCCGAGTATGTCGCCCAGCACATCTGTCAGCAGGGGGATCGCGGCCGCCGCGCCAGTGTCTATCATGTTGAGAATCTTGCCGGACAGATAGAACCACTCCTTGTAGGCGCCGGTGGTCGAGCTGTTGCAACCTAGCCCAGCCGGACGCAGCCAGGCGTCACTGTTACGACCGGTCGTTGCATCTTCCACCAGGTGAACCATGTCGTTGAGGTCGTTGATGATGCTCTGGATATTCGTGTTAGCTATCGTTCGCAGCACGTCTGTGTCGACGGATTGGCACGGGCTGGGCTGCAGGGGGTCACTGAACGGAGCCGGGTCGAGCTGGACCGGTTCGTTAGTGGCGGAAGTCCGCCATTGGTTGTCGTTCAGTGTTTGTAGGTCTTCGAAAAGGTCTCGCTCGCGGGTCTGAACTCCGTTGAACAGGCTTGCCCCGTAGCCGCCATCGCCGTTGAGTGCCCCGGAGAACGCCGTTAGCAGGCCATCGACCGATTTCGCGGGGTTGTCTTGTGAACCCAAGTCAGTGCATTCGACGTCGACGAGGTCTACGACCGCAGAAAGAATACCGAGTAGAGCCCCTACGACGGCCCCATCGGGAACCAGGGCAGCCAGGATTCCCCCGATCGCCAGCGAATCAGTCAGAGGCGCAAGGTCCACGGATTGAGCCGGCTGCCAGGTTTGGAAATACGGAATGGCATAATACGTGATGTTGGTCACGTCTTTCCGGGCGGCATCCCATATGCCCTGTTCAGCTTGGGCGCGTTGTGCCAGGGCGACCAGCATGTCGTGCACCGCCTTGCACAGCACGAGCAGTCCGCCTGGCTCCTCGCTGGTCAGCAAGTTGCGCAGCAGATCGATGGTAGCGCCGGCCATGGGCGGACCACCCGCATCGGCTCGGGCGAGGGCGTTGCAGACACCATCAATCTGCTTTCTGATGTTGTTGTCGGTGTCCTCAACTTTTAGCAGCGCGATGGCTTCGGTGAGTGTCGTGATCGTTTGGGAGAAATCCTTGGGGTCAGGTAACGATTCCCATTCGCGGCTGTTTGACCACCCCTGTAGGGCATTGTCAACGTACTGACCCACCGCTCCATGCACCCAGCCGTAAATGTTGGCGAACGCGAGCCGCTGGTCATAACTGGCAGCTAGCCCCGCGTCCGACCATCGCTGCCCAACCCCCGTCCACGACCAAGCGCCAGTGACCTGGCCGCCGCCCTTGCCAGCTTCATCTGGGCATGCGATGTCCACCTCCGAACCACCGCCCCATTCAGACATTGGATTGAGGAAAACGAGCTTGTAGGAGCCTTGCTCAATTGGCACATCACCGGGCATTGGTATCAACTGGCCGTAGGCAAGAACCTCGCGCATGTGAGCGTCGATCGCCGCCCTGGCGATTTGGTCAATGTAGGTTGGCACTTCGGAATAGTCAGGCATGGTTCGTTCCCTTCATGTCTCAGTCGAGCGGGCAGGTTCCGTCTGCGGGGGTGATGTCAATGATGTCGTAGATGCGCAGTGTTCGGACATTCGCGGCAAACGTACGGCCTCTACCGCTGGTTGTCCTGAAGAACACCTGGGCGACATGACCGGAAGGGCCCGGGCCGGTCACCGTCACCTGGTCGTTGACATGCACTTTTGTGACCGCCAGATTGCCTTGCACCCAACATATGGTCAACCCGATGCTGGCGTCCCCGTGGTCTGTTGGGTCGACCAGGCGAGCTGACCGGGTCACTGCAAAATAGGGCGTGCCAGAGGCCACGGCAGAACCGCCGTAGCCAACCACGCCGATGCGGGCCATTTCCATTGTTCCACGGGCCGGGTCGGCAAGGTATGGGTCCAGGTAATCATCCACATGTCCGGCGGGCCAATCGTTGGGTTCGTCAGCGACCCAGGCAGTCATCATGGCGGTATAGATGCCCAATGCCCGGTCTTGCAGACGCTGCTGACGGGCCGAAGGGCCCAATGGGCCAAAAGTGAACAACGACACCAGGATGGCCAACACCACAACCACTACCACGGGCACAACCCATCGCGGCAACCAACCCAGCCGCTTCCGCGCCCGTGGTGTGTCATCACTCGTATTCATGATCTTCGCCCTCAGCATTCCTAGTACGCGCTCGGCCGTGACCCGTAACTTCCGCCACCCCCGCGGCTGGCCAACTTTGCTGCATAGGATTCATCAAGCTCCCTCATGTTGTCGCTGTGACGACGCAACCAAGCCGCTGCCGCCTCAAGTTTCTCGATGTTCTCCGCCTGTTGCACATAGGAATCGCCGGCCCTGAAGCTAAAGGCCGTCATCGCCTCGCCAGATGTTGCCCCCAGCATTCGGTGCCAGCCGCCTGACAACTGGTCAAGGTTTTCTCGCAACGCTGCTGCTTGTGTGTGCAGGGCATCTATAGCCTCGTCGACAGCGGCGTAATCAATCGCAACGGTACTGTGGCTGGTGCTGTTGGGCATGTACGGGCCTTTCTGGGCCCCCACTCGACGAACCTTGTCCCGCCGATTGTTCCCTGACGGCTGCGGACCCGCGGGTCAGTCTATCAGGCCAACGCCCAGACCGTCTCTTTGGCTTTCAGCAGGCGCAGTAGGTCGGTGTTGACTGGCACCGGGACGCCCGACTCGGCGCCCATTCGCACCATTGCACCCGCGAAAATGTCCACCTCGGTGGGGCGGTGGGCCAGGGTGTCTTGGGCCATCGATGTGTATTGGCCGGGCGCCAGGCCATTCAAAACACCTAGCCAAGCCTCGAAATCGGCTTGCGTCAGGCCGATTCCCTTGGCCTTGGCGACAGCGATCACCTCCTGTTGGGTGGCCGCCATCATTTCCCGGGCCGGCCCAGGCGTCTGGACGACGGCGTAGGGCGCCTCCAGCACGGCCGTCACCTGGTTGACACCTGTGTTGATCAGGAACTTCCACCACAATTGGCGGGTCATGTCGGGCGGAATGACGTACTCGATGCCGGCCTGTTCCAGCAGCGACGCAAGCCAGCGCACCTGCGGCGAATACGGCTCGGTGTTGACTTTCTCGCCGAACTCTAGGCGTCCAAACGATTTGTATGTGACATCTTGGCCCACCCGGACGGCGTCAATGCCGACGGTGATCGAAGCCAGCGGATGGCACGTCGGGTAGGCGGCGGCGATCTCGTCCTCGGAAGTGATGCCGTTTAGCAGCGACAGCACAATCGTCCCGTCACCGACATGGTGGCGCGCCTGCGTCAGTGCCAGGTCGAGCCCCGTGTGCTTGACAGCCACGATCAGCAGGTCGGCCGGAGCCGTCGGCACCTCGCCAGGGCGTACCACGGGGAAGTCGAAGTGGGCGCCGTTGACGGTGACGCCCTCGGCAGCCAGACGGTCGGCGCGCGGCCCGTCCGCGATGATGACGATTTCGACGCCGGGAACGCCGGCCAGCTTGGACGCCCAGGTGGCGCCCATCGCGCCCAAACCAATGATGCTGATGCGAGTCATGCGCCAATCATGCCAGAGACTCACGCGGTGATCTCCACGCGCTCAACAATATTGGTTTGGTGTCACCAGGTCGGACCGTCGATGCCCAGCACCTCGGCGGTGGCGGTCAGCGTCTGCTTGGCCAGGCCGGCGTCGCTCGCCAGCGGCGTGCCGTAGGTTGGGATCATCCGGGCCAGCTTGGGTGCCCACTCGTCCATTCGGTCGGGCCAGGCGCGGCTCAGGATGTCCAGCATGATGGGGACGGCGGTGGACGCGCCGGGGGACGCCCCGAGGACGGCCTGGATCGTTCCGTCCGCCGAGACAATCGCCTCCGTACCGAACTCGAGCGTGCCGCCGCGCAGGCCGCCAGCGCCCGGCTTGGGCTTGATGATCTGGGCCCGCTGGCCGGCCGTGACCAGCGTCCAGTCGTCCGGGGTGGCGGTCGGCATGAACTCGCGCAGCGCGGCCATCCGGCCGTCGGCCGTCAGTGTCAGTTGGCCCACAAGGTAGGCAACCAAGCCGAGGTTATCTTTGGCGACATTGAGCAAAGGTGTCAGATTGGCGGGGCGCAAGGACGCCGGCAAGTCGAGCAGTGACCCCGACTTCAAAAACTTCGGGCTTTGCCCCGCGAAAGGTCCGAACAGCACCCAGCGCTGCCCGTCGATGACCCGGGCATCAAGGTGGGGGACGGACATCGGCGGCGCCCCGACCGACGCCTTGCCGTACACCTTGGTTGTGTGACGGGCGACGATGCCGGGGTTGTCGGTCATCAAGAACTGGCCCGAAATGGGGAACAGCCCGTAGCCTTCGGCTTCCTTCAGGTGGGCCTTCTGCAGCAGTGGTAGTGAATACCCGCCCGCGCCAATGAACACCTTCGACGCCTTGATGTGTACCTGCCCGGCGCGAAGCGCCCACGACCCGTCCGCCAGTTTCGTCAGTTGGCTCACTTCGTGACCAAAGAGGACGCGCACCCCGTCGCCCTCCAGATGCCCTAGATAGCGCCTGGTCAGTTCGCCGAAGTTGACGTCCGTGCCCTCGGCGTCGAAAGTGGCGGCGATCGGCCCGTCGCCCCGTCCCTCGATGATCATCGGCGCCCATTGTGCGATCTGGTCGCGCGATTCGGCGAACTCCATGGACGCGAACAACGGGTTCGGTTTCAACGCGTCGAAGCGACGGCGCAGAAACTCCGTATCGCCCCGGACCAGCGTCATGTGCGGCGTCTTGGCAATGAAGCCGGCCGGGTCGCCCAGCACACCCGCGGCCACCAGGTGGGCCCAAAACTGACGGCTGACCTGGAACTGCTCGTTGATGCTGACCGCCTTGGCGATGTCAACCGTCCCATCGTCCTGCTCGGATGTGTAGTTCAGCTCGCACAAAGCCGAATGCCCGGTGCCGGCGTTGTTCCAGGGGTTTGAAGACTCCTGCGCCGGCGCGTCCCCCCGCTCAATGACGACAACCTTGAGCCCAGGGTCCAGTGCGTGCAGCATGACGGCCATGGTGGCACTCATGATGCCAGCTCCAACCAGGGCGACATCGCAGCGGATCATCTCAGGCGTGGAAGGCATAGCGGTAGCCTACCGCGACGATGATCGGTTGTTACACGTCATCCATCTGCCGATTCTGGCTGGCAAAACGTCACCCAAACGTCGACTGAGACGCCGGTGCGCCCGATTGGGTGCCGGTCTGTCGTCAATCCAACCGAATCTGGCGGCAAAACGTCGCCCAAACGTCGGCAGGCGGCCTGACGTAGGCGTTTGGGTGACGTCTTGCAGCCCGGGCCTATCTTCAGATGTGGATTCTGGCACCCATCCGGCGCCGTCCGTACACCAGTGCGGCGGCCAAGCCCATCAGCACGGCCAACACCATCGGTACCAGCGTGCCAGCGGTAATCTGCCCACCGGTTGGGGCGGTCAACGTGGTTTGGTTTTGCATGCCTCCTTGCGCACCCGAGCCGGCGAAGGTGCTGACCAAAGTGCACTGAGCGGTCGTGTTGGCGGCCAGTGTCAGAACCGGGTTGGCCAGCACACTCTCGTTGGTGTGCAGCACCGGGTCGCCGCCGTTGATGTCCGGTGACTGCCAGGTGCAGAGTATGTCAGTGAGGATGTACCCAGCCGGTCCCTGGCTTGGGACGATCTTGTACTGCTGCCCAGGCAGGATCTGTGCAGGCTGGCTCCACGCCGGGTTGGTGCCTGAAGGGGCCTTGGGAGACACAGCACCGATAGCCTCGATGCTGTATGTCCAATCGGCCGGTGTTGCGGAGCCGCCAATCACTTGCTTGCTGGCCGAGAATTCGGCGGTCGAATTCAGGGCGACGCATTCGACAACAGGGGCGTCATACGGAATGGTCACTTCACCCAGCGCTCCATTTGGTGCCAGCGACTCGATGAAACGTCCCGTGGTCGGGTCGAAATCCCAGCACAGCCACGACCCGGTCGCGCCGGGCACCAGGTCGCCTGCCGCCACGCCGATCAGGTCCTGGGTGTAACCGGCGTCGCCACCGTGTTCAGCCAGCGTATAGGTTGCCCCCGGCTTGACAGTCATTGAGTTCGTGATTGCGAAGTCTTGATTGTTGTAGCACGGAGCATCCGGATCGGTCTGGTCGCAAACTGGCGTTGTCGTGTAGGCAAGAGTGGTGGTGTTATTCGACGGGTCAGTGACGCTGAGATCCCAATTCTTCGGGTTAGCTGTACCAACCTGAAGACCCGCCGACTGGTTGATCACTTTAGCCAGAATCAGGTTTGCTTGGCACGTAATGTAATTTGTGATCTGCCACTTGTTGACTCCCACATTTGTGCCGTCGCCAGGGTCAATGGTCACGTTTGCCGTCGTCGAATACAACCCCGTGGCGCCAATTGCTGGCCCCGCCATCTCCGGGGGGTCACTTGTATTGTTCGACTGCAGCCCGGCAGCGGCGGTTGTCCGGCACCCAGGCGGCAGAAGAACCTGCTGCGACAATGTGCCGCCGGTTTCGGTTGTCAGATTGTGGTAAACCTCGCCCGAACTCAAGTTCGGGAAGTCTTCAGTGCCGACAGAATTCAATGACACGTCGGCACTGAAATCCGGTGGCTGCGCGCCTTCGACGTAGGTGACGCCATCGATAACCCAAACCATGTCCACTTGAAGTGTCATCTCTGGGCTGCGGGGACTGTTGGACAGTTGGTTATAGACGATGCACGAAATGACATCGCCGGCGAGCATCGGCACGGTGAACTGTTCGCCACCAGAGATGGTGACAGCCTGCCCGTCAGTCAGCCGCGTGCATTCAGTGTCATACCAGGTGTAATAGCTGTGAGGCGCGGGCTGGCTACTGATCGCTTCGTCCACGTCGATATTGGCATCCGGACTGGCGCCGAAGTCCACGTCGAACCCGGCCGCCCCTGTGCCGATCGCTGTCGCCTTTGTCGAGGTGGTGCCGCCGTCAACGGTGACACCGCTCGTGGCGGTGGACGTGGTCATCTGCCAACCACCTTGCGGCACGGCATCGTCGAGGTTGGTTGATCCGGCGGGCAGTACCTCCTTCAGGACGGTGAGCGACCCGGTGGTGGCAGTGTGACACCCAGCCAACGCCATTTGCTTGATCGTGTCGGCGGCTTGTGCCCAGCCGACCGCGTAGTAATCGCTGCCCTGGACGGGCCCAGAGATGGCGGCCAGGTTTGGCGCTGACGGCGGCGCGTCAGGCCCAACGCCGACCGTCACCACTCGGGTGCCGCTTGCCTTGATGGCGTTGGCCGAGAAAATGGCCTGCTCAAGCTCGGCATAGCGCGTCGGGCTGCCGGTCGCTGCGGATCCTGAGCCGTAGCGGGTCGGGTTGCCGTCGGTGATGACAATGGCGATATCGAACATGTTGTCGGGGCCAACATGAGGCACGGCCTGCTCGGCCACCTGGAACATGCCGCGATCCCAGTTGGTGTACTCGGCCGTCGTGATCGACAGTCCATCGATCCAGCTATCGACCAAATCGGCACCAGCTTTGGTGGACACCGGCGTCAGCGGGCGGTTGCGGTTGGCTGTGCCGGCAGCGGGCGCCGATGTGCCAAAGGTGAACAGCGCCACCTCCGAGTTTGTGCCCACCAGGTTGTCCGTCAGGCCCTTGGCGGCAGCCTTGAGGGACGGCAACGCCGATGCGATTTGCACCGAGTACGACAGATCGAGGATGAGGGCGACGTTCACCCCGCAGGCGTGCCGAAGTGGGGGGTTGTCCAGCGCCTGCGGCCAAATGCCAGTGGAGGCCTGCACCCCGGTGCCGGTGACCATGAAACTGGCAGTCGACGTGTAAACCTGACCGCCACGCAGTTGGGTGCCGGTGTGTATGGCGTACGGAATCTGGGTGAACGAGTTACCGTCCATGCTTGTGACCATCTCGGGGATGGCATGCCAGCCGGCAGGCACCGGCGCAGTCTTGGATTGCTGGATGTAGAAACGCCTGTCACGGTTGGCACCGCCGATGCCCGTGTTGGGAATAGTGAATGAGCAGTCACCATCCGCATCAGATGTGCAGACAGCCCAACTATCGGTAAGCGGTGTGCTTGCCGATGTCGGTTGGGTGGCGCTCGATCCGTCGAACAGTTCGAGCGTGATGCCTTGAAGGGGAGCGATCGCGGTGGTGCTGGTGCGGGTGCCGCCCACTTCGACGGTGATGACGGACGTGTCTGAGCCCGGCGTCGGGACGGCTGCCTGAGCCGGCGCGGCCAGCGAGGGCAGGAAGGCTCCGCAAAACAGCGCGACGCTGGATGCGATGATTAGGTGATGGGGGTGCTTTGGGTGCGTTGAAACCGCACGCTTATGGGTGTTAAGCATTGTTGACCAGATTCCCTTGACTCTGTGGTTGTGTACGGCAAAACACCCGGGGGTAGCCAAAATTGACACCTGCGAAACGTCTCGCAAACCCTAGACTGCGCGGCTCCGCCGGCCATAGGGATACCACCAATAGCGTCCCCGGAACCGACGATGCGTCACAATCAGCGCGACCCATCGACGATGACCCAATAAATCTTTCTCCCAGCAAAACCCTAGGGGCTATGCCTTATCTCCTACGCTAGACCTAATACCACAGAATGACAAGCGTTTGCAGAAAAAAACTAAACTACGCGTTTAGCTGGCCCACGCCGCGTTGCCGGAGTCCCACGAACTGCGGTTGGCAATGCCAAGGTGAACGGTCAGTCTGTCGTCTGTGAGGAACTTCGGACCTGGGTGACGCAGTTGGTGGCGGCCGTCTTCGGGGAAGAGTAGGTGACAGCGGCAAGACCGCACCCAAACATGCTGTTAGTGACGGGACAGGACGAAATAGTGACAGTGTGAGGCCAAACGGAGCCCTTTTTGCGGTAAGACCGCACCCAAACGCGTGGCGGGCTCCCGAATCGACGTTTGGGTGGAGTATTACACCGGGGTCACCTGGAAGCAGCCGTCAGTCCCATTGCCCAGTGCGCATGACGAGGGCATTTTGGACGGAGCGAATGAAACTCTCGGGACGCCTCAATTGTGTTGAGGTGACTGAAATCAGCAACCAGTCTGAGTCTTGAAGGTTGCGCCGTCTGTTGGCGTCAATGTCCATTTGCGTGCGGTCGGAGTGCCCGATTCCGTCGAACTCGACGCCCGTCCGTGCCTTCTCGTACCCCATGTCCACATGGTATGTGAAGTCGACTGACGGACACCAGACTGGAAGGTTCACCTCAGGTGTTGGCAGGCCCGCGTGGACGAGCACCAATCTGGTTCTGCTCTCATACAGCGAGTCGGTGCCGGGTCGAAGCAGGGGCAGTGCGCGGCGGGCAAGTTTGACGCCATGAACACCGTCCAGTTCACCTAGGCGGGAGTGGACCTCGGCCAATGTGAGCAACGGGTTGTGACGGCGGAGGAACCCATCGCCTATCTCGACCATCTCGCTCACGGTCGCGTTCGTCATCTGTACCCAATGATCGACGGGGTGCAGCACCGGCAACCCGTCAACAAGCCTCCAAACGGATGCTGGTCGCGCCTGGTGGTGCGCAATGACGCCTTGGCGGTGGGTTCGCTTCGTCTGAGTGGGCACGAGGATGTGCACTGTCGTCCAGTCTTGCAGTCGTTCTGGCAGTTGCACACCCATGGCTTGCAGCGCGGTGGCCCCGTACAGGACGACGTCGCGACCCACCTGCAACGCCATTATTGCGTGGACGGCGGTGAGCCATCGCTCGCGGACGGCAGCGTGATCGGCATTGTCAGTGGGCGGGACGGCCTGGGCATAGGCGCCGGTGAGGATGCGCTGATATCCCAGTCGTTCACAGTTGCGACTGGTGATGCGCCCGCTGCGCGCCAACTCGATGTTTATGTCCTGGTTCACATCACAAGCATGACGCAGCGGGTGCCCCTTTTCACTGGCCATGGGCCGATCTGTGGATAAGTCGGGGATTTCTTTGCGTCCTGTGCAAAACCGCACTCAAACGTACTGTTGTGCAGCCCAAGGACGAAAAAGTGACGTCTTGAGGCCAAACAGCGTCGTTTTTGCGGTAGGACCGCACTCGAACGGTCCGGCGGGTTCCCAAGGCGACGTTTGGGTGGAGTTTTGCACCTGGGGGACCGCTGGCCCATGGGCAGGTTGCCTTAAGGGACGTCGACGCGGCGCGCTGCCAGCCGGAAGATGCCGATAGGTACCGACGGATGGACGGCCAACCCCGACTGGCGGCCAAGTGTCAATTGGCCGCCGTCCTCGGGGACTGATCAGCGGCCAGGCAGCGTGAAGCCCTCCGCTGCGTTGGCTGCCGCCTCTTGGGTTTTGAACAGCTTGAACCTTGGCAGGAACTTGTCCCAATCGATGGTGTGGGCGTCGAACTCGGGGCCATCGATGCAGGCGTGACGACGTACCAGCTTGTCGCCGTCCATGATCGGCACCATGCAGGCGCCGCACATGCCCGTTGCGTCCACCATGATGGAGTTGACCGACGCCACGGTGTGGGTGCCGTACTTCCTTGTCAGGTCGCTGACGACGCGCATCATGATAGGCGGGCCGATGGTTGTGACCTCGGCGACCCGGCGCCTGGCCGTGCCTGCCTTGTCGTCTTCCAGCATCTGCTCCAGTGGCGTGGTGACGAATCCCTTGATGTTGTACGACCCGTCGTCGGTGGTGTAGATGACGTCCAGCAGATCGCCGAACTCGCGTTGCAGTTCAGGCACCCGCTCGCCGGGCTGATCCCAGAACATCAGGTCTTTCGTCCTGAACCCTGAGATCAGCGTCACGTGGTTGCCTAGACGCAGGTGCTCGCGCGCGATCGGGTAGACGGGTGGCAGGCCCAAGCCGCCGGCGGTGAACACCACCGTCTGGTCGTCCCCATACTTCTCAAGGACGGACGGCAACCCCAGCGGCCCGGCGACGCCGACGAAGGCGTCACCGACCTCCATCTTGTTGATCTCCGCGGACGTCGCGCCCACGGCCTGGATGACGATGGTGATGGTGCCCGCCTCAGCGTCCCAATCGGCCAGCGTCAACGGCACGAGTTCGCCCTTGGGGCTGTTGAGTACACGGACGAACTGACCGGCCTTGGCCGTCCTGGCGATGGCCGGAGCCCGCACCACCAGCTCTTCGATGCCCGGGCTCAGGTGCTTCTTGGCCACGACGACGTGCTGCTCGGCCACCTTCTCGGTGTATGCCAGTGCCGAGGTGACAAACCCCGTAATCTGGTCGGGCGTGAACCCTGAGCTCAGCACACCCAGAATCTCGCGGGCCGCCGCCTGGCCGTCGCCGGCCGCGTTGATGGCCGTCGAGCCGCCACGGGTCGCGTCGCCGCCGGAGTAGACACCCGGCTTGGTGGTCTCTTGGGTGCCTTCGGCCGCCAAGTTGATGGTGCCCCACTTGGTGACGCCAAGGTCGGGCTGCGAATCCTTGATGATCGGGTTGGACGCGTTGCCCAACGCCATGATCACCAGGTCAACATCCATGTGCTCTTGCTTGCCGGTGTCGACGGGGCGACGGCGCCCGGACTCGTCCGGCTCGCCCAGCTCCATCACCGTCAAGGTGGTGCCCTTGACGAAGTTGGTGGTCTCGTCGCCGATGAACTCTTCAGGGCTGCGTAGCACCTTCAGATCGATGCCCTCTTCGAGAGCGTGGGCAAGTTCCTCGACACGGGCCGGCATTTCGGCGCGGGTGCGACGATACACGATGGACACTTCGGCGCCCAGGCGCTTCGACGTGCGGGCAGCATCCATGGCGGTGTTGCCGCCACCGATGACGATGACCTTCTTGCCCTTCACCTCAGGCAGTGGGGTGGCGTAATCGGGCAGGTTGGCGTGCATCAGGTTGACGCGCGTCAAGAACTCGTTGGCGCTCATGATGTTCAGCAGATGCTCGCCGGGGACGCCCATGAACTTCGGCAAACCGGCGCCTGAGCCGACGAAGATCTTCTGGAAGCCCGCTGCCGCGATGTCGTCCAGCGTGGCCGTCTTGCCGACGATGAAGTCGGTGACGAAACGACCGCCGAGAGCCTCGATCTTCTCGACGACGTCATCGATCAACTCGTTCGGCAAACGGAACTCGGGGATGCCGTAGCGCAGCACGCCACCCAGCAGGTGGAAGGCCTCGAAGACGGTGACGGGGAAGCCTTCGCGCGCCATCAGATAGGCCGCGATCAGGCCGGACGGGCCCGAGCCGACGATGGCCACCGGCGGCTTGTCGGCCACCTTCCAGGGGTCTGGTGTGCCGGTAACGCGGGCCAGTGCCTCGCCGGGGTGGGCCAGCTTGTCCCACTGCGGCAGGAACCACTCGATCTGACCGATTGTCATCGACTTCTTGTGGATGCACACGCCCTCACACTGCAACTCCTGCGGGCAGACCCGTCCTGTCACATTGGGCAGCGGGTTGCAATCTTCAAGCATCTTCAGGGCTTCGTCAAACTTGCCCTGGCCGATCAGGTCGAACATGACCGGAATGTGGATCTGCACAGGGCAGCCACCGATCCGTCCGACCACCGACTGCTTCAGGGCGCCCAACTCGCAGGGGGCGTCGGCGCAGCCCTTGTCGCGGATGGCCTCCAGCCAGATGAACAGCTCGATTTCCCGCAATGTGTAGCCGATATCCAAGTAGCCCAGATACCCGGTGGTCACAAGGTCGAAATCCTGTCTGCGCTCTTCGGCGTCACGGACCATCGGTTCGATGTGGACGTTGGCCGGCCAGCCCGCCGAGATGTCCTTGAACATCGGGTAGCGGTCTTGCAGGTATTCGTCGACGGCAGCGATGAAGACGCGCTTGCGTCCCACCGGCAGCCACCAGATGAACCGCATCAGGGCCAGCGACGTGTCGTCATTGGCCAGCAGAAGATCCCACAGCTTCAGCGTGAAATCCTTCGATAGCGGCCCGTCGCCGCGGAACTCGGCAGCCACTTGTGTGAGAGTGTCGCCGAGGATCAGCTCGCGGAACTGGGACGGGTCTTCGGCCAGCTTCCGCTCAAGGATGGCCAGCTTGGCCTGGAAGGCCTCGACGGCGCTGGAGGCGCCCAGCGAGGTCATTTGTGCTGCCGCCGCATCGGCCTGGTTCTTGGCGGCACGCCAGGCCTGGACGTCGTCTAAATGCTCAATTGTGGCTGTCATTGGATAATCTCCGAATCGCAAGTGTTCTTGACCTTCTCGAAAGTCTTGGTCATTTCGTCGGTGACGGTGACGCCGTCGAGGGCGCCTTCCTTGAAGTGGGCGACGTCCTTCGGTTCGCCGTCCACCATGATGGTGTGCTGCTCGAAAATGTCGGGCAGCTCCTGGTAGCAGGTGGCGCAGTCAGTGCACTTCGGCTCGTCCTCCGGGTCAAGCCAGATCGGCTTGTCGGACGTCTTGGCCGGTGCCGCGTCTGACTCGGAGGCCGCTGCAGATGACCCACCCGTCAGTGCCGCTGTGACGGCGGCGACGTCGGGCTTCTTGGCCGTCACCAAGGTGACGAGGGCCTCGGCGATGGCGTCGATGGTCTTCTCCTTGGCGGCAGCGGCGTCGGCGGCGTTGTAGCCGGCCGTGATGGCGGCGGCGTCCGTAGCAGCTTGCTGGGTGACAGGCGATGCCGCAGCAGCCGGGGCGGCGCCCACGCCGGCCAGGAACTGCAGCGTCTGCCAGAACTGCTTGCGCTGCTCGACGAGGTTGACGATTGGCGCGGAGCAGGCCACCTTGGTCAGCTTGCGGTCGCGGTCCGTCGTGTAGACAAACGGCACTTTGCCGACCCGGTCGGCGTCGCTGAGCTCGATGAAATCGGAGATCAGTACGCCATCGGCATGATCGGCCAGCGGCTTGAACTGCTTGGCGAAACGCACCTCGCCGACGGCGAACTCGGCCGGGGTCACCGGCACCTGCATTAGTTGCGTCTTGCCCTCGTCGTCGACGTACTGAATGGTCTTGTTGACCCACAGTTGGTTGAGGCCGGGGTTGCCCTTCAGCGAGAACCGCTCCGGCAGGGTATCCCCACCGCGCGGGTCGTGGACGAAGATGGGCCACAGCCGCGACTGGACTGCCAGCGCCGTGCGGGCGTTCGACAGATCCTCGGCGAAGCCATTCTCTGTGCCGCACGGGGTGTAGGCGACGATCAGCGCGCTGCCGTCCTCGAACTCCAGAGCCTTCATGGTTGTCTCGAGGAAGTGCGCGTGCAGCGCCGGGGCCACCTGGCAGGCGAAAACATGCGGGTGGAAAGCGGCCAGCAGGCCAAGTTCCTTGCGTGTCTCGGCCTTGCCGGCGTGTGCCTTGCCGTAGCGGGCGAGGTCGGCGTCCTGACCGGTGAACGAAGCCGTCGAGGCCTGCCCGCCGGTGTTGGAATAGCTGCCCGTGTCGAGCACCAGCATCTTGACGGGCGTCCCCATGGCCAGTACGCGGCTCATCGCGCCGAAGCCGATGTCGTAGGCCGCACCATCACCAGCCACTGAGAAGACGTTGGGAAGCAGTGAGCGCTCTTCCGTCGTGAACCCGCGCCACGCCAGAGTGGCGGGCACCTTGGTGGCCGCATGCGGGTCATCAGCCAGTTCCAGCGCTGCCTGACGTAGTGCCTTGAACTCGTTGACCCACTGTGATGCCAGGCCCTCATAAAGGCCGACAGTCACCGGTTGGGCGTCCTGGAACAGCGAGTTGACCCACGGGTCTTGGAACTGGGTGGACGGCAGCGTCGACGAGTAGACGGACGAGCAGCCGGTGGCGTTCGCGTAGATCGTCGGCGCCGGGCCGTTGCCCGTCGGGCCGCACTCGTAGAGGTACAAGCGTGCCTCCAGCGTGCCGATCAGACCGGCGATACGGCTGCGCCGCTCGGCGTCGTCCACACTGGACTGCTTCGCGTAAAGCTGCCCGATGACGGTTTCCAGCTCGGCGATGTGGGCCTTTGTACGGGCCTTGCCCATGCTGCGCGACAACGCCGCCACCATGTGGGTGGCCGTCACTTCGCCGCAACCGCGGCAAGCCCCGTGGCCACCGGTGATGGCGTAGTAGTTCGGGCGGTCCAGCAGCAGACGCTTGAGGTCGCCGTCCGCAATCGACGAGAACCGCTCGGGCGTGTTCGGCAGCTTGGTCAGCAACTCGAAGTTGGCCTGCCAGTGCTCCAGAATCTCGGGGGTCTGGCTTGCTTCGGTCAGCGCACCGGGGCCGCAAACCTCGACGCACTGCACACAGCCGGTGCACTTCCACGGGTCGATGACGACGGAGTACAAACCGCCGGTACCGGGGGCGGTCTTCTCGACGCTGCCGAAGATCGGCCGCGGCGTGCAAACCGGGAAGGCGGCGATGGACTTGATCGCGGCGTCTGCCAGTGCGGCGTCTAGGCCGGCTGCGGCCGCGGCCTGCTTGGCGGCGTCGGCCACGGCGAGCTTGCTGTCGGCCAACAGGGCGGCGCGGGTGGCTTCTGCCCAGGCGTCAACCTGAGTAGCCAGATCCTTGGTGTCCGACTCGGCGATGGCCAGGTTCAAGATATCGCTGATCTCGTGGACGGAGTTCGGGATGGCCGAGTCGGGGCAGGCGATGGCGCACTCCATGCAGGCGGTGCACTTGTCGGCATCGAACACCGGCACTGTGCGACGGAACAAGCCCTTGTCCTTGAATGCGCCCGAAAGCGGCGGCATGAACAAACCAGTGCCGGGCAGCACAGGCGCCTCGCTGATCGTCCCGGCACGGAACGGGCCGGCCACGATGTCCTCATAGTAGGTGGGGTCGAACAGGCCGGTCGGGCCCTCCGCCAAGGCGGCTGGGCACATTGACGCAGACAGCGCCACGGTGCGGGACGGTACCTTGGCCGGTGCTGCATCGATGTCGCGGAACTCGGGCGTGTCATAGTCGACGGTCACAGTGGCAGCCATGCCGTTGGCGATGACTTTCATGTTCGATTCGACGATGGTTTGGCCCTTGCGTCCGAACTTCTTTTCGATTTCGTGGCGGACGCGGGCTTGCACCTCGTCCATGCTGCCGCCGTAGGAGATCGACTCAACCGAGGCGAGCATGCCGCCGATGAACGCGATGCCGGCCATGCGGGTTTCGAGCTCAGGGGTCGGGGCGTCCTCGCGGGCAACCTTGAAGGCATCCAGCACGCAGAAGTTGATCTTGTGCTCGCGGATGTACTGACGGGCAAAGCCGGGCAGGTCGCGCCAGACATCCAGCGGCGCCTTGTCGGACTGCATGATGAACGTGCCCTCGTCGGCCAGCCCGCGCAGCGGGTTGGTATGGCTGAACACCATGTGGTCGGGGCTCATGACGACTTCGACGTCCTCAATGTCGTTGTTCGTGAACAGCACCGGTTCGGGCGAAACGGTGATGTAGAAGTTCGTCGCCGCGCCAGACTTCTCCGAGCCGTACTTGGGGGCCGACTTCGAGTGCATGCCCAGCATGCCGGCCAGGATGTCTGTCAGAAGCTTGCCGGTGGCGATGGTGCCGTAGCCACCGACCGAGTGGAACCGCACACGCAGTGCGCTCTTGGGCAGCAACTGCGGGTTGGGCTCGGTCTTCAGAGCCATCAACTCCGTCTCGGGGTAGGCGGCCCGCATTTTCTCTTGCAGGTCCTTGACGCGCCCGGTGGACTTGTCGCTGAAGAACTGGCTGCCAAGATAGATCAGTGGCGACTGGTTGTCGGACGCCATGTTCTTGAAGGCCGCGATCATGTGGCGCGGCTGGACATCGTGACCGCCCAGTCCGAAGATGCCGGTGACAAGCTTCGGCATGTGCCCCAGCGCCGGGATCCCGGCGTAGGCACCGGGGTTGTCGGCGTTGGCGCGTCCCTTGAACAGGGCACTTTGGACGAAGCGGGTCAGCGCGGTGTCGTCTGAGCGCTCGAGGACGGTGACGGCCTTGGCGCCCTTGAGCGCCTCAACCAGTTCGGCCTCGGGGAAAGGCTGCAGCAGTTTGACGGCCACGACGCCCACCTTGAGGCCCTGCTCGCGCAGGTAGCCGAGGACGGCGCGGGCGTCTTCAGTGATGGAGCCCAAGCCGATCATGATGTAATCGGCGTCCTCTGTGTCGTAGCACATGATGGGGCGGTACTCGCGGCCCGTCAGTTCGGTGTATTCCGCCATGGCCTGACGGACGATGGCCGGCACGGCCGACGCAAAGTGGGTGCGGTGGTCGACGGCCCCGGCCTGGAAGTCAGGCTGGTTCTGCACAGGGCCAGTCAGGCCTGGGTTGTGCGGGTCGACGATAGCCGGCACGAGCTGGCGCGTCCCCTTGGAATGGGCGCCCAGCCAGGCGCGACGGAACTGCGGGCGCAGGTCCTCAGGCACCCAGGCGGACACTGTATCGATCATGATGCCATCGTTGTCGGCCTCAATGGTCTCGGTGGCGTCAAGGTGAGCTTGCAGCGCATTGAGATCGTCAGCGTTGAACGCCTTGGCGTGGCGCTTGGCCCAGGCTTTGAGGGCAAAGACGCGCCCCTTCGAGCCAAACAGCACCTCTTGGGCAACCGTTGGGCAGGGAATGTACGACGTCGGGTCACCCAGGTATTCCTTCAGCAACTCGGGCTCAGGCAGCAGCGCCTCGCTCATGACGTGGCTGGTGGCGAAGCCGTCCATCACGTTGGCGACGGGGATCAGCGAAAGAGCACTGGCCTTGTAGCTGACGGCGGCCAGGTCGGCGGCCTCCTGCGGGGTGGCCCCGAAGAGAATGGTGTAGCCGCTGGGCAGCAGGGCGTAGGCGTCGTCATGGCCGGCCATGACGTTCAGCGAGTGCTTCGAGACAACGCGGGCGGCCATCTGCAGCACGAAGCCGCCGATCTTCTTGCCGGCGGTGACGAAGTGCGACTCCAAGCCGTACAGGATGCCCTGCGCGGAGGAGGCGTTGCTGACGTAGTTTCCGCCGATCATCGACGCGCCCAAGGCGCCGGACTGCGCCGAGTGCTCGCCCTCAGTCTCGACGAAGAAGGGGTGTTTGCCCCACACGTTGATGGCGCCCTCAGCGCGGAAGGCCTCGAAAGTCTCCGAGATCTCCGTGGAGGGCGTGATTGGGTATCCGATGACACCCCCGCACACGTTCTTCATTACGTAGGCGACCGCGCCGTTGCCGTTGATGACGTCGGGAACGCCGGGGTATTTGGGCTTCGATGCCTTTTTTGCCTTGTCAACAGCAAGTTTTGCGGTGGGCTCTGGGCTAGTGGTCTCTGTCATGGCACACATCCGAGGCTAGTAGGTATAAAGACAGGTACGAGCAACTCGCACCAAAAACCTGCTGGCTCCAGGGCGCCATCAGGTACGCACCTATAACTATAGGCAAAGAGTCCGTGGCCAGTTGCGGCAGGGTGATTTCATGGACACATCCTTGGCTCTGAAGGCCTGAACATGGTAATCTCATGGGGCTGCGTCGGTGACGGCGCATGCGCGAGTGGCGGAATGGCAGACGCGCTGGCTTCAGGTGCCAGTGCCCGATAAGGGCGTGGAGGTTCAACTCCTCTCTCGCGCACAAGTGAAATCCCTAGTCAGATGGTCTTTGGCTAGGGATTCTTTGGCATGTCGGAGACTAAATGGAGACTAACGCGCTGCAATGTGGGCGGCTTTTCGGCGGTTAGTCTCTGTAGGTATGTAACTCGGCGAGTCGCCCCGCGTGGCGGATTTCGGCTACCGCGAGTATCTCTTCGCCGAACCGGAGGTCGTCGGCGAGTTGGACCTCGTCGGCTCGTTGTCTTGAAAGCCTCAGACAAGCGCCAAAATCACCCACGATGCATGCGCAGCGGCCGGGAGTGCGACCCGTGTTACTTCTGTTCCGTCCTGATACCACGAAGTGCAATCCCCGCCGCGACCGAGAAGACGAGGCAGAAAGCACAGAGCACGCCGAGCGCGGTTGTGAAGTGCTGCGCACTGAAGGTATAGAAATCTTCCGCAGGGTGCTGGATTGGGAGTCCTTGTTGCGCCAGTTTCATGGTGAGCGAGTTGAGGTTGGCCGTCGTGCCGAAGGCTTCCATCGAGAACCGGCAGGCTGCGATCCAGGACAGTACTTTGGAGGCACCAGTCAAGGTAAAGATCAGGCCCGAGAATAGAAGTTGCGGCATCAGCAAGAGTGGGGCGATGGTCATGGCCCGGTCGGCGTTGCGAACCAGTGAGGAGACGAAGATGCCCGTGGCGGAGGCAGCCAGGGCGGCACCATCGCCTTCTGATCGTTTGTGCACTGTCCTGCGGTCTGCCGCCGAGCATCTGGTCCCCCGTGACCCCATGAAGGGTGCGATGGGCGACGGTTGACCTCAGCGCAAACGCCCCTCAGGCTTGTCCTGCCGGATCGGGTGGTTGTGGGCCGAGTTCGCTTGGCCAGATTGGCGAGTCGGCTTTCTGCAGATCGGTCAGGGCGTTGTGGTCGCGGCGGGCCTCATTGGCAATCTGTTGCTACTCGGCGACCAGTAGAGGGAGCGACAGCCAGCGATCGGGCCATTCACGATCTTCAGCATGCTGGGTGCGTCGGGATCCGGGATCGTCCTTCCTCCAGATGCCGTCAGTTTTGTCAGTGTGGGATGGAAAACTCAAAGCCAGGACTTGCTCTGATGCTTTGGGTATCTCCTTGATCTTTGCAGCGCACGAAAGGAAGTAAGGATGCCAGACATGGCCCCTGGAGAACGATTTGCCCACGATGGCGACTCTGTGGCGAACGGCTATGACGCGGTCCTGGGTGACATCGTGGGCCTGCTCGAACAGGCCCGCGCCGCCGCCGGACGCAGCGTCAACGCCATCATGACCGCCACCTACTGGGGCATCGGGCGACGCATCGTGACCGACGAGCAAGGCGGGCAGGCGCGCGCCGAGTATGGCCAAGCCCTCCTAGCCAGACTGTCGGCGGACCTGACCGGTCGCTTCGGGCGGGGCTTCTCGGCGAGGAACCTGCGTCAGTTCCGCCAGTTCTACCTCGCTTGGCCTGCCCCAGAGATTTGGCAGAAATCGTCTGCCAAATCTCTCACCGACACCGGCCTCCCTCCTGAGGGTACGTCTCACGCCGAGACGGATGGCGCGCTGGCGGTGGCGGGCGCGTTCCCTCTGCCCTGGTCGGCCTACGTGCGGCTACTCTCAGTCACCGACGAACCCATTCGCCGGTTCTACGAGACCGAGGCGCTGCGCAACGGGTGGACCGTCAAGCAACTCGACCGGCAGATCAACTCCATGCTGTACGAGCGCATCGCCCTGTCCCGCAAGAAGCGGGACATGCTGGTCCATGCCGCCGACACCGTGCCCACCGATCAGGTCAGCCCGCGTGAGGTGATCCGTGACCCCTTCGTGCTGGAGTTCCTTGACCTGAAGGACGAGTACTCCGAGACGGACCTGGAAGACGCCCTGATCGCTCACCTGGCTGACTTCCTGCTCGAACTGGGCGATGACTTCGCGTTCATCGGCAGACAGCGGCGCATGCGGATCGGTGATTCCTGGTGCCGGGTCGACCTGGTCCTGCTGCACCGCACCCTGCACTGCCTATTGCTCGTCGATTTGAAGATCGGCCCGTTCACTCACGCTGACGCCGGTCAGATGCACATGTACCTGAACTATGCCGCGGAGAACTGGGCCAAGCCTGGCGAGAACCCACCCGTTGGCTTGATCCTGTGCGCGAGCGCCGACGAAGACGAGGCCCACTACGCCCTGGATCACCTGCCCAATCCCGTCGTGGCCGCCGAGTACCGACTCGTACTGCCCGATGAAGCGGCCCTCGCCGCCGAACTGGCCCGCACCCGTCAAGCCATCAACCAGCGCGCCCGACTCGAGGCGAGATGATCGTCTTCCCGGCCAGTGTGTCGTCCACTGACTCATGCGGGCGTTCTGTAAACACATACCAGACATCTAGGATTTTCAAGCTCAATCTGGTAGTCTTTCATTGCCGGGGGTACAAGTCGATGTTGGACTTGTTGCGGAAAAAGGTCGTCACGCTGTGTCTGTGCGACCGAATTAGGGGCAGTACCAATGTTTGGAAAATCTCATAGTGTTCGGCGCCGGATGTCAGCGGTTGCCGGTGCAGGGTTGGCGATCGCCGGTTTGGTGACGGTGATGATCGGGGCGGTGCCGCAGGTGGACGCGGCGCCTGGTGATCCGATTGTTACTGTGCCTCGCTTGAGCGTTGATCTGCCGGACCAGACCGGCAGCATCGCTCGGCCTGGGGGTAGCGCTGATCTGACAACAGCAATGACAGTTACGCAGGTCAATTCGGTAGCGGACGTTGTCTTCGTGATCGACACGACCGAGTCAATGGATACAGCGATCGACGCAGTCAAGGCCGGGCTTGCGCAGTTTGCCCAGAATCTGGCGGACGCAGGCGGGACAGACCTTGCCTTCGGAGTTTTTGCCTTTGGTGACAGCGGGGTATCCACCCCGTGGTCGACTTGGAGCCTGCCATTGACGGCACTGTCTTCGACGTTCACAGTCAGCAATGTGGCAACCGCTATCTCAACAGTGCAGAGATTCCCTGGTGGGGACGTCCCGGAGGACTCCCTCTTGGCAACAGCGATGGTCGCAGCGCAGACCCCGTGGCGCGACGGGTCGCAGCGCGAGATCATCCTCGTTACCGACGCCGGTTCCCATGTGGAGAGTTGTCCTCCCATGTGCGTCAATGGTGCGAAGCCTGACTTGGCTGGTGTGCAGACGCTCGCGACTGCCGCCAACGCTAACGTCACCGTCGTACCCATCGCCCAGGCGTACCCCAGCACCTATGCCGATGTGCCCCTGGCCGACATGGTAAGCGCCTTTGGTGGTTCCACAGCCTTGGTCACCCCAACGGCCGCCGCCGTGGTGGCTCGGTTGACAAATGACGTCATCATGCAAGGGGCCACCGTCTCACCGATGACGGTCACTGGAGATTTGAGTATCACCTATGCTGACGGCACGACTTCAAGCGATGTCACGGCGACTGTCACACCCACTGGTGACACCACGATCTCGCCCGGCACGCCAGTGCCCTTCACGATTCACGCGACTGCGTCCGCTAACCCGGTTCGTCCGGGTGCGACTACGACCGTTTGTGTTGAGTACAAGCTGGCTGGCACTGACACGGTGGTCGCTCGCCAGACGATCATGTTCGTGGCTCCAACTACTGTCACGATTGTGTTCCATGATGACACTTCGGGTACTAATGTGACGCCTCTGTCGGGGTTTGTGTCGTCGTATACGGGGAATCCTGGTGATTCGTTTAGTTTCACGGCCACTGATGCTGCTGCCGGTTTTGACGGTTCGAAGTATGTGTTTGTGTCGTTGAACCCGGTCACGTCCTTCACTGCGGATCCGCAAACTGTGACGGTTCATTTGAAGCATCTGTTGGTAGATTCGACTGTGACGTCGTCTCGGACGATTCACTATGTGGGTGCTGGGGCGTTGACGCCGGGTGATCATGTTGACAGTGTGTCTTGGACTAAGACGACGGATGCTGTGACGTCTGCTGTGACGGGTTGTACGACGACTTCGGCAGGGTATCCGGCGGTCACTTCACCAACGGTCACCGGGTATACGGTCGATCGGGCCAGTGTTGCCGCCGAACCGGCGCCGACGAGTCCTGCAACGTGCCCACCGGCGAACAGTGCCACGACGGTTACGTATACGGTGATTCCGACTGGGATCACGATTGTGTTCCATGATGATGATTCGAACACGACTGTCACGCCGGTTGCTGGGTTTGTGTCGTCGTATACGGGGAATCCTGGTGATTCGTTTAGTTTCACCGCGACGGATGCTGCTGCCGGTTTTGACGGCAGTAAGTATGTGTTTGTTTCGTTGAACCCGGTCACATCGTTCACGTTTGATCCGCAAACTGTGACGGTTCATTTGAAGCATCTGTTGGTAGATTCGACTGTCACGTCGTCTCGGACGATTAACTATGTTGGGGCTGGTTCG
>Ga0123357_10001800_pt1 | contig 23197 bp, 9 predicted proteins | sample TergutEmb28metaG_FD_89873 | JGI IMG/M metagenome (GOLD analysis project Ga0123357, IMG submission 89873) | Embiratermes neotenicus P4 segment gut microbial communities from Petit-Saut dam, French Guiana - Emb289 P4 | ecosystem: Host-associated > Arthropoda: Insects > Digestive system > Gut ... | reverse complement strand
TTGCGTTGTGTTTTGGTTGTTGTGGTGTGGTATCCGTATGCAGGCTGAGGCACTGCCTCAGCCTACATACGGATACAACACCACAACAACCAAACCACAACGTAACACCAACACACATCGAACCAGAGCAATACAACCCATGAAATAACTCAACAAATAAGTCGCAAGCTCCTGGGGATAGACGTATTAACATCCGAAACATGTTGAGCATTAAATAATGAAATAATAAAGCAGGTGACATCAAATTGGCCTCTCTTTATTCAACTATAAGAATAAGTCTTTGCAACTATAATACACGGTTACAAAATTATAGAACAAAGGTTCAGCTTAACAATTGTTGTGTGGATTGCTTTTGTTTAATTTACTCTAAACCGTGTCTCCAAATACCGTGTACATAAGCCAATATATCTGTTTAAGTTTTGTGAAAACCCCCTTTGGGAACCGGATCCATTTATAGTGATACTTTACCGCAATACAGATTTAAACTTTCGACCTGCAATTTAGCAACTATCAGTGAAATTTCTTTTTCTCTCCATTTTGTAAAGGACGACAGAGACAGGCAATTTCGGAAAGGTGTTTTCTATAGTTTTGTGTTTTATACAGACAGTGGACAAAGTCCAAACGGAGTTCGATGATGATGATGATGATGATAATAATAATAATAATAAATCTTTGTTTTGTGACATATTTTATATGCCGCTCTGATTTAAGCTTGGATAAAATTTTTGTTCAACATTAAGCAAACTTCAGAATCACAAAGCGGCAGGCATGTGGGCAGTTAAGAGAACGAACGCAGCATTCTTCTTCTGCTGCACACCGGCCAACTGGCAGGATCAGGCAGAATACTGTGTTTAATTAATTAGTCTACTGATTAATGTAGTTGTTTTTGTTCAAAACAACTGCCATAAAATCTTGTGCCGTGCAGGTCTTCTTGACCTACGAACTTGTGTGAGGAAACGAATGTTGTAGCCCTTTGCCCATTAAAATATTTTGGAGCTCCAAAATTATAGTCTTTAAAAGTGCCATCTGCCAGTAGAAAGGTTATTATTTCAGTTGTAAGAGTCATAAAATTATTTTAAACTCTTTATTATCATTATCATCAGATAATTACCGCTGTCACTTTTTAAGCACTTTGGGAAGTCTATCATACTAGGAACGTACTTAGGGAAGTCTATCATACTAGGAACATACTCAGGGAAGTCTATCGTACTGGGAACGTACTTAGGGAAGTCTATCGTACTAGGAACGTACTTAGGGAAGTCTATCGTACTAGGAACGTACTTAGGGAAGTCTATCACACTAAGAACGTACTTAGGGAAGTCTATCGTACTAGGAACGTACTTAGAGAAGTCTATCATACTAGGAACGTACTTAGAGAAGTCTATCGTACTAGGAACGTACTTAGGGAAGTCTATCGTACTAGGAACGTACTTAGGGAAGTCTATCACACTAAGAACGTACTTAGAGAAGTCTGTCGTACTAGGAACGTACTTAGGGAAGTCTATCATACTAGGAACGTACTTAGGGAAGTCTATCTTACTAGGAATGTACTTAGGGAAGTCTATCGTACTAGGAATGTACTTAGGGAAGTCTATCATACGATACGATAAGATGTACATTTATGATTTCAGACGTAACAACATTCATGTTCGTGTTTATTGAAATGGCGTCGGTGTTGCTGGATGAAAGGAGACAATACGATAGCAAGAGGCAGAGAAGCTGGCGCAGTAAAACAGAGAAAGCTTGAGGAAGAAAAGAACGACTTTGATTTGTTTTGCCTTCTTCTACAAGTTCGTATCCACCACATTTGTGTAGCCATGGCAGCCTTCATCTCGTGACATAATTTCAGGCACCCGTATCAGAAACTATAAATCTCAAAGGAATTATCGACTAAGTTACCAGCCATTGGCAGTGTTTCTTCCAAACACAGATATTCAGTTAAGGCCCCTCCACAAGAGCTTCAGCAGATTCTTCTTTGGTTCCCTGAGTGTTCTCACATGTTCAAAGTCCTCCTGGGATTGTACAGCAACATGAGTGACATCAGCTTCCTTTAAACGTGGCAATACTTATCCTGGAAATTTACCCGTTAACAGGAGGATGTTCCTTGTTTTTATACTGTTTGGGGAATCTTTGGAAATAAATTACTTTTTCGGGCAACAGGTTTTTCCAGCCGTCATTCAGAACCACGAAATTCAGTTTGTTTGTGGACATTACAGGCTATAATCTTAGTAAATGACCAACTTAGTGCAAAAATTCTTGTTTTATAATAAGTTTATTATATTCCTCTACATGTTTCGAGCACTATGTGCTCAACATCAGGAGGTCAAAATTGTATTACACAGCATCTGGTATCATCACACTTGCAGGTGGCCGTCCGGTGCACAGGTTGAGAGAGGACGACTACCTACAGAGTGTGACGATTCCAGACGCTGTATAATACAATTTGACCTCTTGATGATGAGTACAACAGTGCTCAAAACACGTAGAGGAATGTAATAAACTTACCATAAAACAAGAATTTGTGCATTAAGTTGCTCAATTACTAAGATTATTCTGAGATGCACGGTAGGCAAAACATAAAAAAAATTAGACGCTATACTTTTTCAGCCTCGGCCAACACACAAGTCTCCTCACATTCAAAAATATGTCAAAGGTGCGGTGAGTGCAAGATTTCTTGAATGTTGTAATTATTGCTGGTTGAGCGCCTGCAAGTGTGAGGTCGTAGTGTTGAACAGATACTCAATTTGAATATCCGGTTTCGGGGGGGGGGCAACTTAGTTCGGATGCGCTGGGGCATTCTCCAGGAAAAAAAAAAAGGCTTTGAATACTAGGTCCTGGGTCTCAGAGACATTTTTCCATTTCGCCTTTCCTGCAATAATCTAGTTCCTCAACAGAGCACCACTGAAAACAATTATTCATTTGTCTCGTTTTGAAGTTACGTGCACACGGCTTTTCTGTCCTTTTGAAGAAGTTGTCACACAGAGAGACACACAAGAAATTTTTCACTCGATGGATCACAGGCCCTAATACTAGCCTTGATTTTGTATCCATTCACTTCGACGCAAATAATCGCCGACACATTGACACTATAATGACTTCCGACAACAACGAATTTCCTTCCCTTTTCAACTGATTTCATGGCTCCTTTTCTGTAAAAAGAGGCAAACTTTCATTTTAGGAGCATTCGCAAAATTGCGATAAGCGACTATTAGCTTCGTCATGTCTGTCAGTCTGCATGGAACAACTCGGATCACACTGGATGAATTTTAATGAAATTTTATGATTTTTTTTTAAAATATGTCAAGAAAACTGAAGTTTTATTAAAATCTGACAAGAATAAATGGTACTTTATATGAAGCCAATACACATTTCATATCACTTCTAGCTCATTTCTTCTTAGAATGAGAAATATTTCAGAAAAAATGTAGAGAAAATCACAACACACATTTTATGTCCAGTAACGATTTTTATAAAAATCGTGTCGTTTGTAAGAAAGTGTGGAAAAATAATGCAGAGTGGGACAGGGCACATATGACAATATGGCGCATGCGCATTGCATGTTAGATACCTAAGGCCAAAAGGTTCTGTAATATTAAATGCGTTTTCACTGCAACAATGGTTGCTCGAACGCGCCTCAATTATTAGGTTATAAGTCTATTGCCTGCCTTGTTATCCTTAGGATCTTTATAGGCATGTGCCTTGCACTTTTCGCAAGGCAACTACTTGTTCTAAAACTCTGGGGAGTATAGTCGAAGTATCGCACAATATTTACTTACCTACTGAGTGAGACAGATTTACTCGTACTGTTTTTGTGCTATACTTTCCGTACTTCACTCTAAGTGCTTGGATACCCGAGTGTGGTTCATAAAAGCAATCCGAGAACTGAGCAATGCTCACTAGCCTGTGTATTTATGGCAGTAATTGAATTACATATAACAGTTAAGTTCCTAATTCGCAGAACACATAGTCGGCCTCCACTACAAACAAATAAGTTAATTCTCCTTAGGGAAATAAGTGCTAATTTTTTGTATGAATCATCTGCAAGTTAGATTCTGCTTCTTTCCGTTGCCAACATGCATAGATTTCTAATGGCGAAGCAGATGGTATGTATATTTGTCTCTGTGCTTTGCTGCGTGGATGCTCCGTACAATTTCAATATTAAGAACGCGAATTTCTTTGTTGTTGAAGAAAATAATGTAATTGTTTAACTTCAGGGGCAAGGTAATTATCATTTACGGACGCATTTTTCTCCTACGCAATTAGGTGTATTGTCCCCTTAAACTTGTCTCACCGGAATTCATTTCCTGGTTCAACCTGAAAAACACCGGACTTAAATTTTGGTATTTCAATTTTTTATGCAAAGTTTTACAAAAAAAATCTATGGAGATATCTCCATGCTTGGCCGGCGGGTATGCTGCGTCTTTAGAGAACTGAACCCAGCATTCTACTACACACCATACGCGTTGTTTGGGGCCGAAGTTTTAAAACGTGGTGTTATTTTGCCTATCACTTGCTTTAAGATGAAGAAACTCGGCTTCGCGGCCACGCAGTGTTATGTGTGCTCCGAATGATCTATGTATCTTCTGTGGCTAAAGATGTCCTAACTTTTCTCATGAACTTACTGTTTAAAAATTGACATTTTCCTTACCAAACATCTATAATACGTAGGTTATTCGGAAAGTAACTACCGTCTGCGCATATCTCTCGCGCATCCTCCAGACTGTCACTTTGCACATGTGCAGTGACTTCCTCTATGAATTGAGAAGCCACAGACGCCATTTCGTGAAATTCGTGTTATGTTTATGTTTGTTCCTGTGCGTTAAACATGTTTAAGACAAATGAATGGGCCACCGACTGTGAAATACGGCCTGTAATTCGTTTTTTGAACGCTAGGAATGTGCTACCAAGTGAGATTCATCACCAGATCTGTCAAGTGTATGGCGACGATGCGATGAGTGATGGCATGGTTAGGAAATGGTTTCGGATGTTCAATGAAGGACGAGAGAATGCGCACGATGAGTTGCGAAGTGGGCGTCCATCTATGGTGAATGATGATTTGGTGCGTAAGGTCAAGGAAAGAGTGCGTGACGACAGACGTTTCACAATTTCTGATCTGTCCCTGCATTTTCCTCAGATTTCAAGGACTCTACTCTATGACATTGTCAGTAGACATTTGGGTTATCGGCGGCCGCATTATATGAGGAGGGTATACATAAACTTGTGCCCTGCTACGATAAGTGCCTCAATAATGGCGGCGAATACGTGGAAAAATAGTTTGAAGAATGTAGAATCTGATAACAATAAAATTTTATACGAAACCTTACTCGATTTTTTTACAGCGAAATGGTACTTACTTTTTGAATAAGCCTCGTATTAGCAACAAATCACGCAATGCATTTTAAAAACCGCCCGAAGTTCTGTGCAAGTGGTAAGGGTGACGCTGAAGCTGCTCCCTCTCCGCGAAGCCAGTATTGTATTCACAAAAGAATGCTAGTATCTCGTGTCTCACTGCAGTTGCAGTAGGCAGGGTCACAGTGAGGTGTCGACATGTTTACTTATAAGAAGTTGGTGGGCCACACGCCCTAAACGCACAGGGGTGAGTTATTCATTGCTACAAGTTGAGCTAGAAACAGGGTATCCTACACTTAGTTCTACAGCTATTAATTTTAACAAATCTATTAAACTGAACCGTCTTTACACAACAACAAATAACAGTTGCAAATCTACAATTGGTTAATTAAGCAACATGTTTCGGCCTTGTTCGGCCAATATCGGGCTTACAAAAAGGTGGTGTTAATTAAGGTACATTCGTTCGCTCTACCGATGGGATCCCATGGTTCACAGTGGTCTTTATGTCTATTTAAAATCATTTATTATTGATTAAAATCGATATAATACAATAGACATTGGTATAGCGAACGAATGTACCTTAATTAACACCATCTTTTTTAAGCCTGATGATTGCTGAAAAAGGCCGAAACATGTTGCTTAGTTAACCAATTGTAGATGTGCAAATGTTATTTGTTGTTGTGTAAAGACGGTTCAATTTAATAAATTTGTTACATGTACACAACGGGATGGAAACAATCCAATTCAAATATTAATTTTAAAGCAAATGAAAAAATAATCAAGTATCTTCAGCCGTATCAGAGAAGTTTGGTTGCGTAATACATTCAATGCCTTCTACTGGCTCAAAATATATCACATCGAATTGTAGGAAGAGAGTGAATAATTGAAAATTGTAAAGATGTGGGAGGAAGCGACTATCTCCTGGTTTGAGGCAATATCGCAGCAGCCACGTGGAGGAAATGAGACAATCACAAAATTCCTTAGTTAATATATTTGGTGTCAAGGAAAATACTGGATCAAAGTATCGCACGAATAATAATAATAATAATAATAATAGTAATAATACGCTTTACCATTTGAGCCAAATTGCTTTCTTTGGTGTACAACTATGTAGTTTCATAACACTGCCATAAAAATCAATAATGGCAGTTCTTCAGTAGAGTTAATTTCATGAAAAACACAGGGCGAAGCATTGGACGGTCGCCAATATAATGGTATCCTAGTGTTCCTTTTCTTGTTTGTATTCATGCTGTTTTAGAACAATGTATTCCGTCGAAATAAGCGAGGAAACTTAAGAATAACGTGATAATTCTGCCTCCTCGATTACTTTATTGTCTCGAAAACTGCAAGACTTCCCGAACAACTGTAAAAGGCAAAGGTAAAGCTGTCCCATTTCTTGCCAAGCAGGCACTGAGTGGCGGTACAGGTATAGTTCTAACCATACTACTCATAATCGAGCTCGGCGCCAGGAGGTGGTAGGTGGTCAGCACCACGCCCGCGCCGATCTACTCCCGGGAAAAAAAGAGTCGGTACCAATTTTACAAGAGGTTGGGTGCGACTCGTAGCCTGTCTGGACAATTAGGGAAAACCTCGCTCCCACCTAGTTCGAACTCCTTATCGTCCAGCCCGTAGAGGGTAGCTATACCGACTATGCTGTCCCTATAGGCAAAAATGTATTGAGCATAAAATCGAAATCACTTCATTTGTTTCGCATAAGAAATGGTACTGCTGTTCGATCTCTTGAGATCAACTGTAATTACTGATTTTGTGTCTTCACCTGCAGCCTACTTTAGGCCTAACGTATTTTTTCCATGTAACTGCAATAATCAACCAAATAGAAATTCGGCGAGTAAAAATAAACACGCCTAAATAAAATACTGTTAATAAAAATTCAACTAGATGCAACAGTATGCAGATATTTATTTACTGCAAAGCTACTCTACATGTTTCGGGTGTCACAGCACCCATCATCAGGTGTACTAAAAACTGTACCCGCAGCCTCCGGTACAGGTCACAATACTGGTACCGCTACTCGCCTCCAACTTGGCCGATCAGGCCACGTTGGATGGAAGTAGCTGTACCAGTATTATGACCTGTACCGGAGGCTGCGGTTACAGTTTTTGTACTCCTGATGATGGGTGCTGTGACACCCGAAACATGCAGAGTAGCTTTGCAGTAAATAAATATCTGCATACTGTTGCATCTAGTTGGATTTTTATTAGCATTGAATTACGACGCACGGAACCACAAGCTTAAATAAAACATATTTGAAATTATAATATTAGTTTTAAGTTTAGTACGATTCCGCACTATAAAACAGAGGCTGACACCATGCAGTCAGGTGAATATATACAAGCCTTTCTAAGTAACTCACTACAACCATCAAATTAGAAAATGTACACATTAATTTCTACTGAAACAATAATTGGAAATTACCACCAGACTGAAGGACTTCGGATACCAGAAATTTTGTTCTGTTGCTAAATAACACTTGCTTGACTCTGCAGAATTGCGCTGGAAATAATAACACTTGTGAGTCACCCTGTGAGCCTCCAAATCCTTGCACCCTTTCTTGGAGACACGGGGGCACTGGTGCTCATTTCCATAAGGAGCTAGTCCCAGCACACGTGCACATATCTGAGAAGACGGGGTACAAACTGTTCCCATGGCGGTCGCCAACATCAACACTAACCCATACTCTCTCTCAGCATTTAACAATGCTCTGGACCTTCTGCTTAACACGTAGCGCTCATTAGATAACCCCTCTCAGTCGAGGGGAACTCGTCTTGGTAGCCAGGCTCATTAGACTGCGCAGATCCTTACAGCCGTGATCGTTTGTGTGCTTGCTTCTGCTTTTCTGTGCCTTATTGGTTCTGCTCTGTTACAGAGAGCAATCGGGCCCACTCATTCTGCTACATAGTGACCACCGTAGGTAAAACAGCCTGGGCATGAAGATGACCACCCATTCTCATCTATCGCGGAAGTTAAGAATGCATTGTGGTACTTCGTAATTGGTTGCACTTTATTACACACAGGCCTAACTTTAACATTGTATTTAGGTCTGCTTTGCGAGGGATTGGAACGGTGAAGTGGTTACGAACTGAATTACAGGCACTTTGGGCAGATTATTATTTTTTCATGCTTTATGAAAAAAGGCTATGTCGCTGAACACATTTTATAATCACAGTGAACAAAGGTTAATCCAGATATTATCTCTGTTAGCAAATATTTTTGCTTTCATTAATGGATGTGCAATATAAGCAGAACAAACAACATTAAAATGTTGCTGTTCTTAATGCAATTATGCTAAATTTCCTGTGAGGTGTTATATTTGTTCCTAAATATTGGTTACATGAACATCACGCTCCAAAGAGTTAATTATCTGCAAATCATAAATACATTTTAGTATATCGTGAGTTGCAACTAGACGAAAAATTGTTGGCCTTTACAAAACAAAAAGAAATCAAGTACATATAAAAATTTTATCGTTGCGTGCGGATTTAATGTTTGCAGGGTGTTCATAACAGAAACTTGAACATTCGTGCAAGCACTTGATACACGTCTTCCCGTGCACACTATGAAGATCTAAAATTCCAAGCACTTGATACACGTCTTCCCGTGCACACTATGAAGATCTAAAATTCCAAGCACTTGATACACGTCTTCCCGTGCACACTATGTAGATCTAAAATTCCAAGCACTTGATACACGTCTTCCCGTGCACACTATGTAGATCTAAAATTCCAAGCACTTGATACACGTCTTACCGTGCACACTATGAAGATCTAAAATTCCAAGCACTTGATACATGTCTTACCGTGCACGCTATGAAGCTCTAAAATTCCAAGCACTTGATACACGTCTTCACGTGCACACTATGAAATTCCACTTATCCTTAACCTTGGCAATAAGTACAACAATTTCCAGTTTCACAACCTCCCGCTTCACCCTGTGTAAAACCATCCGTACTAGATCCATAGGATTCTGGATGGACCCCAGTAATGGTCTCAACGTGTAGGAGAAGAGAAAAGCTCTTGCCATGCCCGGAATTGAATAATAATTCGTCGGTCTTCCAGATCTTAATGTTGTAACTATACTAAATAAGCTTTTTCTGGCTTCGTCTGAGCAAATAATAATGAAATTAAATACAGACGAAATTTCAATGGCGTGAACAGTTGTATGAAGAATTTCTTACTCAAATATCGCCACTGATAAAACGTAATATTGCAGACAGTTAATTTTACTAAAATCTGTGCACACTTTCCCAGTTTGACTCAAATCAAACAACGGCAGCCAACACATAACATGTAGATATGCGTGCCTTTAAGCGATCTCTGGAATGTAACTCGCTAAATACAGGGTAAATACAGGACTTCATGCAGTATCATTCAAGAATTAAGAGGACTAAGAAAAATAATTGCACTTACTTTAGTACCTCAAATGATAACATTTTTGTGACTTACTCTGAAGAGGTTAGAGGCCTTCACTGGGCATAGCCGGGCACGTATGCATAATATTGACTACGTATTCAAGGTCAGTGTAACTAACGTCAGGCAGCTCATACCGTCCAAGCAAGCTCAAAGTGTTAGCAATAATGTGGAATGCCAACTTGATGAAAAAGGTAATTTTATTAATATATCCTTAGCTCGACATATTTCGGGCGCATACGCCCATCATCAGGAGCATTAGATGTTGCGTTGCAGCATATGGTTTCCTGTACCGAGTTTTTGGATGGGTGGTGGTATAGAGAGCCGCTGCGTGGGCCGTGTGTACGGTGCGGATTGTGCACGGCACCATCCGCACCGTACACATGACACATGACTCTACTGTATTTTCTACAGAAAACTCTTCCTACGATGTGCCGGTAAATTTGTACAGCTGCACTATAATAATCAATAGGTAATTGTGGTAAAATTATGCTGATAAAACAAATATATTATCATTGTTAAACTAGCTTTTATAATTATTATTTTATAGCAAGCGAGATCCTCGAATACTGAAATAAAGTGAAATACCAACTTGATTCAACTAGGTAATTTTATTGATGCATTTTTAGCTCGACCTGATTTGGGTATAAGCGGCCATCATCAGGAGCATTAGATGTTGAGTTGCAGCATATGGTTTTCTGCACCGAGTTTTTGGATGGGTGGTGGTCTTGAGAGCCGCTGCGTAGGTCGTGTTTACGGTGCGGATGGCGCCGTGCACTATCCGCACAGTACACACTTACAATGCAAAAAAAAAGCGGAGGTTAACCTCCGTCTTGCTTGAATATGAGGTCACGAGGGCCATTTTTTGAATATTTTATCGGAAATTAGCGCGATGTTTCTAGCCTGCACAAATCACAGTTCTTTCGGAAAAGATAAAAGCTTGAATATCTTTGTGTGCACAGCACAAGGCAATTCAGCTTCGTCTGTACCTCTTACCTTCAGTCACTTTTTATGGATTTTTGCTCCCTAGATTTTGGTATTATGGATGTTAACAAGGCCGGACTCAACGGCAATTGGCTCTATACCTGAAAAAATTGGCTCTAAATATTTCATTGTCTTCAAGCTACGAGAGACAGTAATAGAAATATGTGTCTTGATCCGTTAGATTTTGCGAAAACCGGTGTCTGTAACTTTCAAATTTTCAATTTCTTGTACTCTAGAATATAGTCTACATAATTTTCTCTAGTTCCTCAATTTTTTTTGGGGGGCTGCAAGGAAAGGCGCTCAAAATTCGTTAACCCCAGCTTCAATTGTTAGTCGGTTATCAGGGTTGTCTCTTAAAACTCCATCAGTCTCGCTGAAAAAAATTACATCAATTGCAGGTGACTTTTTTTTGCTTCTCTACCAAACTTAGCACGAAATCTCCTTTGCACTCTAATCATAGATTTGAATCGTGATAAACAGCACACACTTAGCTACCTGCATTGGAGAAAGCATCATGGTACTTCAATTAAAATTTTTGGTTTTCTTTCCTGCAATTTTCAGTGCATGTGCAATATTACATTTAAATCTTCTGCATTTCACCGGTTCATGGCCGGTTTATGGGAAAGCAAAATATTTCAACAAAACGCTCTAGAGGAAAATGGAACATACTTTTTAAGCCAAACACAATTTTTAGCTAATCTTGTAGTTTCCCAGAGAGTTAGATAATTTTGTGAATGTGCCGATTCCTTATATTGTGAATATATTCCTAGACTTGTCAGGAAGAAAATTCCTGTTTTCTAATACATTTAAGAATGAATAATTATGGTGTCTAAGTGCATAGTACGGTCTAAATAAATCTTTTGGTCTAATTAACTATTTTTTTTAAATCTTTCAGGAATTAACGGAATAAGAAACATTGATGGCTTAATAGAAGGAGCAAGTATTTTTTAACTCCTATTTTTATAAACAGAAACAGTACGTGCACGGGACAAATATAACCTACTGAAGATACAAAATATAAAACACAGAAAAGTCGGTTTTGATGCCTAATATATTCTGTATTCAATTTGGCAATGAACGGGTTAACAGTGAATGTACGAAAAAGCCAGCCTCTTAGGAAATGTCATGATATTTGTTGCTAGTTTAATTCCCGATATACTTACTTACTTATTCCATCCTGCAGAGTCCTTCTTGAGAAACTAACTGGTTTGCAGCTAGTCAAGAAATTCCCCGCATTTTATGGAACCCGAAGTTTCATTACCGCACTCACAAGCTTCCGCCACCTGTCTCTATCCTGGGCCAGCCCAATCCAGTCCATATACCCACATCCCACCTCCTGGGGTTCCAGCCTAATATTATCACCCATCTACGCCTAGGTCTCCCCAGTGGTCTCTTTTCCTCCGGTTTCCCTACCAAAACCCTATACGCCCCCCTCGCCTCGCCCATTAACGCCACATGCACAGCCCATCTCATTCTTCTAGATTTTATCACCCGCACAATATAATTACCGATATATAAGACTTTTAATAGTTCCCATGAAGGCATTTACAGAACAAATTTGTAAAATATTGAAAACCTCAAATACACTGAGAGAGTAGCTTGAATTCTTGCAGCTTTAAGTAGCTCCCAATAGAAATTTCATTTAATGTTGTATGAACGATATGATGACAATGTAATGCATCGAAATATGTAGTCGTACTCTATCAGTATATTTAGGTTTTCATTGTAGGATGCTGCGTAGGCCCTGCGCAAGAGCTGAAGTAGTCTAGGCCGGCTCGCTTTTACCAGAATTGTCACAGTGTCATAATTAAAAAAAACACACGTTTGAAGATCACACCATTTTTCCTCGATTATAGAAAGCCAGGGACAGCAAAGTGCACCCTCAATTTTTAATAGGATTTCAGGAAAAAAGGGCACAACCAGGTTTAAGACGCACCCTTAATTTAGTAATTGGTTTTCATGAGAAAGTTATGTTACAATAGAAATTGTAAATATTAAAACTAAAACCTCTGTATTAACAAATATACTTCAACTAAAAACTGAAAATTTAAATTAATGGTCTTTATCTGTTAAATCTCTTTCCCACTTGCTTTTCATGTCTCACTCTGAATCTACAGATCCTTCTAACTCACTTCTTAATCAAGTCAGTCAACACCAGAACTGTTTCACACGATATCTTCTGTGTGTTCAAGTGATCTGTAACGCAGATTTATTGAACGGCCGCAACTGGTGTTCTAACAATACCAAAGTTACATATACCTTGTCCCCTTCCAGACAGATCACTGTAGGAAATATTTAAAGATGCAACAATCAACATATCTGTAGCATTTCAGGCTGACCGATCGCTCTTTATAGGAGAATTTTAATTACTTTTAAAACTGTTGGGAATTTTCATTTCCCAAGCCCTGCTTTGGAGTTTTATATACTGCCACGTGGAAGGACATTTCTAAGAAAGTAAATGTATATATATATAAATATATATATATAATTTTTTAATTTCCTTTGTTGCTATCTGTATTTATAATATTCCACGACCGGTGTTATGGGAATGAAGTGTTTTTCTGGGTTTTAGTCATAAAATATGATTTTTTCCATATAGATTTTTAGACGCCATCAAATGCAAGACACAACGCGATTCAGACACCTTCGTGATGTGTTCTGGATTTAGAAAATCTTTCAGGTTCCGTACATGGCAATATTCAAGGCTGGACAGCATAGCAGTGGAAATTCATGCATCTCTAAAATTTGCCATAGTCTCCAACATTTAATCCAAATATTGTTATTTTGCCACTGGTGGCCACATTTTCAGGGTTGCCAACATTTTTCTCTCTTAGTTAAGTAAAGAGAGACCAACTTGATGTCACTTGTTTTATTATTTCTTTATTTAATGCTCAACATGTTTCGGATGTTAATACATCCATCCTCAGGAGCTTGCGACTTATTTGTTGAGTTGTTTCATGGGTTATAAAGATCTGGTTCGACGTGTGTTGGTGTTACGTTGTGGTTTGGCCGTGGTGGTGTGGTATCCGTATGCAGGCTTCAACCTGCTTACGGATACCACACCACCACAGCCATAACACAACGTAACTCCAACACACATCGAACCAGGCAACTCAAGTAACTCAAATTAGGACAAGATTCCATTCTTCCACGTACTTTAAACACATTATTCTCTAATCATCCGTCTATTTGATGTTAAGTCTTAGCTACTGACACCGTCGATACATAAACCACAAATAAATAAATACACAAACAGTTTTTTTGGTAGCTTTGTCATGAACTTCATCTAAGCAGCCAGTAAACTTCTTCAGTGATAGATTGGATAGATGCCACTGTTTGTCTAAACCAACACTGACAGCAATAGGCGTAACAAAGCAGAGATGTACACAGAGACAGAGAAAAGAATAATGATATATGATGCATTCACCTTCGCGTTCCATTAAAACAATACCAACTGCCGCTTGTACCCTTTCTTTCCCTTCAAACAAACGACGCTGAAAACTTTCAACACTAAAAAGAAGTGTTAAAGAAGAAGAAGGCTAAGAGGGGAAAGAGTAAAGAGAACCAGATATATATAAAAGGAAACAAGATACAAAAGCTGAAATACCACTAGAAAAGAAAAGGGGAACCACCATACCACCCCCTCCCCTTTTTTATGGATAGAAAAGGAAAGGTTATATTTGTGTAGTGGTAAAGAAGTTTCTGTATGATGGGTGAAGGTATGAGCTAACACAGAATTGTGAAGAATACACAAAAGGTGTGCAGCACTCTGCTCTGACACATCATTAATAACCCTGCAGTGCTTTATTGTGTGCCAGTGCCTCATTGTGCCATGTCACAGCCGGTCATTACACAAGGGGTTCATATAGCCTGGTTTCCTGTTCATTTCGTACTGTTTCTGACGAAGATGCATCACAGTTAGTTACAGTAATCCCTACTTTAGGCTTCATATGTGCTTGCACAGACAAATTAGTAAATGTAATGGGCGCAGTTTAACAATTCTGCAGCCTTCTTTCTTTCTTTCTTTCTTTCTTTATTTGTGCACTCAAAAATACGTAAAATGTTTCCGCTGTTATAAAATAATCACAGAATAAAGTAGCTCGCACATTTGTACGTTTAAAAGAACATAGCAATTTCAGCACATAAAGTGACAGAATCAATTTTGGTTCAGCTAGTGTTTTCACTGATTTACATCGTCAGTTACATTTTCAAATAAAATTTAGAGTGAAATATAAATTTGGCTTACAATATAAATCTAAAAATTATTAAGGACATTAATTGCTTTCCATTCAATTGTTCAAACTTGCTCCGGGGTCGGCCAAATCCAGAGGTAACAGTGGTAAAGCGGCTGGAACTTAAAGCTAGTAATTCTGTTCCACGTGATGCTGATATGCAAGTGTAAGTACACTGCCACTCCCCCACATGTCGTCACGCTGTGGCCTTAAATTAACAAGTGTTTAATACTGTTTTTGTATTCCTCGGAAATGGACAGTATGTAGGCCTATTTGTTGTGAAATTAAGTTTGTGCTTTAAACAATCTATATGAATTTATATTAAACATAATGTGACGCCACCTACGAAGATGGAACTTACAGTGTCGAACGAAAAAACGAAACTGTGAATGCAATAATGTGTTTTGTATTCTTTAGTTTAAAGAATGTTACACTCTTTTCGTAACACAATGTTTCCTTAGAGACATGGCTGTGTATTTCACCGGGGTTTCGAAGTCACCTTCTCACCTGCGGCAAACATACGAAACTATTCTGCTTCAGAATATCTCAAATAATAACTGTTCAACAATGAACTGCGCACATCTACTAGTTTGGATAACGCTACACAGAAACAGGCTTGTTAAGCCTGTAAAGAAATGTTTCACGCCATATTCCTTCATTCCAGATTTCTAGTGCGATAATTCTTCCACATAAGAGGAGACATTCATTTTACACATTCATTACGAAGTGTGAACTTATTTAATTTTTTCTAATATAAATTTAGTGTAAACGGAATTTGTACACTTTTCATGAACAATTCATTTTTTTTTCGATTAATAATTAATAGATTAAGAAATAATCCTCTACATTATATAGATCAAGTCCTACTGTCTTTTAGAGTCAGCAATGTAGTATTTTACGAGAGAAGGGAAACTGTATTCCTAAAAATTTTGCTTCTATATGGTTTCCGGTGATCAAATATTCGTCTTTTGTCGTACCACAATGCTTTGCATGGCTTCCGCATTACATAGGCCTGTATCTCCAGCTATCGGACTTATTTATCGTTATTCAACTTCAAACGTTCTGTTCTGGTCCATTTTCCCTTATATTTTTCTTATTTGACTTTCCCATACAATTAATTTTTGATCTTCTTTCCTCAATTCCCCATTCTTCATCTGACTTCTGTCATTCACCGCAGGAGGGCTAAGGACCGCGAAAACAGGGGAACTGAAACTGCAGTCGTAAGGATTTACTTCAGCTCTAAAGCAAAAAGGAAACCTATTATTTTCAATAAATCTTAAGCCTGTCTAAGTAATTAATCCAACCATGTAATTTGTATTAAAAAGTACAAAAATTTTATAACGTATTCGAAGATTTGAGGGTTGTTTGAACATGCATCTTCCTCATGGAATAAAGTGAAATGTCAACTCGATGCAACTAAGTAATTTTATTGATGTATTCTTAGCTCGACATGATTCGGGTACATAAGCCCATCATCAGGAGCATTAGATGTTGAGTTGAAGCACATGGATTTCTCCACCGAGTTTTTGGATGGGTGGTGGTCTCGAGAGCCGCTGCGTAGGTCGTGTGTACGGTGCGGATGGTGTTGTGCGACTGCACGGCGCCATCCGCACCGTACACACGACCTACGCAGCGGCTCTCGAGACCACCACCCATCCAAAAACTCAGTGCAGAAATCCATGTGCTTCAACTCAACATCTAATGCTCCTGATGATGGGCTTATGTACCCGCATCATGTCGAACTAAGAATACATCAACAAAATTACCTAGTTGCATCAAGTTGGCATCTCACTTTATTTCAGTATTCGAGAATCTCGCTTGCTATAAAATAATAATTATAAAAGCTAGTTTGGCAATGATAATATATTTGTTTTATCAGCATAATTTTACCACAATTACCTATCGATTATTATAGTGCAGCTGTACAAATTTACCGGCACATCATAGGAAGAGTTTTCTGTAGAAAATACAGTAGAGTTATAATTAAAAAAAGCATCATCCAGCATTATTCCAGGAGGAAAGAACTAACAATTAAAAATAAAAATTTATAAAAGCTTTCATATTGGATATATGAGCGATACCAACCCTTAAAAATTAAAGGTCTTGCACATAATTATTACAAATAGTTTAGAGTCTAGTAAATTTAACACTATAAACCTAAGTGCATATTATACGTGCCACTGGGTGTAACATAAGAAAACTGCCTTCTGCCTTTCAAAGTATGATTTTTTTTTAATTCTTAAAATACACAGCAATATATATGTATATATATGATACTCGAGCAAGAATTTGATGAAATAATAATACTAAAAAATAATTATAAAATTATGAATTACATAGGTATGCTCAACTACTAAAATTATAAGGTATTTAAGTATGAGGGCCTACTAAAACTATGACGTACGTAGGTACTCACACCCACGAAGATTATGACGTACAAAGTTAGGCCCACCTACTAAAATTATGGCGTAGCGGGGAATTTCTTGACTAGCTGCAAACCAGTTAGCTTCTCAAGAAGGACTCTGCACCATGGAGTAAGTAAATAAGTATAGGTACGCCCAGCTATTAAATTCATGGAGACTGAAATTTTCTTAAAGTTCTTGGGGCGGTAAACATTACAATTATTGCCTTAAGAAAAATAACACAGCGCAGTTCAATAGATAAGCAATGAAGTTTCTGCTAATCTCAACTCCGAGGAAGAAGGCATTAAGTTTCCCCTAGACACTGACGTCTTTGTACCTAATTACACTGCGCAACGTCCGTCAAGATTTTCATAATCGCCGCTAATAGTACCTGAAAATTCTTAGAACTAATTTCCGTCTGTACAGTCTTAGCAACTGACCAACAAATTCACAAATAATTGTTTTATAATAAGTTTATTATATTCCTCTACATGTTTCTAGCACTACTGTGCTCGAAACATGTAGAGGAATATAATAAACTTATTATAAAACAAGAATTTGTGCATTAAGTTGGTCAGTTGCCAAGATTATACTGAGATGCACGGTCAGCAAAACAGCAAAATTCCATCTGTACGTCACATTTTTTATATCCTGTAACCTATACTTTTATAATAATAATAATAATAATAATAATAATAATAATAATAATATGAAAATATAAAACTCTTTACTCTCTGAAATATCCCTGACGCTATGAATACCTCAGACATAGTTAGAGGTATGCTGACATAATATACTGACGTAGTAAGAGTAGTAAAATTAATAGAAATGCTGCTCCGAAATAGAGGAATTATTTGCTATTCAAAGGTCAGTTGTTTGAAACTAGGTAGTTGTTACTATGGTGTAACTACATCCTCTGTGTTAAACGTACCCACGACAAATGAATATCACGAAATAACATGAAATGGAATATAAAGGAACAAGGCGCTCGAATGATTGCTGTATTGGGCTAATTAAAGGGATATAAAACATAAGAGATCGCAGCGCAGGAACAGCGAGATACGAAGCGATGAGCTGTACGTACGTTTAACAAGAGATCCTGATTGATATAGGTGCTTGGCTTCACAATACATTCTGACTTATGCTGTTGCCTTTCTTGCACTGCTGGCGTTCAGTTCGGTAGCAGAAGTCCTCTAAAACGTGAGGCTGAATAATGTTTTTAGATTCCCTTGGCAGTAAATATCGAAGATAATGTTTGTCTGAAATATAACGCAGAATAGATTTATTGGTAGCTACCTAAGTTAAGAAAAGACATGCTGCTCCCTTCTGCAGGGTAGAAATGAGATGATTTCCATAAATAATTTACAATAATAAAGCAGGTCAGCACTGTGCTTGAAGTGGTTGTAGAAAGACACATGAATGTAAGTCTTATTGTTCTTGTAAGCATGAAGCCACGGGGTCGTCTAACGAACTGAACGCAGTTGCTTCTATTTCTTATCCCGTCCATTTCAAGCGAGTTGCATGAATGCATTGGTCATTAGCCTAGTATAGCTAAGTTCGCTTCGCCTTTTTGAAACCAAGGAGATATGTCTGCCTGTTGCACACCACAACAGTTATACCGACAGGATTCTCAAGCTGTCGAATGCATTAAAAATAACAATAGGACAAGAAGATTTGTTGTTTGCACGGTAAGAGGCGGCGGAACGTAAGAGAATCTCCTTGATCCTCGTGGAAAAACGGTTGCAGTGCGAAGACTTTTTGACGTCTTAAATTGTCAAAGTCCTACCTATGAAGACAACTGTCTTCTGAGATGTGGCGTCCCATTGAATTGTAGATATCTATTACCGACGTTTCAGAACAACCTGTTGCTTCCAACATCTAAACTAGTGAGGGTTGTTTGACCGTGCATCTTCCTCATGAAATAATGTGAAATGCCAACTTGATGCAACTAGGTAATTTTATTGATGTATTCTTAGCTCTACATGTTTCGGGCGCATACGCCCATCATCAGGAGCATTAGATGTTGAGTTACAGCATATGGTTTTCTGCACCGAGTTTTTGGATGGGTGGTGGTCTTCAGAGCCGCTGCGTAGGTCGTGTGTACGGTGCGGCTGGTGCACGGCACTTAAAAATATAGCTTTAGATTTCAGTCAAACACAACAACGTTTATTTAGAAAAATATCAACAAATGTCAATTAAAGAGAACATCATCAGGCCATTATAAAAAAATATATATTCCTTAGATTATTTTCTTTAGATATTATCTGAAAACAAATAACATATCAAGATTATATCAAGACTACTGTATTGACATACCTACTGACATCTGTAAATTCGGCATGCACGTTATGTCATCTTCAAAGTGTTTTACACTGTGTGGCTAACACTTGTGACTCAGTAATAAGTTCTTAAACAGTAGTAAATTTTAAATACATAAAAATCCCTTTCAAACATTTTAAATAAACCTATAATTTTATACACAGTTTTGACATAATTACAGGCCAAAGTATTACCAACAAAATGATTTTATATAGTTTTATATCAACTTTGTCAGTCATATGGGTTCATATACCACGAGCTTAATTTGTAATCCGTTGCACTATGTTTACAGAATATTTGTAATGATAGCCTGATGATTGTTTCTTAGGCCGAAACATGTTGACATGGTTCCCATATCACGAACTTAAATTGTACTCCGTTGCACTATGTTTTCAGAATTGTTGTGATGATGGCCTGATGATTGTTTCTTAGGCCGAAACATGTTGACATTTTTCTAAATAAACGCAGCTATGGTTGAGTGTAATAACGGTTTGATGTAAAGTACATAAACACAAAGGGATAACCTTTGTAACATTAATCGCCTCATCCTTTAAGGCACAGTGATAGATATAGGTACCAACTAATGCAACGTTTCATGGAATTGATATAAACCGTCTATTCTGATCAGCCAGGTTAGCTTATCTTCAGCTTCTGTGGTATAAATCCAACGCCAAGTAGCATCTCCACATTTGGAAAGCAAGAACCAGTTTTATGGTTAGAATGATTGCTTAGACGAACGGCATAGAATGACTTATGACTCAAATGAGTCAACTTAAATAATTTGTAAAAAGTAAGTCAAAACGGTGTCCGCGCAATGACGCATAAGTTTTTTCGACCGCAGAAACTTCATACTATCGAGTTCGAACGCTACTTGTGTTGTTGTGTGAACGCAGAAGATATGAAATGTGCTGATCCTCGTCACAACAGTCCTATCGAAGTTTTAAGGACTCGTAATATCAGAATTAATGGAGTATGATACACTAAAATGAATCGAAAGTTTGGGATAAAGTTGTCGCGTGCGACTCGCACAAACCAGTCGCGATCAGGCCACGTTGGAGGGAAGTAGCTGTACCAGTATTATGACCTGTACCGGAGGCTGCGGTTACAGTTTTTAGTACTCCTGATGATGGGTGCTGTGACACCCGAAACATATAGAGTAGCTTTGCAGTAAATAAATATCTGCATAATGTTGCATCTCTTTGGATTTTTATTAACATTGTTTTTTCACTGTTCCCTTTTGGTTAACAACCACAATGTTTCGGAATACTTCTCCGCTTCCTTCTTCTGGTAAATGTATAGGATTAAATGTATAAGATCTACTCTATCGGCCCTGTAGGTAGGGCTAATCTCCATCCCCGGTCTGAAGGCGATGCCAAATAATCAGTACGAATGGTCTTAATATGTCAGTGTGAATATGACATATACACTCTGACTTCAGGGCCACAGTTGCATGCTAGCCTGAACTAAAAAACAATTACTTCTTTTTTATTTAATATAATAACAACAACAGGTTTGGCGACTCTGTTCAAGCAGAATAACCATCAAGTTAAAAACTACTATTACGTGATCTTACTCTGGACACTCAAACTTTCACACGTACACCTATTTACATCCTTCGATTGTGGGACATAAAACCATTGGTTTCGAGTATGGGGACTCTTTCCTAAACGAAATGAATTCGCAGACTCACAGTGTATAGTAGTCATATTTCTAAGTTACATTAGTTAAGGAATAACATGTTTTTTGCAATTTAGGAAACTTGTAAAAAAGTAAAGTAATCCCATTACAGGCCTGGACAGGCCCAGAGGGTTCCAGGAGGTTGAGGCTCCCAGATTTCAAGACAATCAGCACATGAAGTTGGTAAGGTTGCCAGGCCTACGCATTGGCCGCCTATACCCCCAGGAAATATTCCTTGTACTCATTTCTGTTAGAGGCTGAATCGACCCCTGGGCCATAGTGCGGCCGGAAGGATTATGTCAATGAAAAATTCCAATGACACCATCGGGAATCGAACCCGCGACCTCAGGAAAGTTGTAAAGACATTAGAATTTTATTCATCACAGTAATAATAAATGAAAACTACAGAGGAAAAAAAGCGCGGGCTGGTGCAGCAAGATATGCTGCAAAATTTTGCAATTTCTCGGACTCATGGACCAATTGAAATAACTCTAGCTCCTCTGTGGGTTTCCGACCCAAAGGTTGGTAACCATTGAAATGAAATTTGAATATGAAAGAATAATACAAAATACGCTACAGATAAAGGCACGTTGGTGCTAAGACACGAGGTGTGTATACTTATTACTCTAGTTTCAAGAGTTTGACAAAAATGTGAGATTTACGATCGTAAGAATACAAATAAACTTGTGAAAAACCTTGTCACTAATGTGACGTTTTTGCATTTTACTAATACGAGTACGAGGCATAAGTAAAATGGAGGTCAATATTGTGAAATAAGTAAGAGTTAATGCAGGAAGTTAGACTCCAGTTTGTTAACACGTTATTTGAAGCAGGCTAGGCAACGGGTGGAAAAGTGAGCTGAGCGCTGTCAGTCCTAACTACACGATCAGCCAACAAAAGTACACAAAACAATGGAACAATGCCTTCTCAGTTATGCATTTCGATTAGAACTAGTTATTACATGGAAGCCAAAAATTGACTCTTCTTCTAGCATCTACATTATTAGACTCGGTTACACTATTTAATATCTGCGTAATTATTAGGAGAGTAAGTAAATCCATAAGATGTAATACCAATAAATATATACCACGTCCATAATCAGAGTTAACTTCAGTGTACAAATTTTAATCCTCAATGGTATATTTTATGCTCGTGGTTCCGTGCATCGTAATTCAATGTGAATAAAAATCCAACAGATGCAAGAGTATGCAGATAGTTATTTACTGCAAAGCTAATCTACATGTTTCGGGTGTCACAGCATCCATCAGCAGGAGTATTAAAAACTGTACCCGCAGCCTCCGGTACAGGTCATAATACTTGTACCGCTACTTCCCTCCAACGTGGTCTGATCGTTTACTTGCGCGTAGCTTCTGAGTTTCAAATTTTGTAATTTCAAGTTTTTGCATATTTCGGCATTTATGACAAGTGTGTAACTGTTAATCGTGTTCTTTCGCCGCTTTTCCTTCGTTTTGTAAGTGAGAAAAAGCTGTTCTCACGACCACCTCAAAGTTTTTGCAAACAAACTGACAAATTTCGAATACTGTTTTATAAGTAACTAGGTACCAAAATCTGTCACTCCATATCACTAAATTCATATTTTACTACTGCATCACTCTTCAGTTCCATTAAATACATTTGAATATGTAAATTATTCCTTTTTGGGTATTTCCCCGGCGTCTGAGTTCTAATTGCCGACGTTTCGGAACTCACTATCGGTTCCATCTTCATAGGCAGGTGAATGAAGCCTATGAAGATGGAACCGATAGTGAGTTCCGAAACGTCGGCAATTAGAACTCAGACGCCGGGG
>Ga0123357_10001799_pt1 | contig 23209 bp, 14 predicted proteins | sample TergutEmb28metaG_FD_89873 | JGI IMG/M metagenome (GOLD analysis project Ga0123357, IMG submission 89873) | Embiratermes neotenicus P4 segment gut microbial communities from Petit-Saut dam, French Guiana - Emb289 P4 | ecosystem: Host-associated > Arthropoda: Insects > Digestive system > Gut ... | reverse complement strand
TCATGACGCGATTTCTGCAGACGACCGAGACCGCAGCGAGAAGGGCGCACGCCGCATCGCAGGACCGAGGCGTACTGTACGTACGCCGCAGGTCCGAGAAGCGCCGTACGTCCTTCGCAGCAAGTGGATCGGCTCGTCTGAGTGGAGTCGTCGTGAATTATCCGGGCTAGGGCGGAGCGCGAGGAGCCCGCGAAAGCGTACTCTTCGTACGTGCGCAGGCACCGCAGCGCCCAACCGACGCATCGATTTCGCGCAGCAGGCTGTCGAACTCGCTCTCAGGTAGACTCTTCCGTGCGGCGAGCCTCGCGGTGAGGTCCGCATTTAAAGAGGGTGGGGGCCGCTAAAAGTTATTAACTAAAAGGTATTCATACGCTGTTTGTGAGCAACGCGAGGTCAAAGCCGGCATCGTAGCGTCGCAGCAGGTTATCAAATGTGGCTCTTCTTTCTTGGTTGAACTCGGTCGGTCGCAAAGACGAGAGCCCTTGAAAAAGCGGTAAATACGCCCACTGCGCCATAACCTCTGTGCTAGTAAGGACATTGTGATGTTTGACCAATTCGGTATCAACGCGGGTTTCGTCGAAGACTTGTACGCGCAATATCGTCGAAGCCCTCAATCGGTCGATGAGCAATGGCGCCGCTTCTTCGACGGGAGCGATCTTCGGGGCCCTGCCGCCGTCGCGTTGCGATCGCCCGTCTTCACACCAGCCGCGCCCCACGGCGCAAACGGCAACGGCGAGGGTGGCGTTGCGTACGAGCTCCGCGGCAACGGCGTGCACGGCCCCGCGATCGCACCCGCCGTCGCGTTCGAGCCCGCCATTTCGCGGATGCCTGCTGTCCTCACGCGCGACGAACATCTGCTCGCTGCCGCAGAGATCCACGGCCGTGTCCATCAGCTCGTCAATGCGTACCGCGTGCGAGGCCATCTCTTCGCAAAGATCGATCCGCTCGGCAGACCGCGTGAGGCCGCACCCGAATTGGAGCTCGCGAACTTCGGCCTCACCGAAGCCGATCTCGACGCAACCTTCCCAACGGCAGGCGTCGCAGGATTGCCCGCGCACGCAACGCTCCGGCAGATCCTCGTGCATCTGGAAGAGACGTACTGCAGCTCCATCGGCGTCGAGTTCACGCACATCGAAGAACCCGAAGCGCGCATGTGGTTGCAGAATACAATGGAGTCGGCGCGCAACCGCGTCTCGCTCGATCGGGCGGAGACCCTCCGCGTGCTCACGCGCCTGACGGACGCGGAGATCTTCGAGCAGTTCATCCACAAAAACTTCGTCGGTGCCAAGCGCTTCTCCGGCGAGGGCGCCGAGAGCATGATCCCCACGCTGGATCTCCTCGTCGACTACGCCGCTAGCCACGGCGTCGACGAGGTGGTGATTGGCATGGCGCACCGCGGGCGGCTCAACGTGCTCGTGAACATCATGAACAAGGATCCGCGCGAGATCTTCGCCGCGTTCCGCGACAACAATCCCGAACGCTATCTCGGTCGCGGCGACGTGAAGTATCACCTCGGTGCTTCAACGGATCGCGTGACTTCGACGGGCCGCAAGATCCATCTGTCGCTCGCTTTCAACCCGAGCCATCTCGAGTTCGTCAACCCGGTGGTCGAGGGCCGCGTTCGCGCCAAGCAAGACCGCAAGGAGCGCAACGGCGTCATCGCGCTTCTCATTCACGGGGACGCGGCGTTCATTGGTCAGGGGGTCGTGGCCGAAACGCTGAACATGGCGTATCTCGATGGCTATTGCACGGGCGGCACCGTCCATCTGGTGGTCAATAACCAAATCGGCTTCACCACGCTGCCCGAAGACTCGCGCTCCACGCGCTACTGCACGGACATCACGCGCATGCTGCAGGTCCCCGTGTTCCACGTGAACGGCGAGGATCCGGAAGCCGTGATTCAGGTCACGCGCCTCGCCATGGAGTTCCGCCAGCGCTTTGGCAAAGACGTCGTCATCGACATGCTTTGCTATCGCAAGTACGGCCACAACGAGGGAGATGAGCCGCGCTTCACGCAGCCGGTCATGTACCAACTCATCGACAAGAAGCCGACGGTGCGCGAAGTCTACGTCCGAAAGCTCATCGAGAGTGGACAGATCACTCGCGAAGTGGCCGACCAAACGAAGGCAGAACGGCAGGCTGCTCTTGCCCGGGCTCTCGAAGAGGCAAAGCAGGGCGACTTTCTCAAGGCACCGAGCACCATGGAGGGTGTCTGGCTGCCTTATTACGGCGGCCCGGACGCGCGCATCGAAGAAGTCGACACCACCGTTCCCCGCGAGGTGCTCGTCGATCTCGCAACGCGTCTGTCGACACTTCCGGCCGACTTCAGTGCAAACCCCAAAGTCAAAACAATCCTGGACACGCGGCGCGAGCGCGTCTCGTCGGGCAAGCCGTTCGACTGGGGCACCGGTGAGCACCTCGCATTCGCATCCTTGCTCGCCGAGGGTCGCGGCATTCGCTTGAGCGGCCAGGACGCGCGGCGCGGCACCTTCAGCCATCGCCACGCAACGCTCTTCGACACGAAGACGAGCGCTCGGTACACGCCGCTCCAGCATCTCGGCAGCGGCGCGTTCGACGTCCACGACAGCCCGCTGTCGGAGCAAGGCGTGCTCGGCTTCGAATACGGTTTCAGCCTCGACGCGCCAGAGCGCCTCGTCATCTGGGAAGCTCAGTTCGGCGATTTCGCCAACTGCGCGCAGGTCATCATCGACCAGTTCATCACGTCCGCAGAAGAAAAGTGGCGGCGTCTCTCGGGGCTCACGCTTCTTCTGCCGCACGGCTACGAAGGCGGCGGCGCCGAACACTCGAGCGCGCGCATCGAGCGCTTCGTTCAATTGGCGGCTTGCGACAACATCCAGGTTTGCAACCTCACGACGCCGGCGCAATTGTTCCACGCGCTTCGTCGGCAGGTGCTCCGTCCGTGGCGCAAGCCGCTCATCATCTTCACGCCGAAGAGTCTGCTTCGGCATAAAGAAGCGGTCTCCACGGTCGAAGATCTCTCGAAGGGCTCGTTTCAGCGCGTCATCGCGGACGCCGAAACGAATCCGAGCGAGGTCAAACGCGTGCTTTTGTGCAGCGGCAAAGTTTACTACGACCTTTACGACGCGCGCCGCAAGTTCGGTCGCAAAGACGTAGCGATTGTCCGTCTCGAGCAGCTCTATCCAATCAACGACACTCTCTCGAAGGCACTCGCTGTTTACGGCGACGGCACCAAGCTCGTGTGGGTTCAGGAAGAGCCGCAAAACATGGGGCCCTGGTATTTCATCAAGGCAACCCTCCAAAACTACATCGGCGATCGCCTCCCGCTGTCGGTCGCCTCGCGTCCGGCCGAAGCAAGTCCCGCCACGGGCAGCCATTCGAGCCACGAATTCGAGCAGCACCGTCTCGTCGACGAAGCCCTTGGTTAGTTAAGTGGACCCCTCCGCGCGGCTCGCTCTGCTCACCGCGCGTGCTCCCCTTGGCCTCGTGCTCGTCGGGCGCGCAACGCGCCCTCCTGCGCGCGGGCAGGGGAGCAGGTCTTGCCGAGACTGCCAGCGTCCTTCCATATGCTGGGCAGTGGGTTGTGCGAGATTGCCGACGTTATGTCATGCATTGGGCCCGCGGGTATGAAAAGTATGAACGGGCTGCGAGCCTTCCGTTGGTTGGTTGCCGTCAACGAAGTACATGCGTGCACCATGCACTCCTCATGTTGGAGTCTTGCGACGATGCGACAGCGGAGAGCCTTCCCCGCCCGCGCGCACAAGGACCGGCCGCTTCGGCCGGGCCGCGGAGCACGAGGCCGGGGGAAGGCGGCGCAAGCGAGCGCAGCGAGCGGCGCGGTTGGGGCCACTTAAATGAATTCGGAGCTCCTCTGGGCGCTTGGTCTGTTCGCGGGCGTGATCGTCACGGCGGCCCTCGTCAACCGCTTCGCGGTGGCGCATCGCTCGCGCGTGCGGCGAATCGTGATCCTGTACGTCGCGTACGTGGTCGCACTCGGCGCGTCGTTCGTGCTCCGCGCACTCGGCATGCACGCAACAGCCGATTACGTCTTCGCCGTTACGGAGATCTTGCAAGTATTTTCCGTGGTGAACATCGGGGCGACGGCGATCTTCTCGCTGCTTTTGCCGGCCGCGGGCATCGCGGTACCGATGATTGCAAACGATCTGCTCATTGGCATTGGCTACCTCTTCGCGATCGCCGGAGTGCTCTCGCATCACGGGCTCGATCCGCGCAGCATCCTCGGTGCGAGCGCCGTCGTCAGCGCCGTCCTCGCGCTATCTCTGCAAACGACGCTCGGCAACATCCTTGGGGGGATTGCCTTGCAGCTCGATGGTTCCATTCACGAAGGGGATTGGATTCAGCTTGAGAATGGCAAACAAGGGCGCGTCAAATCGGTACGTTGGCGTCATACCGTCGTCGAAACGCGCGATTGGTCGACGATCCTCGTCCCGAATGCGCTCTTGCTCGGGAACAACATCACCATCCTGGGAAAGCGTGACGGCAGGAACGTCCCGCAGCGTATGTGGGTTTGGTTCAACGTCGATTTTCGTTACCCGCCGTCGAAGGTCATCGAAGTCGTCACGAGTGCATTCACGGATGTGGAAATGCCTGGCGTTGCCCCGGATCCGCCGCCCAACGTCGTGTGCATGGACTTCATGAAAGACGCGCGCGAGAGCTATGCCACGTATGCCGTTCGCTATTGGCTAACCGATCTCGCCTCCGACGATCCAACGAATTCGCATATCCGCTCACGCGTCTTCACCGCGCTACGCCGCGCCAGCATTCCGCTCGCCATCCCGGCGCAGCGTGCCTTCATCACGGTCGAGAGCGAAGAACGTAAATCATTGAAGTCCGTGCGGCACGAGCGAGAGCGCCTCGATGCATTGCGCACGGTGCACCTCTTTCGGTCACTGACGGAGGCCGAGCTCCGAACGCTTGCAGGAGGCCTGAGCCACGTCATCTACACGAACGGCGAGACGATCACGCGCCAAGGAGCCGTTGCGCACTGGCTCTACGTCATGACGAAGGGAAGCACCGAGGTCCGTGTCGCGCAAGACGGCAGTGGCGAAGGCGCCTCAAAGATCGTCGCCACCTTGAAGGCGCCGGATTTCTTCGGCGAGATGGGCCTCATGACGGGCGAACCGCGGTCGGCCGACGTCATCGCAACGAGCGACGTCGACTGCTTCCGACTCGGCAAAGAAACCTTTCAGCGCGTACTTTCCAATCGACCCGAAATGGCCAATGAATTGTCGGAAATCCTTGCAACGCGCAGGATCGAACTACTTTCCGTGCGCGACGGCCTAGATGCTTCCGCAAGGTCAGCGCGCCATGCAAGCGAGCGCGCGCGCATCCTCGGCGGCATCAAGGAGTTTTTCGGGTTGTGAGGGAAACTTAGGTGCAGTCGTCGCAGAGGGCGGTGATTTGGATTGAGATGTCTTTTGTGCCGAGTGACTTTGGTGCGCGACCTTTGCGCACGATGCGCACGCGCACATTCGGCAGGCGGCTCACCTTCCCGCATGCACGGCAAACGAAGTGCGGACAGATGCCGTGACCAGGGTGCCCCTCTCGCATCGCTTCGAAGCGCCAAATGTGATCGCCGAGATCGATCCGCGTGACGAGGCCCGCACCTGCGAGGTCTTTGAGGTTTCGGTAGATCGTTGCGCGATCGAGACCCGCACGACCAAGCACTTCGCAGAGATCGGCATGGCTTGCCGGCGTCTCCTGTGCCAGCAGACTTCGCAGCACTAAAATGCGTGGATTCGTTGCCTTGAGTCCCGAAGTGCGGATACGCGCCTTGAGATCGGCATCGGAGGCGATCGTTGGCTTCTTCACGGGCGGACACTCCTCATAGCAATGCGCTTGACGCTCACGTGTGATTCGCATACCCAGCGCATTGCAACTTAGTCTCATTATTGCATCACTTCGTCATTCGATGAAGCGATTCCACCGCACCGCAGCGTTTCATGAACGTTCGTCGTCCACACCATCGCGTTGCCGTATCGCTCGTCGTGATGGCGTTCGGTGCGTCCGCCGCCACGCTGCCCGCGAGGCTCGCACGTGCGCAAGGGGGGACGCCCGCCCAAGTCACACCGCCGTCGGTCGTCACGCACGTCGACGCCGAGTATCCACGCTCGGCTCTTGCCACGCGCCGGCACGCGGACGTCGTCCTCGCGCTCACGGTCGATGTCGATGGACACGTGTCGAAGATCGATGTCATCGAGTCAGGCAGCAAAGAGCTCGACGAAGCTGCCATCGTTGCCGCTCGTCAGTGGACGTTCGTTCCCGCGATGCGCGCGGGAAAACCCGTCGCAAGCCGCATCCGCGTGCCGTTTCATTTCGCGCCGCCCGCTCCGCCGCCCGAACTCGTTGCGCCTGCGCCAACGTCGGAGCCCGAAGTGCCTCCGCACGCTGCCACCGGGCCGCGAGAGCCTGCGCCGTCGCGGCCACCCGCAGGCGGACCTGACGAAGTCGAGATCACGGGCAAACCGAATCCGCCGAGCCGCGGACCTTCGGATTTCCGTCTCGCGCAGGAGACGCTCGCGGCCGCGCCGCACGCGACGGCGGCGGATCTGCTCGCCACGGCCCCGGGGATCTTCATCGCGCATCCCGAGGGTGAGGCCATCGCGCAGCGCATCTTCCTCCGCGGCTTCGATGCCGAGCACGGGCAGGACGTCGAGTTCAAAGTTTCCGGCATCCCCATGAATCAGCCTTCGCACATTCATGGACAGGGCTACGCCGATCTGAACCTCGTCATCCCCGAGACCGTGCGATCCATCCGCGTGGTCGAGGGCGTCTACGATCCGCGCCAGGGCGACTTCGCCGTTGCAGGCAGCGTTGATTATGACCTCGGCGTCGAGGAGCGGCGCTCGCGCGTGAAGGTAACGTATGGATCGTTCAACACGCAACGCGTCTTGGGCATCTGGGCACCGGAGGGACAAGCGCAAGAGACCTTCGGCGCCGCCGTCCTGCGTCGAACGAACGGTTTCGGCGACGGCACGCGCGGCGCAACGTCCGGTGGGGTACTTGGACAATACAAGCTTTCGCTTCCGTCGGACATCACGGCGCTCATCCACATCGGCGCATATGCAGCGCGCGCGAACATCGCGGGTGTGCTCCGTCGTGACGACGTCGATGCGGGGCGCGTAGGCTTCTACGATAGCTACTCGGATCCGTCGGCACGCGCGCAATCAGCGGGCACGTCGCGCACGCAGATCGGCATCACCTTCGAGAAGAAGATGGATGATGGCGCGCGCTTCGAGGCCGGCACTTGGCTGTACTTTGCAAGCTTTCGAGCGCGCACGAACTTCACGGGGTACACGGAGCGCTCGCGCGTCGAACCCACGTGGGTCGGCCGCGGAGATCTCGTCGAGCAGTCGAACGACGATCTCGGGATCGGCGGGCAAATCAGCTACCGGAGCCAGCATTTTCATCCGCTCCACGACGTCAGCTTGCAATACGAACTCGGCGCCAGCGTTCAGACGCACAACATCTCGCAAGCGCAGAACTTGCTCATGATGCCGCAGAACCAGACGTGGGATCAGCGTGACGACGCCGACGTGAAACAGAGCGACATCGGGACGTACGCCGACCTCGACATCGCAGCAACGCGTTACGTTCGGTTGCGCGGCGGCGCGCGCGCGGATCTGCTCTTTTTCGATGTCGACGACAAGCTCGGAAACTTCATCCCCGCTTTCTCGCAGAAGACGTACATCCAAGGCTTTCGGCGTACGGCGAGCGGCATCGCGGCGGGACCTCGCGCAACGATCGAGGGACTGCCATTTTCGTGGCTCAAGATCTCGGCGTCGTACGGCGAGGGTTACCGCTCACCCCAGGCGCGCACCCTTGAAGAGGGCGAGCAAGCGCCCTTCGCGAAGGTAAAGAGCTACGAAGCAGGTATGACGATCAAAGACGGTGATCGCATGTCGCTGACCGCTGCCCTGTACGAAACCGATTTGTCGTACGATCTTGCGTTCGATCCTACGACGGCGCGCCTCGAGCGCATTGGTCCCACGACGAGACGCGGATTCGTTGGCTACTTCGTTGCGAAGCCGGCGCCGTTCATGAACGTGGCGCTGAGCGCAACGTACGTGCACGCAACGCTCGATTCGCCACCGGTACCCACGCCGGACAATCCAACACCCGCGTTCGTATCGGGGCAGGCTTTGCCGTACGTCCCGCCGCTCTTGTTGCGCGCAGATGTTGGATTCGCAAAAAAATGGGGCGTTGTCATGGGCAAGGAGCTCGCGTGGCGCGCAGGTTACGCGTTGACGTTTCTCTCGGCGCGGCCGTTGCCGTACAGCCAGAGTTCGCCGGCCGTGTTTCTTATCGATGGGACGGCGTCGGTGCGACGTGACTTCCTCGAGCTCTCGCTCGACATATTGAATCTTCTCAACGCGGAGTACGCGGATACCGAATACGCATTCGTGTCAAACTGGCAGACAACGCCAATCCCGTCGCGCGTTCCTGCACGGCACATCACGGCCGGCGCGCCACGCACCATCCTCGCAAGCCTCACGGTGTGGCTCTGATGGCGCGCGCGAGAGCTGTCGAACGCGCTCTGATCGCGCGCGCACTCCTCCTCATGGTTGCCATGGTGTCGTTTCTTGCATCATGCATTGAATCGCCCCAATCCCCTGTCGATTACGATGCCGTCGTTGTCCCGCAAGGCAACGGCTCCGCTGCCATCCGTGGTTGGAACGTGACGCTCACGCACGCGGACGTGGCGCTCGGACCCTTCTATTTCTGCGCGTCGGCTTCGGGCTCCTCCACGCTGTGCGACGCCGCCGTGGCCGAAATCACGAGCGTTGCGCTCGTTGACGGACTTGCCTTGGGGCAGGCTCCGCTCGGCCGCGTGCACGGTCTCTCCGGAAGCGTGCAGAGTGCAGCTTATGATTTCGGCATCTCGTGGTTCGACACGCAGACATCGCCAACCCCATCGCCCGTCACGCCAGGCCCCGGACACTCCATGCAACTCGAAGGGCAGGCAACGAACGGCGCAACCGGGTTTTCGTTCACGGCCAACGTCGATGTCGTGCCGCAATACCAGGGCCAGAACGCGTTTCCCACGGCACCCGCCATGGCGAATGTCACGAGCAGCGCCTTCCGGCTGGAGGTGAGGTTCAACCCGGCGGATTGGCTGAAACAACTCGACTTCGACGACATCGCCAACCAGATGGCGACGAGCGGTAGCAGCGTATTCGATATCGAGCCGGGCTCGAAAGAGCACGCAGCCATCCTTGTTGGCATCAAGAACCTTGCGCCCATTGATTTCGTTTGGGTGCCACTCTCCACTCCGTAGGTAGCTATGAAGCGAAATGGACTCTTCGCGGTTGCCTTCTTGGCATTGCCTCTCTCGCTCGCCCTCGCGTGCAGCAAGGAAGACAAGGGCGATCTGCAGATCTTCGTCGTCCCCGAAGACACGATTACGCAAGGCTTACAGCCCGGCACGGACATGGAGAATGTGCAGGATGGATGGACCATCACCTACGATCGCTTCCTTGTCGCCATTGGCAATTTCCGTGCGACCCGCACGGACACGGGCGCGTCCATCGGCGACAGCACGGTCCACATCCTTGATTTGAGGAATGCCCCGACAAGCGGCTACGTCACCAATACATTCTCCAATATCGATGCGGTGCGCTGGGACAAGTTCGGTTTCGACATGCCGAATGCAAAACCTGGCGATACGGGTCTATCCCCCACGCGCCAAGAAGATGTCGACTTCATGGTGCAAAATGGCTTTTCCGTTTACTTCGAGGGCGCGGGGCAGAAGGACGGCAAAACAATCCGCTTCAAGTGGGGTTTCTCCGCCGGCACGTCGTTCTCCGATTGCGCGAGCCCCGATGGTCTCGCGGGCTTCGCAGTCCCCGCCTCCGGCACCATTCAGATCAAGCCAACCATTCACGGCGACCACTGGTTCTTTGACAACGTCACCCAGGGTGTCGAGATCACCACGCGCCTCGCGCAGTGGCTCGAGATCTGCGACGCGGATCAGAACGGCGATTTGACCATCGCCGAGCTCAAAGCTTGCGACGTCACGGATGCGCTGCCGCAGCCTCCCTACGATCTCACGTCCGTTCGCGATCAAGATGGCGACGGTTTCATCAGCGTGTTCGACTACGTCGACAGCCAGGTGAGGACCATTGGCGAATTCCAAGGTGACGGCGAGTGTCCCACACGATCGCCTGTCCCATAAAAGGAGATCCTCCGCTACCCTCTTGCCGTCATGGCTTCATCCTTTCATCGCTCCGCCGCTCTCTCGTTCTTCGCTCTTGGCTCCGCGCTCGTCGTCGCGTGCAGCGAACCCGGCGCGAAGTCCCCGCGCAAGGAAGATGTCGTTGCGGTGAACTCGGCGTACGAGGGATCTTCGAACAGCGGCAGCGACGAGACACGAAAGAACGAAGCAACGGATCCCGCGCAGCCGTACACCGTGCCGGTTCGGCCCGAATCGAGTGCGGGCGGCCCGAAAGCAGCGGGCCCTGGCAACGGCGGCTCCACGAAGGCAACGGGCAACGTCTCGAAGGCCGAGTGCAACAAACTGTTTGATAAATACATGGATTTGGCGTTCACCTCGGATGAACGCTTGGAGGGGGTACCGCCCGAGATGATCGCGGCGGTTAAGGCTCAAGCGCGCGCCCAAGCATCAGCCCAGAAAGGCGATCCGTGCAGTACGCAAGAAGTTCCGCGAGCCAAGTACAACTGCGCGATGGCCGCGCGGACGACTCATGAATGGGAAGAGTGCATGCAATAAAACATTGCATCCGCTTGCGGCGCACAGCAGGACCGTAATCAACGCGGCGTTTAAGTTGCACGAGCGGGGGCATGCTCGACGTAACCAACCGCGATAGCGAGAGTCCTTCGCTGGCTCGTCCAGTCGACCGGCGCGCGCTCTTCGAGAGCTTCTTTCTTGGCGGATTCGAATGCTCCTGCCACCTGGTTAGCAAGGGCGGAAAGAGGCTCGACCTGCAAGCAAGCACGCGCCACCTCGAGTTCGTCGATGCGGACTACCAGCGACTTGCGTCCATCGGCGCCGCGGCATGTCGCGACGGCGTGTCGTGGATACGCGCCGCGCGCCCGAACCAGAGCTTCGACTTCTCGTTCGTGGCACCCATGGTGCGCGCGGCACAACGCCATGGTCTGGACGTCATCTGGGACATCATGCACTTCGGCTGGCCGGATGACATCGATCCGTTCGCGGCCTCGTTCCCGTCGCGCTTCGCGCGCTATGCACGCGCGTTCGCGCTCTGGTTGACGTCCGAAACCGATCGCACGCCGTTCTTGTCGCCCATCAACGAGATCTCGTTTCTCGCGTGGGCCGGCGGCGATGTTCGTTACATGAATCCATTCGAGGCGGGTCGCGGCGTCGAACTCAAGACGCAGCTCGTTCGCGCGACGATCGAGGCCATCGAAGCGGTCCGCGCCGTCGCACCCAATGCACGATTTCTCGCGGCCGATCCGATCATCTACGCGGTGCCTAAGTCCGAGGATCCGGCGGCACGCGCAGCGGCAGCGGACCTTAGCCGCTCGCAATACCAAGCATGGGACATGCTCACCGGTCGCGCGTGGCCGTCGCTCGGCGGGGATCCTCGCTATCTCGACATCATCGGCGTCAACTTCTATCCGCACAACCAATTCACCGTCGATCGCAAGACTGTATTCCGCGGCGAACCTGGCTACCGCTCGCTGTCGTCGATGCTGCTCGAAGTTTGGGAGCGGTACCGGCGTCCGATGATCGTTTCGGAGACCGGCACCGAAGACGACGCGCGCGCTCCGTGGCTCGCGTACGTCGCGGACGAGTGCGCGCAAGCGATGGACAAAGGCTGCGAACTACACGGAGTCACGCTCTACCCCATCGTCAATCATCCAGGATGGCTCGACGATCGGCACTGCCACAACGGACTTTGGGACTACGCCGATGAGCGGGGTCATCGCGAGATCCACGCGCCGCTCAAGAGCGAGATCGAACGGCAGCGCGGACGGCTCGAGACGGCGAGAGCACACATGCTCCACGGGATCTGGCACGCGCAGGCGGCAGCGTCGTGAGGGGGCCCACGTGGTTCGTCCACTCTTACAGCTTCTGCGGTATGTCCGGCCGCACGCGAAATACGCGGCGCTGACTATCTCCTTCGGCATCGCGGGATTCTTGTTGTCGTTCGCGTACCCGTGGCTCATTGGCTCGGTGGTCGACACACTCGCGGCGCCCGACGATTCCCTATCGCTCGAGATGCGCCGCGGTAAACTCACGTTCTTCACCGAGCTCGCGGCGCTTGCGGCCATCGCTCATGCGGGCGTCGTCTATGGTCGCGGCCATTTCAACGTGCACCTCGGTCATGGCGTCGTGGTCGACATTCGCCGTGCGCTGTTCGAGCATCTTCAGAAAATGAGCCTGCTCTTCTTCACGAAGGAGCGCACGGGTTCCATTCTCTCGCGCTTTTTGCACGACGTGAACGAAGCAACCCAACTCGTCTACACGGGGCTCATCGTCGTCGGACTCGACGTCGTTCAACTCGCGATCGCCGTCGTTCTTCTCGCATCGATCAGTCCGAAGCTCACGATTGCGTGCCTCAGTCTCTTTCCGATTTACGCTGCCGTTTTCGCGGTGATGAACCCGCGTGTGCAGCGGGCGAGCGAACGGATGAACGGCAAGCTCACGCGCATCTCCGGCAACGTCGCGGAGCGCCTCGCCGGTCAGGCGCTCATCAAGACGTACACCGCCGAGCGCCGGGAAGCCGAGCTGCTCGGCCGTGACGTGACCGATCACCACGGGCTCGTGCTCGCACAGAGTCGCGAAGGTCACCTCGTTGCTGCTGCGGGTGAGGTGCTCGTGAACATCGGTCAGACGATCGTGATTGGTTACGGCAGTTACCTCGCACTGACGCGCGCGATCAGTATCGGTCAGCTCACGCGCTTTCTCGGCTACGTGCTCATCATGTTCGGGCCGGTGCGAAGGTTTGCCGAGCTCAACATCGTCTACCAGACGAGCGTGAGCGCCATGCGCCGCGTCTTCCGATTGCTCGGAATCCAGCCTACGGTGATCGATCCGCCGAATCCCTGTCGGATCACGCCGAGCCGCGGCGAAGTTCTCTTCGAGAACGTGCGCTTTCGTTATTCGGACGACAGCGCGGAGGCGCGCGCGCGTCTCGACGACGACAGTCCCGACGCTGTCGATGATCTTCCTAAGATCGTGCAGCCGTGGGTGCTCGACGGTGTCACGTTTTTGGCGAAGCCAGGGCAGCGCGTCGCGATCGTAGGCGCTTCGGGCGCTGGCAAGAGCACGTTGCTCTCGCTCCTGCCGAGACTCTTCGACGTCACGGACGGACGCATCGTGGTCGACGGCGTCGACGTCAGAGGCTACGCGCTCGAGACTCTTCGCTCCTCGATCGCGATCGTCCAGCAGGACGCGTTCGTCTTCACCGGCACCATTCGCGACAACATCGCGTACGGAAAACCGAACGCCTCCGACGAAGACGTGCTCCACGCCTCCATCGCGGCGCATGCACATGAATTCATTTCGAAACTCGAAGGCGGCTACGAAAGCCGTATCGGTGAGCGCGGCATCAACCTTTCCGGAGGGCAACGCCAGCGCATCTCCATCGCGCGGGCCCTCTTGAAAGATCCACGCATCCTCATTCTGGACGAGGCGACGAGCTCGCTCGACGTCGAGAGCGAAGCGATTGTGCAGCGCGCTCTCGATGAACTGATGCAGTCTCGCACGTGTTTCATCATCGCGCACCGTCTCAGCACGGTGCGCCGTGCCGACTGCATCCATGTCCTCGGCAACGGCTGCGTCCTCGAAAGCGGCACCCACGATGAACTGCTCGCACGCCAAGGTGCCTACGCACGCCTGGTGCAAATCCAAACCGTCGCCTGACCGCACCTCCACTTTCTGTCATGCAACAAAAATGTTGCATGATGCCGCAGGCAACGATGAGATCACGTCAAATCGAAAGCGGTCAAGTGCGAACTTCGGTGTCGGTGTCGGCCGCACTGCTGCAATGACTTATTCAAATTGCCGTGCGAAGTCATGACCAATTGAAATGACGTGAGCTTCACCGTAGGTTCCTGAAATACGCGCAGGAGCTTCAGCATGGGAAAGCCATGCTCATTTTCGACGCGAATAGCCACTGCGTCTCAACGACTCGAAAAGAATCATCCGTGCGGAACCATGCGTCTTCGTCGGTGATCGTTTTCTCTTTTATCAGGAGATCCAGCCATCATGATCAAGGTTTTAGAAAGGACTCCGCGACTCGGGAGATCGATTCGGCACGAAGCGAGTCGCGTGAGACGCTTCTGGGTTGCGGGGCTCGCCTGCGGCGCAGTCATGGTTCCCAGTGCCGCTTTCGCTCAAGCCAACCTTGTCATCGACAACAACACCACGTTGACCGATCTCCCTGGCGCAGTGACGCATGGCTTCACCGTTGTTGGAGATACCAGCGGAACTGTCGGCGGAGTTCCGGGCGGAACCTATATCGTGCCCATTGGTTCGGATGTTACGCTGACCACCGCTGTTGCGCTGGCTGATCTCACGGTCGCACGCGGTGCCAACAGTAGCGGCTTGGTAGATGTTGGTGGAACGATCCTGCTGGCAAATATCGTTGTTGCGAATGGTGTCGGCAGTGTTGGCACTCTCGATGTGAATGGCGGTGCGATTACAACGACCTATTCGCAGTCGCAGTATTACATCGGCGCCTTTGGCCAAGGAACGATGGCTGTCAGCAACGGCGGTGCGGTTACCAGCCTATCTCAGACCTACCTTGGCTACAGGCCGGGTAGCAGTGGCGTACTCACCGTCGAGGGTCCGGAGTCGACCTATTCGAATGGGGGCTTCTTCGTTGTTGGCAACGAAGGTCAGGGGCAACTGAACATTCTTGATGGAGGCGTTGTCGCTACTTCCCTCGACGGTGTGAATAGCATGGTCGTTGGCGGGGACAGCACCGGCTCGGTACTTGTCTCCGGAGCCGGAAGCCAGCTCTCCGGCGGAGCTTTCCTCACCGTTGGTGTCAACCCCGCCAGTGTTGGCGTTCTGACGATCACTGACGAGGGTGCGGTGGACGTCACCAAGGGGTTGTACATTGCCTACAGCGCCGGCTCCACGGGCACATTCAACGTCGGCGCCGCGGCTGGCGATCTCGCGGCTGTGCCAGGCACCCTCACCACCCCCTCGGTGACGTTTGGAGATGGCGCCGGTCACATCGTATTCAATCCTACGGACACGAGCGGCAGTTATGTCTTCGCTCCGCCCATCACGGGCGGCGGCGCCACGAACAGCTTCGTGGATGTCTATAGCGGCGTCACGGTGATGACGGGTGCCAGCGACTACTTCGGCGTCACCACGATCCACGCGGGTCCTGCCGTCACACCACTCGCGGATGAAGGTGTCAACGTCACGAGCACGCTCAAGGCCGGAGCCCCCAACGTTTTCAGTCCCAATTCCGACTATATCGTACAAGCCGGTGGCACGCTGGATCTGGTGGGTCATGATCAGACCGTGCTGAGCCTCACCAATGCAGGCCTGGTGCGGATGGCTGTGCCTGGTGGCACGCCCGGCACCGTGCTGACCACCGGAAATTATATCGGTCAGGGCGGCACCATCATCATGGACACATTCCTGGGCACCGATGGCTCACCCTCGGACGTGCTGGTGATCGACGGCGGGACGGCGACCGGAACCACGCTGCTTCATATCTTGAACATTGGGGGTCCCGGTGCGCTGACGGTCGCCCGAGGCATTCAAGTGGTGCGAGAGATCAACGGTGCGACGATTACGCCGGGATCCTTTGCGCTCGATCTCCCGGAGTTCGCTGGAGGATTTGGTTACACGCTGGTGCAGGAAGACGATGGCAACTGGTATCTTCGCTCGACGGCGCGCGGCGAAAGGACCTGCACGGAGGACAGGACTTACTGGCAGACGCACTCGTCGCAAGGTCCGGGACCATTCGATCCGGCCTGGTCACCGTACGAGAATGAGCAGTTCTTCCTGAGCGGCCAGACGTTCTTCGACGTGATTTCCACCAATAGCGGCAATCCGTATGACATGCTCGCCACGCAATACATGACGGCCCTCTTGAACAGCTTTGCAGGGACCGATTTGACGACGGTGGAGCCTTCGCTCATGCAGGCAGCAGCCCTCTTCGTGCAATACACTCCCGCCGAGATAGATGCCTTGCCGCTGGATTCGCCGGTTCGCAACGACTTCATGCAGGCCATGCAAACCCTTGCGCTCTACAATGAAGGGGCGCTTGGTCCAGTGTCATGCCAGTCCAACTGTTGCTGCGACGCAGGGCAGTGCGACGCTGGGTGTGATGCGGGCACGGACAGCGGTACCGATGGCGGCTCCGACGGGGGCACCACGATGGGTGATCCTGGGACGGGCTCCAACGGGTCATCGGGCGCGGGCGGTGGCGGTTTCTCGGATAGCGGTGGATGCAGCGCGAGCAGCGCGGCAAGTCACGGCGCGGCGTTCCCGCTCGGACTCGGCAGCATGCTAGCGCTATTCCTTGCTGCACGCGCGCGTCGGTCTCGACACGCAGAACGCGCCTGAGAGCATGTTTACCAGCCGTCGCGAGCGAATCGAGGCTAGGGCGGAGCGCGAGGTGCGTGTGCAAGTAGCACACGCACACGCCGTCGCACGGCTCCGTCAGGAGCCCGCGTAAGCGTACTCTTCGTACGTGCGCAGGCACCGCAGCGCCCAACCGACGAATCGATTCGCGCAGCAGGCTGGTAAACATGCTCTGAGCCGCTTTCGATTTGACGCGATCTCATCGTTGGGCGGGCGAGCTTCCCTGTCACATGCAGGGCGAGCACGCCCGTCTTGGCGTTGTGCCGCGTGCTTCGTCAGATTCAGCGCAATCGGGTTACACGGAGCGGTTTTTCGTCCTTTTTTTCTTCTTTTTCTTGCTCGACGCGTCCCCCGCCACGATCTGCAAAGACTCCGGCGGAACGTGAACCGAGGAGCCGCCCGTAAGCCATACGCGATGAAACATGATCTTCGTGCCGTCCTTGACGAAGGCGTCGGTCGCAATGCGGACGGCGTTGACGCGCGCAAGCGCACCAAGAACACGTTCGAGACCATTCCGATCGAGTGAGCTATTGCCAAACACGTCGCGGTGAAGTTGACCGATGGCACGGCCGTCGCGCGTGCGCAGAGCCTCGAGGACATGCTTTGCCGCGGCTTGTTCGACTCTGTTCGGCGCGCGAAACTTCTCCGCGATGCACGTTGACGGCGCGCATATGTCGCAGATCCCGCACGGCTCGCCGGTGTCGTTTTGATCGCCAAAATGCGCGATGAGACCGAGCATCCGGCACGTCGCGGTCTCGGCGTAGCGACGCATCTTGTCGAGTTGCTCGCTCTTGTGAGCGCGCTGACGTTCGTAAGCTTCGCGCCAGTCGGGAGAACCGACGCGTACCACGCTGCCGTCGATCACGACGCCGCCGTGCACGACGAGTTTGTCGAGCGCCCGTTCGAAGATCTCGGGAGAGAGATTGCAGTGCGACGCGAGATCCTCCAAGGGCGTGCCCCCGCGCGAGATCCGCTCCGCGATGTTCTCGAGGATCTCGGGCTCGGGGTAATCGCGCTCGAGAAAAAACACGTGGGTCTTCGTGTCGATGAACGAATGAAGAAGCAGCGCTCTCGACAGCTTTCCGTCGCGGCCCGCGCGGCCGATCTCCTGGTAGTAGCCTTCGACGGTCGCCGGCAACGCCGTGTGGATCACGGTGCGGATGTTGGCCTTGTCGATCCCCATACCAAACGCGATGGTGGCGACGATGACGTCGATCTTTCCCTCGATGAATGCAGACTGCACGGAGTCCCTCACGTCCGCAGTCAAGCCCGCATGGTAGGCCGCAACGGGGATGGACCGCGAGAGCTCCTTCGCGAGATCTTCGGCGTCACTCCGCGTTGGCGCATACACGATGGCGGGGCGTCGCTCGGGGTCGCGAAGCGTCTGGCTCACCACGTGGGCGCGTTCGCTCGGCCTCCGCATCACGATCTCGACGCCAATGTTCGTTCGTCGAAAGCCGTGGATGAAACGCAAAGGGGAGGAGAGCGCGAGCTCGGTGACGATGTCATCCTGCACTGCCGGTGTTGCGGTTGCAGTGAGAGCCATGACGGGTGCGGGACGGAGCAGCGGCAATCTTGCGCCGAGCATGCGGTAGTCGGGCCGGAAGTCGTGGCCCCATTGCGAGATGCAGTGCGCTTCGTCAACGGCGATGAGCGTGGGCTTGCGTCGCGCGAGCATCTCCGGAAAACCCGGCACGCGGAGCCGTTCGGGCGCGATGAACAGAAAATCGAGCGCACCATCGAGGTAACGCCTGCATACTGCACGCGAATCGAGCCGGGGACGCCCCGAGTGAATGCGCTCGGCCGCGAAACCGCGCGCCGCGAGCTGTTGAACCTGGTCTTCCATGAGCGCAATGAGCGGACTGACGACGAGCGTGGTGCCGCCACGCGCGATCCCGGGAAGCTGATAACAGAGCGACTTGCCGGCTCCGGTGGGCATGACGAGCAGGATGTCTTTGCCCGCTGCCGCCGCACGGCAGACATCCTCTTGGTACGGGCGAAACGACGAGAAACCAAAACATGATTTCAGCAATGCATGCAGGTCGCGCGGACGCTCGGGCCGAGAGTGAGTCGGTAATGGCGATGAAGATGCCGGCGAGGAGGGGGAGGGAAGGGATAGGGATGAGGATGGGGATGGATGGGATGGGGATGGATGGGATGGAGATCGTACTGCCACGTCCGAGACAACCTCGCTGACGTAGCCTTCGATCTCGCGCATGAAGGCGTCGAGTTTCTCCTCTCCGCGTTCGATGCGCAGAAGCTTTGCTTCCCACTCGCCGGTCATCTGCGGGCTCTTGACGTGCGCATGCACCCGCGCAGTGAGCGCAATCCCCTTGTCCGTGGCAACGAGCAGCTTTCCATCGCGCACGACATATTCGCGCCGCAGGAGCGTCTCGAGGATGGCTGCCCGTGTCGCAGGCGTACCAAGACCACGATCTCGCATCGCGCGCGAGAGCTCCTTCTCTTCCAGCGTCCGTCCCGCTGTCTCCATCGCGGTAAGCAACGTGCCGTCGGTCAACCGGGGTGGGGGACGCGTCTTTTTCGCGACCGACTTTGCACCGAGAACACGGCGCGTCATGCCTTGCGCGAGCCCTCCCGGCAACGCGGGGCAGGCACGGGGGCCTGCCCCTGCAGCCGGCCGTGCAACTGGTACGTCGAGCACCTTCCATCCCTCGACTTCGACGCTCGTGCCGGAGCTCGCATAGCGATCGATGGCGTCTCCGTCGGTGATCGTCGTGACGACGTTCGTGACCGCAAAAACATGGTCGCTGTGCCACGCCGAGAGCAGCCGTCGGCAAACGAGATCGTAGATCTTCTGCTCGTCGAGCGAGAGTCGTAGTGACGCAGGCGCCCCCGTTGGGATGATCGCGTGGTGATCCGAAACGCATGCATCATCCACATATCTAGGACCAAGGGGGCGGACGCCCGTTCCTTCGGCGAGGTGCAATCGATACGGCTGCGAAATCGCCGAGACGATCTCGGGCAGCGTAACCGCGACGGCGCTCGATAGATGGCGACTATCTGTGCGTGGGTAGCTGAGAAGCTTGTGTTCTTCGTAGAGACTCTGCGCGATCTTGAGCGTGCGCTCGGCCGACAAGCCGTAGAGACGGTTCGCATGCCGCTGAAGGTCCGTCAGATCGTAGAGCTCGGGTGGCGGCTGCCTGCGCGTCTGGCGATCCACAGAAAGAATGTGCGCCTGCCCGCGAAGCGCGCGGGCGATGAGGACTTCTGCATCTTTTCCATCCGCTGGAAGGCGCCTCGCCTCAGGCTCTCGCACCCCATTTTTCACGTACGTGCCTTCGTACGCCGGCCCTTCTCCATCGGACGGGCCGAAAGTGGCAACGACTTCGAGGTAGTCCTCGGGAACGAACGCGCGGATCTCGAGCTCGCGCGCAACGAGCATGGCGAGCGTTGGCGTCTGCACGCGACCAACCGACAAAAGATCGTCGTGCGCGATGCTGTAAAACCGCGACAGATTCATGCCCACGAGCCAGTCGGCGCGGCTGCGAGCGCGCGCGGCATCAGCTAGCCGATCGAAATCTTTGCTCTCGCGAAGCGCGCGGAAGCCACCAGCTATCGCTTCGGGCGTGAGCGACGAGATCCAGAGGCGTTTGACGGGTTTGTTACATCGCGCCTTCTCGTAGATGTAACGGAAGATGAGCTCGCCCTCGCGTCCCGCGTCTGTTGCGCACACGATCTCGCGTACTTCGCTGTTTCGAAGAAGCGTCTCGACCACGCGAAACTGATCGCGTGTCGACTCGGCTACGACCAGCGGCCACGTCTCGGGGATGAGCGGCAGATCCTCGAGCCGCCAACGCTTCCACTCTGCTCTCATCTCGTGTGGCTGTGCGAGGGTCACGAGGTGGCCAACTGCCCAGCTAACTACGAACCCGTTACCGCGAAAGTGGCCTTCGCCTCGCGCATGCGCGCCAAGTACGCTCGCGATGTCGCGAGCGACACTCGGCTTCTCGGCAACAACTAGAACGGCCATGCGCGCCTGCGCTTGTAGCGCAGACCTGTCAAAGCCACACGCTTCTCACACTACCGCCACAGTTCCATCACACGTCCCTTCTCAAGTGGGGGGTAGGTAACACCCATTCATGGATTCATTGATTGGAGTATATATTGATGAGATCATCAAATTTATTCAGGTTCGAGATCATGATTCTTGGAGGCATCACACTTGCTGCGTGTGGTGACACAACCAATCCATCACCGGTCCAAGACAACTCCAATACGGCACAGGAGGACGCCTCCTCGAACGATGCATCTTCGGAGAATGCATCTTCGGAGGACGCCTCATCGAATGATGCGTCATCTCCGGACGGTAGCACCGAAGATGGTGGCGCCGACGCCTCTAAGCCCCCGGTTCCCGCAAGCCTCACGTGGTCGCTCGACAAGGGTGTCGTGGCGGAACAGGCACAAATCAATGTGGGAACAGCCATTGGCGCAGGGGCAGGCGGCACGCCCTTCACCTTGACGTATCTCGCGCAAGATCCGAACAACAAGGAAACCATCCTCTCCAACGTCAACCCGTTCAATTCCACGGCCAATGTGCCCGACACGGCCTATGGCCTTTGCGACTATTCGGGTGCCTCGCCAACGCGCATCGATTACTCGACGACTTCCAAGTTCGTGTCGCCACCTTCGGACCCTATGGTCCCCATGGCGCCCTTCTATTTCCCGCTCGTTTATACGAGCCTCAATACGCCGAGTTCCAATACCGGTACGGGCACGGCAACGCCGATCATTGGCCTATTCGACTGGCGTCCCAAGGATATCGACGAGGCACTGGTGGCCGCCGAGTCCGACGACAACGGAAAAACCTGGTACTTCATGCAGACCGTATTCGATCTCTATCCCGGCGACAGCGTGTGCCCGTCGACCGTCACGGGCACCAACTCGGGCAAGAGCGCTGACAACGGCTGGGGCCATGCGGCGATCATCCAATTGCCTGGAACCAGCGCCGCGGACGGCCAGATGCTGTACATGCTCAACCGCGCGGACGGCCATATCGATTCCGATCCTTTGTACGTGATTTCGCTGCCCTACTCCTCGAACAAGTTCCCGATCTGGAATACGAACAAAACGCCGACGAATATCGATTCGATCAACGACGCGCGGACGGGTGCCGCGACCTCGCCGAATCCTCTTACGGTTCAGCAAACGACCGGCCTACTGCACCCGGACGGCATCATGGCTGTCGTTCCGAATACCGATCCATTGAAGCCAACCACCATCCTGTACGTGGAGAAAATCCTGAACGGCGACAACACGGGTACGACGGCCATGCCAGCGGCCCATCAGTGCAAGGCTGCGCCCTTCAGCGGCAAGACCAATCACGACATCTCGAATGTGCGGCTTGCGACGACCACCGACGGCATCCACTTCACCGACCAAGGCATCGTGACCGGCCTCAACGATCCGACGGCGGTGGACTACAACGCCACCCGCTGGATCAGCCCGCGCGGCACGCTGATCGATGTCAACGGCGACGGCAGCCTGTGGGGGCTCTTGTTCGCGGGTGGAAACTGCCTGGACGGCGATTCCGATGCCTTCCACTACATCGGTTATGCAGAGTCCACCGATCTAAAAAACTGGACAGTTTATAACGATATCAATAGTCCCATTGCCTCCATCAACTCCATCACGACGAAGAATCAGTTGGATGGAAGCAGCGTGACGATTCCGGCCAACAAGCCGTTGATTCCCACTCAGGATTGGTTTGGGCAACGCCTGTATGCGCCCACAGCGGTCCAGATCGATCCCACGCACCTGAGCGTGACCTTCGCGGGCTACGCGGTTCAGACTCCGAACAACAACCTGCTAGCCTACAGGCAAATTGGAAATATCGTACTGACAGCCAGCAAGGCACTGCCGAAGGCACCCAACAACGTCAACATGCAGTGATTTTAGCGCTACTGCCGGAAGTATTCCGGCAGTAGCGCTAGGTGCTCCCACCCGCGCGGCGTTTGCCGCGCGTCCTCCCCCTCTTGAAGGTGCGGTGCGGGCGGGGAAGGCTCGCACACAGCTGGACAAAGAAGCACGGCAAGAGTTATTTTGGCTACAAGTTCTCGGCCCATGTCGACAGAGAGTACAAGCTCATCCGCCACGACAGCCAGTACTTTGAGGCCGTCTTCGATCCGGGTAGTACAAGCGGGGACGTGTACGCCGACCGTGGCCTCACTTGAGAGCGAGTTCGCCAGCCTGCTGCGCGAATCGATACGTCGGTTGGGCGCTGCGGTGCCTGCGCACGTACGAAAAGTACGCTTACGCGGGCTCCTCGCGCTCCGCCCTAGCCTCGATTCGCTCGCAACGGCTGCCCTCCACGCTCTGAGCAACTGCGCCGATACGCCTTCGAAAGAGCGCACGCGCCCCGGCTTCGCCAATACGGTTCTCGAAGACCCAGACCGTCGTCCAGTCGGGGATGGTCACCGCGTCGATCAGGCCACAGAGCATGTTTACCAGGAATTTGGCCCAGAAAGGGTCTTTTTGGTAGCTGGCGGTCGTATGTCGCGTAAACCCTACGATTCCGACTTGAATGAGGAGCAGTGGGGACAACTTCGAGAATTCATTTCCGAACCAAAAGAAGGGCCGCAAGAGCCAAAGTACGAGAGACGAGAGATTGTGAATGCCCTACTCTATCAAAAGCGAACAGGATGTCAGTGGCGG